>Ga0187892_10001694_pt1 | contig 48626 bp, 48 predicted proteins | sample MA1701073metaG_FD_139345 | JGI IMG/M metagenome (GOLD analysis project Ga0187892, IMG submission 139345) | Bio-ooze microbial communities from a basaltic lava cave in the Kipuka Kanohina Cave System on the Island of Hawaii, USA - MA170107-3 metaG ...
CGACCCCGGGCCCCGAGGCGGTCGTCGACGCGGTGCTCTCGCGCGTCACGGCGCGCACGCGCCTCGCCGTGCTCGACCACGTCACGAGCCAGACCGCACTCGTGTTCCCGATCGCCGAGCTCGTGCGCGAGCTCGAGGCTCGCGGCGTCGACGTGCTCGTCGACGGCGCGCACGCGCCCGGGATGGTCGACGTCGACATCGGCGCGCTCGCGCCCGCCTACTATGCCGCGAACTGCCACAAGTGGCTCTGTGCGCCCAAGGGCGTGGGCTTCCTCTGGGTGCGCGAGGATCGCCGCCGCGAGGTGCGGCCCGCCGTGATCAGCCACGGCGCGAACTCGCCCGTTCCGCCCGAACGACGCTACGGGGTGGAGTTCATGTGGACCGGCACCGACGACCCCACCCCCGCGCTCGCGCTGCCCGCGGCGCTGCGCTTCCTCGCGGGCCTGTTGCCGGGCGGCTTCACCGCGCTGCGTGCGCGCAACCGCGCGCTCGCCCTCGCGGGCCGCCGGCTCGTCGCCGCTGCGCTCGGCGTGGCGCTGCCCTGCCCCGACGCGATGATCGGCGCGATGGCATCGCTGCCGGTGCCCGCGCTGCCGGGCCTGCCCGAGCCGGCGGGCACCTCCGCGCTCGTCCTCGACGCCCTCCACGACGCGCTGTTCCGCGACCACGCCATCGAGGTGCCGGTGCTCACCTGCCCGGCGCACCCGGGGCGCCTCGTCCGCATCTCCGCGCAGGCCTACAACGAGATCGGCGACTACGAGCGTCTCGCCACGGCGCTGCGCGGGCTGGCGCGGGGCCGCTCTCCTCAAGTGGGCCGATGAGGGCGACCGAAGAGTCATCGCCAGGAGGCCGCCAATCGGATGGCGAATGCGAAGGGAATGAGCCTGACCGAGATGGTCAAGTTCCTTCGCTCGCGCCGGGAGCAGGCGGCGGCCCTGCTTCCCGCCGGGCTCCAGCACTACCTGGACGAGAAGATCAACGTCGCGCGCTGGTATCCGGAGCAGGACATGGTCGGACTCGTCCGGGTGCTCGCACGGCTCTTGCCGGCCAGCGACGAGGAGCCCCTCGTCACGATCGGCCGGCTCAATGCCCGCCACCACATGCAAGGCGCCTATCGTCACCTCTTCGACGGCTTCGATCTGTCGAGGGTGCCGCTGCGCGCCGTCGCCCTCTGGCGATCGATGCACGACACGGGCGACCTGCGGGTCGCGCTGCAAGATCGAGAGGCGCTCGTCGACGTGGTCGACTACGGCTATCCCAGCCCCGAAATGTGCGTGATGATCAGGCCCTACCTCGAGGAGCTGTTCAGCGCCGCGGGGGCGAAGAACGTGAGGTCCGAGAAGAGCGCGTGCTGCCTCGCTGGCGCAGTCGCGTGCTCCTACCGGATCCTCTGGGAGTCCGTCGGAGGCTGACATCGCATGCGGAGCTTCGAAGACATCCCGCGCGTCCCCCTGACCCGGCTGCTCGGCCAGCTCTTCGCCGGCGGCGCCCGGCGCTACGAGATGCGCGAGATGCAGGCGAAGGTGCACCGCGAGTTCGGGCCGGTGGCGGTGATGGGAGGCGGCCGCTTCGCCAACGTCTTCCTGTTCGGTCCGGACGCGAACCGCGCCGTGCTCCTCGACCGCGCCGACTCGCTGTCGTCGCGCGAGCCGTGGATGATGATCATGGGCACGATCTTCCCGAACGGACTGTTGCTGCGCGACGGCGCCGAGCATCGCCATCATCGCAAGATCATGCACGAGGCGTTCAAGCGGCCGGTGCTGCGCGAGTACGTCGAGCGCATGAACCCGGCGATCGAGCGGGGACTCGTCGCGTTCGGGGGCGGGGGAGGCGCACGCGTGCGCGCGTTCGATGCGTTCAAGGCGCTCACGCTCGACATCGCCGCCTCGATCTTCGTCGGCGTCGACCTCGGGCGCGAGTCGCGCCGCATGAACGAGGCGTTCGAGGCGATGGTGGCGGCGGCCATGCCGGGCCTGAAGATTCCCTACGTCGGCCGGCACCACCGCGGCGTGGTCGGGCGCCGCTATCTGCTCGAGCTGCTGCGCGGCATGCTCGAGAAGAAGCGCGGCGACGCCGGCGCCGACCTGTTCAGCCGCCTCTGCCGCGCGCGCTCCGAGACCGGCGAGTTCTTCACGGACGCCGAGGTGCTCGACCACATGGTGTTCCTGATGATGGCGGCGCACGACACCACCACGAGCACGCTCACCTCACTCACCTTCGAGCTGGCGGCGCACCCCGAGTGGCAGGAACGAATTCGCGAGGAGAGCATGGCGCTCGGCGATCCGCATCCCGACCTCGACGCGCTCGAACGCCTCGAGAGCCTGAGCTTCGCGATGCAGGAGACGCTGCGCCGCTATCCGCCCCTGCCGGTGATCCCGCGCACCACGCTGTCCGATTTCGAGTGGGAGGGGTATCGGATCCCGGCCGGGAAGATGTTGGTGGTGTCTCCGATCCACACCCACTACATGCCCGAGTGGTGGGACGCGCCGGAGCGCTTCGATCCCGGGCGCTTCGCCCCCGGGCGCGAGGAGCAGGAGCGCCACACCCACTCGTGGATCCCCTTCGGCGGCGGCACCCACATGTGCATCGGTCGCCGTTTCGCGGAGGCGCAGGTGCGCCTCGTGGCGCATCAGCTGGTGCGCCGCTACCGCTGGAGCGTGCCGGCCGGCTACCGGATGCCCGTCCAGCAGGCCCCGATCTCGAAGCCCGTGGACGGGCTCCCGATCGAGCTCGAGCCGATCGGCTGAGTCAGACTGCACCCTTGAACCCCCAGCCCAGCGAGACGCAGCCGCTCCCGGGTGCCATGCAGTGGCGCCTGGCGCGTCGCTGCCTGTTCCTGATGGGCGCCCTCTGGGCGCTCAGCACCATCGGCCGGGCGTTCTCGCTCTACCTGATCAACCACCATCCGCTCGTGCTGGTCGCGCTGAGCCCGATGGGCTCGCACGTGCTTCTGGCGGCCGCGCTGACGGACCCGAGCGCCCTCCTTGCGGTGACCATCGCGCGACGCCTCCTCTTCTACACCGCGACGTTCTTCCTGGGCCGCGCGCTCGGGCCGTACGCCGTCCAGTGGGTCGAGGCCCGCGCCCGACACTTCGGTCGCTTCGTGCGCTTCCTCGAGCGCCTGTTCGCGCGGGCGCCGCGCCTGGTCGTGCTGGGCGCGGCGGGACCGACCGTGAGCGCCCTGGCCGGCATGTCCGGCATGCGCCTGTCCACCTACCTGACGCTGGCCACGCTGGGGCTCGCCGTGCGGCTCTGGATCTGGATCCAGTTCGCTGACGTATTCCGCGGGCCGATCGAGCAGTTGCTGGCGTGGATCGACGAGTACTGGGTCCCGGGGACGGTCGTGCTCGTCGCGATCCTCGGCGTCACCCAGTGGCGTCGGCTGCGGGCCGCGCGCACCGCACGCGCCGACCTACGCAAGCTGGGAGCGTAGTAAGAGCTCCTCTCGTCGCCGGGCACCGCGAGGATCGGTCATAATGCAGGGAGGCGATCGATCGATGAGGAAACTCGCGTCCGTCGTGGCGACGATCGTCGGCGTGCTCGCGCTGTGCGCCGGCGTGGCCGCGTTCCTCGTGCCCCTCGGCCACGCGGGCCCCTACGGCATCCCCGGCCGCGGCCTGGTGGGCGGGCTTGCGTGCCTGGCGATCGCGGCCGTGCTGCTCGCGCGCGGCATGCCGGCGCTGGTGCGCGGCGTCGCGTTGGCCGCGTCCCCCTTCGTCTTGTTCCTCGCGCTCTACGGCGCCTTCGCGGAGCTGGAGGAGGTGGTCGTCCTCTACGCGCCGGACGCCGAGCTGCGCCTCTGGATCGTGGACCACGAAGGCGCCGAGTGGGTCTCGATGGATCGCGGGAAGGCGGCTGCACACGCTCTCGACGGCGCGGAGCTGAAGCTCCTGCGCGCCGGCGCGACCCGCTGCGTCGTCCCCCGGATCGTGGACGATCCCGTGGCGAACCGGCGGACCTTCGACCTGCGCCAGGAGAAGTACGCCGTGCAGCGGCTCGGAGGCCTGCTCGGGATGTTCGGCGACGGACCGGGCCCCGAGACGATCACGCTGCGCCTCGATCCCTGTCCGTAGGCCGGCTTCACCGGACCGGGCGTGAGAACGCGCGCGAGGCCCGACTGGGAGTCCCCCGAGCTCGGGTGCGCGCTCGCGCTGCTGGCCGTCTCGCTCGCGGTCTTCGTCGTCTTCGCACGCGCAGGCTGGCCCGGCGCTCCGCATCCCTGCCTGGCCGCGGCGGACTGCTACTGCGAAGCGCCGCGAGGCGGCTGGATCCGGCAGCCCGCCAACACGTGGTCGTGCCTCGCCGGCGCTCGGCTCGCGACGGGGCCGCGGCGAATCGCATGCAGGCCGGGCGCTTCTACCCGGCGCTGTACGCGTGCCTCGTGGTCTACTCGGGCATCGGCGCGGCGTTCTTCCATGCCTCGCTCACCGACTGGGGCGGCAAGCTCGACCTGGCCTCGATGATCCTCTCGTTCGGATTCTGGCTCGTGTACAACGTCACCCGGGTCTTCGGCCTGACGAGGACCCAGTTCCTCGCCGCGTTCTGCGGGCTCGTCGCGCTGCTGCTGGTGCCGCGCGTCGCCTTCGACGTGCTCGGCTTCGAGATCTTCGCGGGGCTGGTGGGCTTGGTGATCTCGAGCGAGATCCTCGTCGCGAGGAGCGCGCTCCGCGTCCGGCGCGGCTGGCTCTGGGCGAGCCTCGCGGTCTAGGTTCCCGCGCTCGCGGTCTGGTGGCTCTCCCTCTCGGGGCACTGGCTCTGCGAGCCCGCGTCGCTGCTCCAGGGGCACGCGCTCTGGCACGTCCTCACCGCGCTCAGCCCGGGCCTGCTGTACCTCTACGTCCGGTACGGCGAGCAGATCGGGGCCGCCGAACGGCGACGGTGACTACCCCGCGAGCTTGCCGCCATCCACGACCAGCTCGCTGCCCGTGCAGTAGCTGCTCTCGTCGGAGGCGAGGAACAGCGCGCAGCGCGCGATCTCGTCGGCGCTGCCGGCGCGCGGGATGGGCAGCTTGGCCCAGGCCGCGGCCTGGTCGAAATCCGGGAACAGGGCGGGCGCGATCATCGGCGTGTCCACGGAGCCCGGGCAGATCGCGTTGACACGGATCTTGTCGCGCGCCAGCTCGAGCGCGGCCGAGCGCGTGAGGCCGAGGACCGCCCACTTCGTCGCGGCGTACGCGGCGGCGCCCGGCACGCCCATCATCCCCGCGATCGACGAGATGTTCACGATCGAGCCGCCGCCCGCGGCCCGGAGCAGCGGCACCGAGTGCTTCATGCCGAGGAAGCAGCCGGTCTGGTTCACTTCGACGATGCGCACGAAGTCGGCGAGCGGCATCTCCTCGATGCGGGCGCGGCGGAAGATGCCGGCGTTGTTCACGAGCACGTCGAGCCGCCCCTCGCCGGAGGCGATCTCGCGGACGACGCGCTCCCAGTGCTCGGGCTTCGACACGTCGAGCTCCGTGAAGCGCGCGGCGGCGCCGATCACGCGCGCCAGCGTGCGGCCCTCTTGTGCGAGCACGTCGGCGAGCACCACGCGCGCGCCCTCCGCCGCGAACAGCTTCGCCTCCGCGGCGCCCTGCCCCCGCGCGGCGCCCGTGATCAACGCGACCTTGCCGTCGAGGCGTCCCGTCATGTCGAGCGGGAGCGTATCGCGACGATCGCCGCCGGCACGGCGAGGGCCAGCGCCCAGCCGAGCGCGGGCCAGGCGAGGTCGCGGCCGATCACGTCGGGCAGGCCGAGGTTCAGGATGAAGTCGTTCATCACGCCGGCCGTGAAGAAGAACGGCCAGATCACGAGCGCGTTGTAGGTGGTGGCGAAGAGCGCGTGGCAGAGCAGGCCGACGGCGAACAGCATGCCGAGCGCGGCGGCGGGATCCGGGTGGAGCGGCAGCTCGGTGCCGATGTGCCAGAGCGAGTAGAGCGCGGCCGAGCCCACGATGGCGGGCAGCGGGCCGAAGGCGTCGCGCAGCCGCAGGTGGAGCAGGCCGTAGTAGAGGAACAGCTCGAACAGCCCGCCCACGTTCAGGTGCACGATCGCGCCGAGCAGATGGCTCGGCGCGTACTGCGACAGATCCGCGCGCAGCACGGGCACCAGCGAGCCGGCCGCGAAGAGGAGGCTCAGCAGCAGGCTGAGCTGCCAGCGCCGCGCGTGGATGCCGAGCCCTGCCGGCGTGCCGCGCTCGACGAGCAGCACGTACGCCCAGGGGATCGCGAAGCCGCACAGCCCGAAGATCCCGAGCCAGAGCACGACGCGATACGAGAGCGAGTCCTGCGGCAGCAGCAGCGCCACCGTGCTGAGCAGCGCCGGCAGCAGCCCCGCCGCGAGCGCCGCCCCCGTGTGGCGGGTCGGCGCCCAGCGCAGCGCGAAGAAGGCGCGCCCCTGGAGCGCAGCGGCGAGCGCGAACGCCACGCCGATCGTGATCAGGAGGGCAGTCGACACCAGAGCTGGACCTCGATGTAGACGTCGAAGCGGCGCGCGGGATCCGTGCGCCACGCCTCGCCGGGCAGACCGTACCGCTCGATCTGCTCCGGCAGCTCGGCCAGCGTGAAGAGCCGGCCGTGATACGGCCGCGGCGGGATCGCGACCCCGCGCAGGTTGTGGCTCCGATAGTTGAAGAAGCTGTCCGTCAGCGTGAAGCTGACGGCCTCCGCGCGCAGCTCCGCGAGCGGGAGCTGGAGCTTCCGCGAGCCGTCGCCCTCCCAGAGCGAGAACTCGCCGAGCACGAAGTAGCCGGGCTGCGCGAGCTCCGGGCGGCCGCCCTTCGCCACGAGCTCGGCGTGCATGCGCTCCTCGATCCGCCGCCGCTCGGGCAGGTAGTCGGGCTGCATGAGCCGGAACGGCAGGGGCTCGTGCGCGGCGAGCCGCGCGAGGACGCGCGCGACCTCGCCCTCCGGCAGCGCCGTGAGGCTGAGCAGGGGCTCGCTCTGCGGGCGGTAGTAGTGGGTGACGACGCCGGGCAGCCCGATCGGCACCCGCTGACGTTAGACGTTCGAAGCAGCGCGGGGGCGCCCCACGCGTCGGGGCGCCCCCGCTATGGCCCGAGCGTTCCGGTGTGCCGCCCGGGGATGTGCCTCAGTCGCCGTCGTGCGAGCGGACGCCGACCACGAGCGCCTGCATCGCCTTGAAGAAGACGTCGGTGTTGTCCATGACGCCCGTGAACTGGTAGGCGCCGGGGCCGTACGCCGAGATCGGAATGTCCGACGCGGTGTGGGCCGCGACTGCGTCCGCGATCTGGCCGGTGACCTGGAAGTTCCCCGCCGTGTCGCGGTTGAGCGGACCGCTCGGGTAGGTGCTGAGCGGCGGCACGCCGTTGAACGGCTGCTGGCTGTCGCGCAGCGGCTGCGGGTTCTCGAGCCAGTCCTCGAAGCGGTCGGCGTTGGCGGCGTAGCCGATCAGCATCTTGCGGTCGGGATCGGTGCTCACGGGGTAGCCGTCGGCCGCGATCTCGTAGTGAGGGAAGCCGGCCGCCTCGTAGGTGCCGACCACGCCCGCGCGCAGCTGCGCGGCGCCGCCGCCCGAGGCGGCGCGCGTCTCGAGCTCGGCGTTGGTGACGCGCGAGCCGCCGATGATGTTCACGCCGGCGCACTCGTGGTCGGCGGTCACGAGCACGAGCGTGCTCTCGTCCTGCTCGGCGAACTGCCGCCCCACCTCGATGGCGCGGTCGAACTCGAGCGTGTCGAGCAGCCAGCGCTCCGTGTCCATGTTGTGCGCCTGCTTGTCGATGGAGGCGCCCTCCACCATCAGCACGAAGCCCTTGGGGTTCGTGCTGAGCACCTGGAGCGCCTTCTCCGTCATCTCGTCGAGCATCGGCTGGTCGGGGAAGCCGTAGTCGTTCACGACGGCCGGGTTGCCGCGGCGCCCTTCGATCTTGTCGAGCGCGACGTTCATGTTGGAGAGAGCGAACAGACCGAGCAGCTTCGTCGTGCCGGACGGGACGGCGGCGAGCTCGCCGCCGTCGGCGGCATAGGTGAAGCCGGCGGTCTCGAACTCGGTGATCAGGTCGCGGGCCGGATCGATGGCGCCGGCGGGCACGCCCCAGCCCGTTGCCAACTCGCCCGGCAGCTCGTAGTCGGTTGCGGCGGTGCGCGCCGAGCCGGGCGTGCCCGCCGGCAGGAACCACTTGCGGCCGCCTCCCATCAGCACGGTGAGGCCCGAAGCGCCGCGCTCGTCGAGGTACTGGTCCACGATGCCCGTGCCGGCGCCGCGGTTCTGCGTGTGCGTGCCGAAGGCGCCCGGCGTGGCGTCGAACACGTCGGAGGTGGTGACGATGCCGAGGCTCTTCCTCTGGGTCCGCTTCAGGTACTCGGCGATCAGCTCCACCCGCGGATTGTCGAAGTTGGCCGAGGTGTCGTCGGGGAAGACGCCCTGCTGGTTGTTGTTCGACTTGTTGCCGGTCGAGTAGCAGGCGGCGCCCGGCGACGAGTCGGTCACGATCGAGTTGAGCGAGTGCGTGATCACCATGCCCGTGTAGGGGAAGGTGTCCATCGAGAGGAGGCCGTTCGTCTTGCCCTGCGAGACGCCCTGACGCACGAGCCGCGCGGCCGTCCGGTGGGCGATGCCCATGCCGTCGCCGATGAAGAAGATCACGTTGTCGACGCGGCGAGTGCCCCAGCCGAAGCCCTCGATCTCGAAGTTCCCCTCGGCCGTTGCCTTCTGGCCGTCGCTCTGGGTCGCCTCGACGCGCAGGCGCGTCACGCCGTCGCGAAGCCGCGAGAAGGCGCGACGCGTGGCCACGGTGGTATCCGGGGCGAGGCCCGGGACGGTCGCCGGCGTGAGCGCCACGCTACCGGTCACGGCGCGGCCGTCCACGAAGAACTTCACCGAGGTGATCGTGGTGCCCGGGTCGGGCTGCACCGTCGCCTGGAGGTCGAAGCGCTGGCCCGGCGGGAAGCGCGCCACGATCGGCTCCGCGGCGCCCGTGCTGAAGAGATTGCTGGGCGGCGTGAGCCGGGAGATCACCGGCGCCGCGGCGGCGAGGTCGGCGGCGAGCAACGCGGCCGCGGCGAGAAACGAAGAGAAGGCGAGGTTCACCTTTGGCTCCCGGAGATTGAAGGAGGGTCGAGCACCAGGCGCACGGTCGAGACGCGCCCGTCGGGCTCCTCGCGATTGCCGAGGCGCAGCGTGCCCGTCAGCAACAGCGGGCCCGGCGTGAAGGGCAGCATGCGTCCGGCGTCCGCCGGCGCCTCGACGAGCAGCGTCGCGGCGGGCAGATCGTCGGCGAGGCCGTACTCGGATTCGTGCAGCGCCAGCGGACGCGGCGCGAACAGGAAGCGGCCCGGCAGCGCCGCTTCTTGCTGGACCATGAAGCCGAGGATGCGGACGCGGCGGCCGTCGAGACTGAGCAGCTGCTCCGAGTACTCGAGGCCCCGGCGCCCGATCGGCGCGAAGAAGTCGGAGAACGCGAGGGATGCGACGCCGGCGGGGAGCGGCGGGAGCGCGGGCCCGGCCGCGGCTCCGAGCGCCAGGCTCAGCACGAGTACACCAGCGAGTGTCGGTCGGCCCTTGCCCATCGCGCGCAACATAGAGGTCGTGTCGCGCGTGCGCGCCGCGGTTCCCGGGACGTTTCGGTGACGTGGAGTCGTCGTGGGTGTCTCAGGTCTGCTCGCCGGACCGGAGTTACGCGTGCGTGGTCGCGTACAGCATCACGCCGACGCCGTTCACGGTGGCCCTCCCGACTTCGCGCATGCCGAGCTTGCCGAGCACGCGGCGCGAGACGGCGTGCTCGGGCCGCACGAGAGCGACGACGCGCGCGGGCTGCCGGCTGCGGTGGAGCGCGTCGAGCGCCGCGCGCGCGGCCTCGCTCGCGAGGCCCACGCCCCAGTGCTCGCGCGCGAGCAGGAACGCGAGCTCCGGCTCCACGACGCCGCCTTCGCCCACGTAGGGATAGAAGCCGCAGCGCCCGATCAGCTCGCCGGTCGCGCGCAGCTCGAGCACCCACATCCCGAAGCCCTGCGCCTGCTCGATCAGCGCAGCGAGCTTCTCCGCGACCTCCGCCCGGCTCCGGGGCCGGGAGATCAGCAGGCGAGCCACCTCGGGGTCGGTCCAGATCTCGGTGAGCCGATCGAGGTCCGAGGGCGCAGGCGGACGCAGCCGCAGGCGCGGCGTCTCGAGCGTCTCGATGCCCGAGCCGCCCATCAGCGCCGCTCGAGCACGACCACCGGAATGCGGCGCTCGGTGCGCGCCTGGTACTCCGCATAGTCGGGCGCCTTCGACACCACGGCCGCCCAGAGCTGCTCGCGCTCCGCGCCCTCCGCCGCGCGGGCTCGCACCGGGATGCGCTCGCGCTCCACCTGGATCGTCGTGTCGGGCGACGCGCGCAGGTTCAGCCACCAGGCCGGATCGCGCGGCTCGCCGAGCACGGAGGCGATCACCACGAAGTCGTCGCCCTTCGGGAACCAGGTGAGCGCGTTGGTGCGGCGCTGCCCGCTCTTGCGGCCCACCGTGTCGAGCAGCAGCACGGGCATCCCCATCACCCGTCCGCCGAGCCGGCCTCCGCTCCAGCGATAGAGCGGCAGGTGGATCTTCCAGAACAGCTCGACTGCCTTCGTACGACGCGCGGCTGCCATCGGCTCCCTCCTGCGTCCCTACGCGAGACGCCTGACCCTGCGCACGATGACGGGCGAGCCGTCCGCGACGAAGGCGCTGCTCGGCTCCCGGGACAGCGGCTCCACGAACTCGGGCCCGTAGAGCGATGCGACGTCGCACTCGAAGGCGGCCGTCTCCGCGCGCCACACCCGCCAGCGCGGGTGCTCGACCTGGTACTCGAGCGTCGCGTGATCCGCTCGTCGGGTGTAGCCCCAGTAGTGCTCCGTGATGAACGTCTCCTCGGCCTCGTCCGAGCAGAGGCGGGGCGCACCGGAGAAGCCGACGGAGAGGCCCTCCCAGGCGCCGGAGCGCCGCCACTGGTAGGACGCCGACGACGCACCGACGGAGTGGCGCATCGGCAGGGCGACGTAGTTCTCGGCGTAGAGCCGGCGCGCGGCAGCGGCGACGGCCCAGCGCGGCACGAGCTCCTTCACGAACGCCACGCCGCGACGCCAGGCTCCCTCGGTCTTGCGCCGCACGTAGAAGCGCAGGTTCACCTCTTCGAAGTTCCTGTGGAAGGGAATCGGAACGCCGAGAAGGCGCGTGCGGAGAAACTGGAAGCCGACGACGCTGACGAAGGCGCGCCCCGAGAAGGCGTCGAGCTCGCAGCCGTGCGGGATGCGCTCCGCCAGGATCGACGGATCGACCTCGTAGTTGAGCATCGCGAGGTTCCGCCACTCGGCCGTCAGGAAGCGGGGCTCGGGAGTCACGGGGCTCAAGTTCGCAGGCGAACCAGCTCTTCGCACGCGAGATCCCCGAGCGCCTCCGTCGCCCGCTCCGTGCTGGCGAACGCGAGGCTCTCGGGCTGCCATTTCCCGCCCATCGCGACGGTCGCGGTGGCCGCGAGCCAGGAGTAGATCGCGAACAGGCGATACTGCTCCCAGGCGGCGTCGGCCGCGAGCGTGACGCCGTGCGCCGCGAGCACGCCGCGGTAGCTCTCGATCCACTCGCGCTCGTTCGCGCGCCGCAGCTCGGTCGGCACGGAGTTGCAGAGCACGTACGCCACGTCGCGCATGCCGGGCGCGACGGCGGTGACGCCCCAGTCGAGGAAGCCGATGCGCTCGTCGTCGAGGAACAGGTTGCCGAGGTGCGGGTCGCCGTGGACGAGCGTGGCGGGGCCGGCGTTCCAGCGCGCGGCGATGGCGGGCGCGCGCTCGACGTACAGGCTCGCGAAGCGGCGGAACGCCGCGGGCAGGCGCTCGCCCACCCGCTCGAGCGCGAGCCGCACCAGGCCGGCGCCGAAGTCGCCCGCGCCGGTGCCGCGCTCCGCGAGCCACGCGAGGTCGCCGCCGAAGCGCGCGCTCTCGTGGAAGCGCGCATGCAGCCGGGCGAGCTGCTCGACGATCTGCTCCGCCCACGCGCCGACGCGCGCATCGCGCGGGCTCGGGAACGCGCAGCCCGCGGCCACGAGATCCTCGAGCACCATCACGTAGCGGCCCTCGGCGTCGAAGTCGGCGTACCACGGGTGCGGCACTCGCACGGGCAGCAGGGGCGCGATGTCGCGATAGAGACGCGCCTCGCGCACGCCCATCTGGTTGGCGGCGACGAAGCCGCGCTGCTCGGCGTCGAACGGCGCGAACTTGACGAACACGCTCGCGGGCAGGCCCTGCCCGGCGCTCGCCGCCCACGCGACGCCGAGGCGCGCGCGCCCGGTCGTGCCCGAGTGCGAGTCGAGCACCGTCACCGACTCGACGCCCGCGCCGAACACGGCGCCGAGCCACGCCGCGGAGAGATCGGCGAGCTCGGTGGGGATCGCGGGCGCGCTCATCGGTCCGTCCTGCCGTAGAACTCGCGCAGCACGGCCTCGGCCGGCTTCGCCTGCGGGGAGTAGCCGGCGTCCCGTTCCGGGTCGCGGAGCGGGCGCACGTCCCACAGCCACCAGTACAGGCCCGCGAGCCACGGCTCGGGCCAGAGGCTCTCGAGCGCGGCGCGATAGAGCAGCGCCTGCTGCGCGGGCGAGGGCGCCTGCACGAGCTGCCACTCGCCCGGCTGCCGGCCCGCGTTGCGCGCGCTCCGGTAGCCGATCTCGGTGAACAGCACGGGCTTGCCGATCCGCTCCGCCCACGTGCGCAGGCCGGCGAGGTGCGGGCGCCAGGCGGCGCGCGCCTCGGGCAGCGAAGGCTCCGGGCTGTTCGCCACCGGGAAGTAGGCGTCCACCCCCGCATAGTCGAGCGCGTCCCACCACGCGATGTCGCGCTCGCGGCCGAAGTTGGCGGCGTAGACGAGCGGGCCCTTGTATCGCGCGCGGACGCTCGCGACGACGCGGCGCCAGTCGGCCTCGCGGTGGCGCGTGGCGTCGAGCTCGACGCCGACGCAGAGCAGCGCGACCCGCTCCTCCGCCGCGAGCGCGGCGTGGTGGACGATGAACGCCTCGTAGCTGGCGAACCACGCTTGCCAGTCGGCTTCCGACGCGAACGCGATCTCGCCGCGCCAGCCCGCGCCCGTGAGATCGAGCTGCGGCTTGAGGAAGACCCGGAGCCCGAGCGCGTGCGCGGCGCGGATCACGCTGCGCACGCTCGCGTCGGACGGGCTCCGCTCGGGGTGGGGCGCGATCGCGGTCGAGTCGCGCTCGGCCTGGAGCCAGCGCGGCGTGAGCGCGAGCCACTCGACGCCGGCGTGCGCGAGGGCGCGGAGCTGGCCTGCAACCTCGGGGGCCGCGTAGTCGTCCCGCGACCAGCCGCCGAGCGTGAAGCCCTTCTGGAAGGCGGCCTCCGGCGCGGCCCCCGCCGGCAGGGCCAGCGACCCCGCGACCGCGAAGGCGAAGGCCGCACGCCGGCTCACGGCCAACGTCGCCGCACCGCCTTCGTGTCCGGCTGGCCCGCGCGCTCCCAGTACACCCAGAGCGCGCGCTCGACGTCGAGGCGGAAGATGGGATCCGTCCGCTGGAACGACGCGAACGGAACCGCCGCGTGCACGGCCGCGCGCTCGTCGGCGGCCACGATCTCGACCGCCTGGCCCGCGAGCTGGAACTCCTCGTCGCTCTGGCCGAGGAAGGCGTGGAGCACGAACGCTCCCTGCGCGCGCAGCGCCGCGGTGCGGGGCGAGTGCGCCGCGGCGACCACGAACAGCTCGTCCCGGCAGAAGACGGGACACACGGGCGCGAGGTGAGGACGCCCGCGCTCGCTCACCGTCGCGAGGAAGCCGATCGCGACCCCGTCGGCCCCGATGAACAGGCGGCGCGCGGCGGCGCCGAGCTCGGGCGCGGCGGCTTCGAAGGCGGCGAAACTCGTGGGCATGCCTCAGTACACCTCGAGGTCGCGCCCGAATGCGACCTGGCCGGAGTAGACCGCGCGGATCTCGTCGAGGTAGAGCTGCTCGGGGATGAGCGAGCCGTCGGGCGCGCGCTGCGAGGTGTGGTGGACGATGAGGAGCCCTGGTCGCGCTCGCTTCGCGAGCTCGCCGACCTCGCGCGTCGAGGTGTGGTACTTGCGCCGGTAGGCCGGCCAGTCCGGCATCGGCGCCACTGTGACCGACGCGTACACCTCGTGGATCAGGATGTCGCACCCGTCGCACGCGGCGGCGAGCTCGGGGCTCGGACTCGTGTCTCCGGAAACGACGATCCTGCGGTCGGGCGTCTGGAACGCGTAGCCGAAGGCGTGCTTCCAAGCGCCGTGCCGGATCGGCACGGCCGTCACGGTGACCTTGTCGTCGCGGTACGCGACGCCGGGGCCGACTTCGTGCGCCTCGACCCGGAGCGGCCACTTCTTCTCCATGCCCTGGGTCCGCATCTCGATGTCCTCGCGCCACGCCGCGAGCACGTGCTCGGTCATGGCGGCGATCCCCTTCGGGCCGTACACGTGCAGCGTGTTCCTTCTGCCGACCACCCACGGCGTGAACACGAGATCGGGCAGGCCGACCGTGTGGTCCGAATGCAGGTGCGTCACGAACGCCCGCTCGAGGCCGGTGACGGCGAGCCCGGTCACACCGCGGTCGAAGGCCGCCTGCGCGCGGCGCACTACGCCGGGGCCGGCGTCCACGAGGTACGGCGTGCCGTCCACCACGATCGCCGTGCTCGGCCCCGAGCGTTCGGGCTGCGGCCGGGGTGTGCCAGTGCCGAGCAGGACGACCTGGGTCCGGGGCGCCGGCCCGGCGCGCACGCCCGTGGCGCCGCACGCCAGCAGCGCAAGCGTCGCGAGCCGGAGGCCGAGGCGCGCCCTCACGGGCTCCCCGGCCGCGGCGGGTGCCCGGGGTACTGCGGCAGCCCGTCGAGGATCTCGTACCAGGGCGCCTTCTCCGCCACGTGCTCGTGCAGCACCGGGCGCACGCCCGGGTCGTCGTCGAGCGCGCTCGCCGCGATCGGGAAACCCCGCTCGTTCGTCTCGGGCTCGCCGAGGTACGCGCCGCACACGCGGCAGAAGCAGCGCACCAGGTGATACGGCGGCTCGGGCTGGTAGCGCGTGATCAGCTCGCGGCCTTGGAGCATCCGGAACTGCTCGGCGCGCACCACCAGGTTGGCCATCCCGCCGACCTTGCGGCAGCGCGTGCAGTGGCACCAGCTCAGCCAGAGCGGCCGGCCGGTGACCTCGAAGCGCACGCCGCCGCACAGGCAGCTGCCGCGGATGGGCCCGTCGCTCATGCGCCCGATTCTACGCTGGGCCGGGGTAACATGGCGCCCTTCCGCTCCCGGAGGCCCCGTGCACAAGCTCGATCTCGACGACCGGCGCGACCGGCTGCTCGGCCGCTGCCTGCGCCGCCAGGCGGAGGCCATCCCCGACCGCGACTTCCTCGTGGCGGGGGAGACCCACTACTCCTACGGCCGCGTGAACGAGCTGGCGAACGCGATGGCGAGCGGCTTCGGGTCCCTCGGCGTCGAGCGCGGCGACACCGTGGCGGTGATGATGGATAGCTGCCCCGACTACGTGTGGGCGACGCTCGGCCTGAACAAGCTGGGGGCCGTCTGGGTGCCCACCAACACCGACTACAAGGGCCAGTGGCTGCGCGAGAGCCTCGAGGACAGCCGCGCGAAGGTGCTGGTGGTGGACGAGGCGCTGCTGCCGCGCGTCGCGGAGGCGGGCGGCAAGCTTCCCTTCCGGCACGTGGTGGTGCGCGGGAACGCCGCCGCCTCGCCCCTCGCGGCGCCGGCGCTCGCGCTCGCGGAGCTCGAGCGCGCGCCCGCGAAGGAGCCGGACGACGGGCAGCTCTTCATGGGCGACACCGCCGCGATCCTGTGGACCTCGGGCACCACCGGCCGCTCGAAGGGCGTGATGCAGAGCCACAACGTGTGGCTCCGCGCGGCGCTCGACGGCATGGTCAACTCGCACGTCCGCGAGGGCGAGGTGATCTACTCGTGCCTGCCGATGTACCAGTCGGCGGCGTGGGTGGCGAACCTCTACCGCGCGCTCGTGGCGGGCGTGCCGTGCGCCATCGACGAGCGCTTCTCGGTGCAGGAGTTCTGGGACCGCTGCCGCTACTACGGCGCGACGATGGTCTTCACGCTCGGCGCGATGCACATCTTCCTGTGGCAGCAGCCGCCGAAGCCCGACGACGCCGACAACCCGGTGCGTTCGGCCGGCATGGTGCCGATGCCCGACGCGATGATCGAGCCGTTCAAGAAACGCTTCGGCATCGAGCACCTCCACCAGGGCTACGGGCAGAGCGAGGTGATGGCGCTGCTCGCGCGGCGCCCGGGCAAGACCTACAAGGCGAACTCGCTCGGCGAGCCGTCGAACGGCATCGAGGTGAAGCTGCTCGACGACCGCGACTTCGAGGTGGCGCCCGGCGAGGTGGGCGAGTTCGCGATCCGGCCGCGCGAGCCGTACTCGATCTTCAACGGCTACTTCCACGACGCCGAGGCGACCGTCCGCGCGTGGAGCAACCTCTGGTACCACTCGGGCGACCTCGGCCGGCGCGACGAAGACGGCGAGTACTTCTTCGTGGACCGCAAGAAGGACTTCATCCGCTACAAGGGGCGGAACATCTCGTCCTTCCAGGTGGAGGCCGCGTTCATGGCGCACGCCGCGGTGGCGCAGTGCGCGGCGCACGCGGTGACGTCGGCGGAGCTCGAGGCCGAAGCCGAGATGAAGCTGTGCGTGGTGCTGAAGCCCGGCCAGACGGCGACGCCCGAGGAGCTGTGCCGCTTCGTGAACGAGACGGCGCCCTACTTCTTCGTGCCGCGCTACGTCGAGCTGATGACGTCGCTGCCGTCCACTCCGACGGGCCGCGTGCAGAAGTACAAGCTGCGCGAGCGCGGCGTGACGCCCGAGACGTGGGACGCGCGGAAGGCCGGCTTCGTGGTCGAGCGGTAGGGGAGAGCCCAAGGGGAGGCAGAGAGCCCACCGCATGGATCAGGCGCTGCCGAATCGCGTCGTCCGAACGATCGAGCCCGACGGTGACGGCCTGCTCTACCGCTACGAGCACGGGCTCGAGATCCGCACCGACCAGCCCCTGGCTGCCGACCGGGCGCGAGTGCTCGGGCTCGGCACGCCGCAGGCCACGTTGATGAACTATGTGCTCTGCCGGCCCGACCGCCTCGCGGGCCGGCTCGTGTTCGAGCCCTTCGCCGGATCTGGCGCGATCGGGCTCACGGCGCTGCGGGCCGGCGCCAGGCGGGTGGAGCTGCTCGACATCAATCCCCGCGCCGTGCGCTTCGCACGGGCGAACGCCGCGCGCAACGGCTTCGGCCCCGAGCAGGTCGCGTGCATCGAGGGGTCGATCGAGAGCTTCGTCCCCGCCCGACCCTACGAGCTGATCCTCGCCAACCCGCCTTTCGTACCGACGCCTCGCGAGATCCCTGGAACGCTCACCTCTCATGCGGGTAGCGACGGGAATCTGCTCGTCGACGTCCTGCTCCAGCGGCTCGATGCGTTGCTCGCACCGGAGGGTGAGGCGCTCATCTACCTGTTCCAGTTCGTTCGCGAGGGCCGGCCGCTCGCAGCGGACTCGTTCGAGAAGTGGGTGGTCGAACGCGAGGTCGAGCTGACACCGACCCAGCTACGGCCGATACCGGCGGAGGTGTACTTCCAGGTCCACCTCGAGGTCTTTCCTGCCGCACGGGAAGCCATCCAGCGCTGGCGGGCGGACCTCCTCGGCCGCCACGGTGGCGCGCTCACCATGGATCACTACGTCGCCCACGTCGACGCTCGGCGGCCCGGCGCCACGCGCTGGACCCTCGCCGACAACCTCGAGCAGAAGTTCGGCGAGGGGCTGCGGCTCCGGTTCACCGAGGACAGGGAGATGGCGCTCGGGCGGGTGTTCGAGAACTTCGTTCCCGAAACGACTTGACGTCTTGACGAACGTCCCCGCTTCTACGGGTCGGCGATCTGCATCTGCACGGGGGTCGGGGCGAAGCCGTTGCACGGGTTGTTGATCTGCGGGCAGTTGGAGACGAGGACGAGGCAGTCCAGCTCGGCGCGCAGCTCTACGTACTTGCCCGGCGCCGACAGGCCGTCCACGATGCCGAGGCTGCCGTCGGCCTCGACCGGGACGTTCATGAACCAGTTGATGTTGCCGACGAGGTCGCGTTTGCCGAGGCCGTGGCGTGCTCCCTCGAGCAGGAAGTTGTCCACGCACGCGTGTTGGTGCTTCGTGTGGTGCCCGTAGCGCAGCGTGTTGGACTCGCAGGAGCACGCGCCGCCGGAGGTGTCGTGGCGGCCGCAGTTGTCGGCCACGATCGTCATCATGGCGCGCCCCTCGTTGCTCATCAGCACGGTGCCGACGCCGAGGAAGAGGTTGCGCTGCGCGACCACCGTGTCGGGCGCGCTGTAGCGCTCCGCGGTGTCGGCGGCGGCGTACACGATGAAGTCCACGGCCTGGTTGCCGTGGAGGTCCACGATGCGCAGCGTCTGGCCCTTGCGCACAACGCGCGACCAGGGCGCGCGCGCCTCGACCACTTCGTCGAACACGATCTCGCTCATCGCAGCAGGTAGTCCTCGACGTTCTCGTACGCGCGGCGGCGCTCCGGCGTCGAGAGGCGGATGGGGTCGTCCTCGCCGGCCGGCTCGCCGCGCCAGGCCTCGAGCCGGACGCGCGCGTCCGCTCTCCCGTGCGCTTCGTCGAGCGGATGCGGCACGTTCACGATCGCGACGAGCACGTCGAGGTCGGCGCGCAGCAGCACGTGCTCGCCCGGCGCGGGGTCGCGCCGCACGGGCTCGAGCTTGCCGTCGGGATCGACCCGCACGCCGCGGAACAGGTTGAGGTTCGCTGGGAGGTCGCGGCGGCCGAGCCCGTGCTTGGCGAGCGCGACGAGGAAGCGCTCGCGGCCGCGCGTGCCGCAGAAGAGGTCGTGATGTCCGGAGCTGTCCTCGAGCACGGCCATCAGGCTGCGGCCCATGTCCGAGAGCAGCACGCTCCCGGCGCCGAGGTAGGCGTTCCACTGCACCTTCACGGTGTCGGCGGCGTTCAGCCGCTCGGCCGGCTGCTCGGCGTTGTAGACGACGAGCCCCGCGCACGCCGTGCCGTCGAGGTTCGTGACGCGCAGCCGCGCGCCGCGCGGCAGACGGCGCGCGGCGTAGGCGCCCCGGCCGAGGGTCTCCTCCCAGAGCGAGCCCGCCGGCGCGGGCACGGTCGGCATCGAGGCGACGACCGTCCCATCCATCGAACGCGCGTGCTCGCGAGCGCCGGCGGGGCGCGAGGTGTCGGGCCGGTCCGTCACAGCACGTCGTCTCCCACCGGCGTGAGACGCGGAATCGGGATCTCCTTGGCGTCGACGTCCTGCGCGTGGATCAGGTCGTCGAGGCGCTTGCGCGTCGCGATGAAGTGCGGCGAGATGAGCTGCTCCGGGCTGCGCGGCCGGGGCACGGGCACCGAGATGATCTCCTTCACGTGCCCGGGCTGCCGCCCGAGCACGACGATACGGTCGGCGAGATAGATCGCCTCGTCGAGATCGTGCGTCACGAACAGGATGGTGATGTCCACGTTCTCCCAGATCTGGAGCAGATAGGACTGCATCGCGCAGCGCGTCTGCGCGTCGAGCGCCCCGAACGGCTCGTCCATCAGCAGGATCCGCGGCCGGTTGGCGAGCGCGCGCGCGATCGCGACGCGCTGCTTCATCCCGCCGGAGAGCTGCTTCGGGTAGAGGTGCGCGAAGTCGGAGAGGCCCACCATCTCGAGCCACTGGAGCGCCTCCGACTCGGCCACGCCGCCGCGGCCGCTCATCTGGAGGCCGAACATCACGTTCTTCTTCACGGTGAGCCAGGGAAACAGCGTGTAGCTCTGGAACACCATGCCGCGGTCGGGCCCGGGCTCGCTCACCGGCCGGCCGTCGAGCAGCAGCTCCCCGCTCGTCGGGTGATCGAGCCCGGCGATGATCCGGTTGAGCGTGGACTTGCCGCAGCCGGAGGGGCCGATTACCGCGATGAACTCGCGCCGGTGCACGTCGAAGCTGATGTCGTGGAGCGCGACCACGTCCTCGCCCCGAGGGCTGCGGAAGCGCTTCTCCACGCGCTTCACTTCGAGCACGACCGACCGCGCGTCGATGCGCGCGAAGCGCTCCCGGACCGCCGGCGCGAGGTCGAGGTAGCTCGGCAGCTCGAGCGACGCTGCCATTTCTAGGCTCCCGTGCTCTGGGCGGGCGCGCGCACCTCGAGGCCGCGCGCCTGCCGCGCGAAGGCGCGCACCCGGCCGAGCACGCTCGGCCCCGCGGCGGCGTCCGCCTCCCACGGAAACAGCCGGCGTCCGAGCGCCTGGAGCACCTGGTCGGTGAAGAGGCCGAGCAGCCCGATCAGGATGATGCCGGCGTACACCTTGTCGAAGTTGAAGTAGCGGCCCTGCTGCTGGATGTAGGCGGTGATCCCGCTCTTCTCGCCGATCAGCTCCGCCACGATCAGATAGGTCCACGCCCAGCCGAGCAGGATCCGCATGTCGATGTAGAGACGCGGCAGCACGCCCGGCACGACGACGTGCGTGAGCAGCTTGCGGTTGTCGGCGCCCAGCGTCTGCGCGGCCTCGAGCAGGCCGCGGTCCATCTGGCGCGTCGTGTTCGCGAGCACCAGCACCATCTGGAAGAAGGTGCCGACGAAGATCACCGCCACCTTCGGCGCCGCCTGCGTGCCGAGGATGGCGACCAGCAACGTGCCGAAGGCGGGCGCCGGCATGTAGCGAATGAAGTCCACGAAGGGCTCGGTGAGCCGCGCGAAGAGCATGAAGCTGCCGCACAGCACGCCGAGCGGAACGCCGACCACGCTCGCCCAGAAGAAGCCCCAGAAGATCACGCGTAGGCTCTCCGCGATGCGCTCGTGGAGCCAGGAGTCGCTGTCGTTCTGCGGCGGCTCCTGGAAGCCGAGCACCAGCGCGAGCGCGACCTCGTGTGGCGCGGGCAGGAACACCGGGTTCGCAGGCTCGCCTCGCGCCGGCGCCTTGCCCTCGACGGCCGCCTGCGCGTTGGCCTCGTGGAAGGCCGCCTCGTCGTAGCGCTTGCCCTCGCCGAGATAGGTGTCGCCCGCGTCGAGCACGAGCATCTTCGGATGCCAGAGGAAGGGCAGGTAGCTGAAGGCCGACCAGATCGCGAGCGGCAGCAGGAAGGCGAGCACGCCGAGCACGGCGCGCCGGCGCGCGCCGAGATCCTGGTGAACCGCGAGCCAGGGGACGCGCCGCGCGCTCATGCGCCGTTACTGCTTCAACGCCTTCGTCAAGCTGGCGTCGTGGTAGCTGGTCTTCGCTTCGGGCTTGTCGTAGATCTTGTACTTGACGTTGAAAGCGTCGACGACGGCGTCGGAGCCCGCGAGCGACGCGAGGCCCTTGTCCTTGCCTCCGGTCCACACGCCGAGCGCCTCGTCGAGGCCGAGGACGTAGGTGCCGCCGAGCAGCGGCTCGTAGACGGCCGGCTCTAGCTGCACGCGCGCCGCCAGGATCTTCAGCATCTCCTGCTTGTTCGCGGGATCGCGCATGTAGGAGACGACGCGGTACCAGAGCTTCACCACCTTGGCCCAGTCGGCGCGCCGTGTGGCGAGGCTCTCGGCGCTCACGTAGAGCAGGTCGTAGATGATGCCGGGCGTGTCCGCGCTGCTGTAGAGCTTCTTCGAGCCCGGCACGATCTTCAGCGCCTGGCCCGAATTGGGCTGCCAGGCGCTGATCGCGTCCACGGCGCCCGAGGCGAGCGCGTTCGGCGTCTCGTTGGTCGGGATGTTGACGAGCTCGACGTCCGTCTCGGTGAGTCCTGCCGACTCGAGCGCCTTGAGCAGCAGCAGGTGGCTCACGAAGCCGACCTCGACGCCCACCTTCTTGCCCTTCAGGTCCTTCAGGCTCGCGACCTTCGGGCCGCCGATCACCATGTCGTTGCCGTTCGAGTAGTCGTTGAGCAGGATCGCGGTGGACGGCTTGCCGGACTTCGCGCCCACGACGAGCGCGTCGCCGTTCGTCATCGAGCAGCCGTCGGCCTGGCCCGCGGCGAAGGCGTCGAGACCCGCGACGTAGTCCATCCACAGGAACTCGACCTCCACGCCGGCCTCCTTGTCCCACTTCTTCTGGCGGGCGATCTCCCAGGCGACCCAGCCCGGCCAGTCGCTGTAGATGATCTTCAGCGGCTCGGCGAACGCGCGCTGAGGCGCGACCGCGCACAGCGCGAGGAAGAGCAGGCCGGCGAGAGAGCTGCGAAGCAGGCGTGTGAGCACGGCGAGGATCTCCGTTCTTCGTGCCCTCGAGTGTGCAAGGCGCGTACCAGCTCCGCGGACGCGGCGCAGCGCGCGCGGCTCGCCTCTGCTCAGGAAAGCGGCAGCGCTGACTGCGAACGCAGCGGGCCATGCGCCACGCCTGAGCTACGCGCCGCACAGTCGGAACGCACCTTGCACGCGGGCCTGGGCGTGTTCGAGAAGGTGCTGGTCGCGAATCGCGGTGAGATCGCGTGCCGGGTGTTGCACACCCTGCGGCGTCTCGGCGTCCGTTCCGTCGCCGTGTTCTCGGACGCGGACGGCGGCTCGCGCCACGTCGCCGACGCCGACGAGTCCGTCTACCTCGGGCCGGCGCGTCCCGCCGAGAGCTATCTGCGCCAGGATCGGCTCCTCGAAGCTGCTTCTCGCACAGGCGCGTCGGCGATCCACCCCGGCTACGGCTTCCTCTCGGAGAACCCCGACTTCGCCGCCGCCTGCGAGAGCGCGGGCATCGCCTTCGTGGGCCCGACACCCGACCAGATCCGCGCCTTCGGGCTGAAGCACCGCGCGCGCGAGATCGCGCGCACCGCGGGCGTCGGCGGCGTCCCGGGCACCGGCCTCCTCGCCACGATCGAGGCTGCACTGAGCGAAGCGGACTGGATCGGGTACCCCGTCATGCTGAAGAGCACCGCCGGTGGCGGCGGAATCGGCATGCGCCGCTGCGACTCGCCCGACGCGCTGCGCCAGACCTTCGAGGCGGTCCGACACCTCGGCCGCAGCCACTTCGGCGATGATCGGGTCTTCGTCGAGAAGGCGATCCTGCGCGCGCGCCACGTCGAGGTGCAGATCTTCGGCGACGGCAAGGGTCACGTGATCGCGCTCGGCGAGCGGGACTGCTCGCTCCAGCGCCGCAACCAGAAGGTGGTCGAGGAGACGCCGGCGCCCGGGCTCTCGGCCGCGACGCGCGCGGCGCTCGCCGCGGCCGCCGTCCGCCTCGGGCGCGCGGTGAGCTACCGCTCCGCGGGCACCGTCGAGTTCGTGCTCGACGCCGAGACGCAGGAGTTCTGGTTCCTCGAGGTGAACACGCGACTCCAGGTCGAGCACGGGGTGACCGAGCTCGTGACGGGCGTGGACCTGGTCGAGTGGATGCTGCGCGTCGCCGCGGGCGAGCCCGACGTGCTGCCGGCCGAGCCGCCCGCGCCGCGCGGCGCCGCGATCCAGGCGCGCCTCTACGCCGAGAGCCCAGCGGCCGGCTTCCTCCCGAGCGCGGGCACGATCAGCGCCTTCGACGTGCCCGAGGCGGTGCGCTGCGACACCTGGATCGAGGCGGGTGCGAAGGTGTCCCCCCACTACGACCCGCTGCTCGCGAAGCTGCTCGTGCACGCCGAGGACCGCCCCGCCGCGCTGGCAACGCTCGGGGCGGCGCTCGCCGGCACGACGCTCCACGGCGTCGAGAGCAACCTCGCGTACCTGCGCGAGGTCACCGGCTCGGCCGAATTCCATGGCGCCACGCACACGACGCGCTTCCTCGACGCGTTCGAGCTGCGCGGCGCGGGCATCGAGGTGGTCGAGCCCGGCGCCGAGACCAGCGTGCAGGACTGGCCCGGCCGGCTCGGCGCGTGGGACGTCGGCGTGCCGCCGTCGGGGCCGATGGACGATCTCGCCTTCCGCCTCGCGAATCGCCTGGTCGGCAACCCGGAGAGCGCCGCCGGCCTCGAGCTCACGCTGCTCGGCCCGACGCTCCGCTTCCGCGAGCCGGCGCGCGTCGCGCTCGCCGGAGCCAGGCTCGAAGCCGAACTCGACGGCGCGGCCGTGCCGTGGTGGGAGGCGTTCGACGTCGGGCGCGGCAGCGTGCTGCGGCTCGGCGCGGCCTCCGGCGCGGGCTGCCGCGCGTACCTGGCGGTGCGCGGCGGCATCGACGCGCCGCTGGTGCTGGGCAGCCGCTCGACCTTCGCGCTCGGCGCGTTCGGCGGACACTGCGGGCGAACGCTGCGCGCCGGCGACTCGCTCGCGATCGGCGCGTGCGAGCCGGAGGCCCCGCCGCCCGCGCGCCTGCCCGAGGCACTCCGTCCCGCCTACGGCAACGAGCCGAAGATCGGCGTCCTCTACGGCCCGCACGGCGCGCCCGACTTCTTCACGCCCGCGGACGTCGCCGCGTTCTTCGCGGCCGACTGGAAGGTGCACCACCACTCGAACCGCACGGGCATCCGCCTGATCGGGCCGAAGCCCGAGTGGGCGCGCGCGGACGGGGGCGAGGCCGGTCTCCACCCGTCGAACATCCACGACAACGCGTACGCGGTCGGTGCCGTCGATTACACCGGCGACATGCCGATCGTGCTCGGGCGCGACGGGCCGAGCCTCGGCGGCTTCGTCTGCCCGGCGACCGTGGCCGACGCGGAGCTCTGGAAGGTCGGGCAGCTCAAGGCGGGCGACCGCGTGCGCTTCGTGCGCATGACGCAGGAGGAGGCCGTGACCGCGCGCGCCCGGCTCGACGCCCAGATCGCGACGCTGCGCGCCGCGGCCGCGCCGCGCCCCGTGGCCCGCCCGGCGCCCGAGGAGCCGGCCGTGCTCTACGAGTGCGCGCCGCCCGCGCATCCGGTCGGTATCGTGGTGCGCCGCTCGGGTGACCGCTACGTGCTCGTCGAGTACGGCCCGCACGAGCTCGACCTCGGCTTGCGCTTCCGCGTGCACGCGCTGCTGGAAGCGGTGCGCGCGGCGGAAATCCCCGGCGTCGCCGAGCTGGTGCCCGGCATCCGCTCCCTCCAGGTGCGCTACGACCCGGTGCGTCTGCCGTCGCCGCGCCTGCTCGACGCGCTGCTCGGCGCGGACGCGCGCCTGCCGTCCGCCGACACGCTCGAGGTGCCGACCCGGATCCTCCACCTGCCCCTCTCGTTCGACGACCCGGCGACGCGGCTCGCGATCGAGAAGTACATGCAGTCGGTGCGTCCCGACGCGCCCTGGTGCCCGAGCAACCTCGAGTTCATCCGCCGCATCAACGGCCTCCCCGACGAGGAGGCGGTGCGCCGCATCGTGTTCGACGCGTCGTACCTGGTGCTGGGGCTCGGCGACGTGTACCTCGGCGCGCCGGTCGCGACGCCGCTCGACCCGCGCCATCGCCTCGTCACGACCAAGTACAACCCGGCGCGCACGTGGACGCCGGAGAACGCCGTGGGCATCGGCGGCGCGTACCTGTGCATCTACGGCATGGAGGGGCCCGGCGGCTACCAGTTCGTCGGCCGCACGCTGCAGGTCTGGAACCGGCACCGGACGACGCGCGAGTTCGAGGCGGGCCGCCCGTGGCTGCTGCGCTTCTTCGACCAGATCCGCTTCCACCCGGTCTCCGCCGACGACCTGCTGCGCCGGCGCGAGGCGTTCCTGCAGGGGCGCGCCGGCCTCGACATCGAGCACGCCACGTTCCGCCTCGGCGACTACCAGCGCTTCCTCGCGGAGCAGGCCTCGGGCATCGAGGCGTTTCGCGCGGTGCAGCGAGGCGCGTTCGCGGAGGAGCGGGCGCGCTGGCGCGCGGCGGGGCAGGACCTCGCCAGCGACGCGAGCGCGCCCGAGCCCGACGCGCGCCCGCCGCTCGTCGTGCCGCCCGGCGCGCGCGCCGTCCGCAGCCCGATCCCCGGCGTGGTCTGGAAGAAATCCGCCGAGCCGGGCCGGAAGGTCGAGGCCGGCGACGTGCTCTACGTGCTCGAGGCGATGAAGACGGAGGCGGAGGTGCGCGCGCCGGTGACCGGCGAGGTCGTGGCGACGGGTGCGCGGGAGGGCGAAGCCGTGGCCGCGGGCGAGGTGCTCGTCGCGTTGCGCCCGGCGCCGTGATGGCGGAGACGCCGCTCCTCCCCGCGCTGCTCCGCGCCGCCTACGCGAGCGGGCGCGAGCGGCCCACGCGCGTGCTCGAGCGCGCGCTCGCCGCGCGCGACGCCGCCGCGGCCGACGACCCCGCGCTGTTCCTGCACCTGATCCCGCGCGAACGCGTGCTCGCCCGCGCTGCGGAGCTCGAGCAACGCGACCCCGCGTCACTGCCCCTGTACGGCCTCCCCTTCGCCGTGAAGGACAACATCGACGCGGCTGGCGCGCCGACTACGGCGGGCTGTCCTTCCTTCGCGTACCGGCCCGAGCGCTCGGCGCCCGCGGTCGAGCGCCTCGAGGCCGCGGGCGCGGTGCTCGTCGGCAAGACGAACCTCGACCAGTTCGCGACGGGCCTCACCGGCACGCGCTCACCCGCGGGCGCGCCGCGCAATCCCTTCGACGCGCGCTACGCGCCGGGCGGATCGAGCTCGGGCTCGGCGGTGGCGCTCGCCCGCGGCCTCGTGAGCTTCGCGCTCGGCACCGACACCGCCGGCTCCGGCCGCGTGCCCGCCGCGTTCAACCAGGTGCTGGGGCTGAAGCCGACGCGCGGACTGATCTCGATGCGCGGCGTCGTGCCCGCCGTGCGCAGCCTCGACTGCCTCTCGATCTTCGCGCCGACCAGCGAGGACGCGGGCGCCGTGCTCGCGGCATGCGCGGGCTTCGACGCGGCGGATCCGTTCTCGCGACGAGGCGCCGCCGCCCTCGCGCCCGAGCTGCCGCTCCGCTTCGGCGTGCTGGCCGACCCGGCGCGTGAGGTCGGCGCCGATGCGGAAGCGGTGCGCCTCGCCGAGGCCGCCGCCGCGCGGCTCGAGGCGCTCGGGCACGCGCGCGTCTCCGTCCCCGCCGCGCCGTTCGTCGAGGCCGCGGCGCTGCTCTACGGCGGCCCCTGGGTCGCCGAGCGCTACGCCGCCGTCGGCGCGTTCCTCGAGACGAATCCGCCCGATGCCGACCCCGTGGTGCGCGAGCTCATCCTCGCGGCGAAGGAGCGGCGCGCCTTCGAGCAGCACCTCGCGAGCTATCGCCTCGCCGCGCTGCGCCGCGAGGCGGAGGCGGTCTTCGCGGAGATCGACGTCCTCCTCCTGCCGGCGACGCCCACGATGCCCGCGCTCGCCGACGTCGCCCGCGATCCGGTGGGCGTGGCCGAGAGGCTCGGGCGCACCAACAACTTCGCGAACCTGTTCGACCTCGCGGCCGTCACCGTGCCTGCGGGCCTCCGCGCGGACGGCCTGCCGGCCGGCGCGACGCTGTTCGCCCCCGCGTTCTCGGAGCCGTGGCTGCTGCCGCTCGCCGGCGCGCTGCACCGCGCCGCCGGAGTCGCCTGGGGCGCGACGGGCGTGGCGCTGCCCGAGGCGCCGGCCCCGGGCCCGCCGAAGGGCGCGCTGCCGGACGGGCGGGTGCCGCTCGCCGTGGTCGGCGCGCACCTGCGCGGCCAGCCCCTGCATGGGCAGCTCGTCGAGCTCGGCGCGCGCTTCGTCCTCGCCGGCCGCACCGCGCCCGTCTATCGCCTCTACGCGCTCGAGAGGAGCGTGCCGCCGAAGCCCGGCATGCTGCGGGACGACGCGCACGGCGCCGCCATCGCGGTCGAGGTCTGGTCCCTCGCGCCGGAGGCCTTCGGGCGCTTCGTCGCGGGGGTGCCGGCGCCGCTCTGCATCGGCACCGTGCAGCTCGAGGACGGGCGAGCGGTCCACGGCTTCCTGTGCGAGCCCGCGGCGCTCTCCGGCGCGCGCGAGATCACCGCCCTCGGCGGCTGGCTCGCGTACCGGCGCTCGCAGGGGCACGGCTAGCGGGGACGGAGCGTCGCCCCGTCCCCGCCGGCCTCGGAGCGAGCTAGCGCGACTCGGGCCGCACCTCGATGGTGTTGCCGGCCCGGCCGTGGTGCCGGAACTCGATGCGCGGCTGCTCCGCCTTCGGGCCCGCGTCCACGCCGCGGAGCGCATAGGGCTGCTCCGCCTGCGGCGCGTGCCAGACGAGGGTCCGGCCGTTCATCGTGTGGTAGCGCGCCTTGGACGCGCCCGGGTCGGCCGACGCCGCAACGGCGATGCCACCGACCGCGATCAGAGAAGCGACGATCACGAGCTTTCGCATGGTGTCCTCCAGTTCCTTCGTTTCGGGCGTGCCAGCTTCGGATGTCGCCGAGCGACATCCCGTTACGAATGAAGAGACACTAACCGGACCAGTTGAGCCGTGCCCGGCACAGATTTCCTGATCGAGTCGCGAGGTTCTGCTGATCGCGTGAGCAAAGATCAGCACAGCACGAGATGCAGGCGATCGAAGCGCGTGCTGAGACGGCGGGCAGCGGATGACTCGAGCGTGGGCAGTGCGGGGCGCGAGACGCGCTCCCGCGCCGCGCGGGCGCGGCTCGGGTCTTGCACCGCTGGCCGACCGTGCGACGCCTGCTGGCGCTGTTGCCGCTCCTGCTCGCCGCTGCCTGCGCTTCGGCGCCGCGCGGCGAGGCACCGGCGTGGCAGCGCTGGAGCGCCACGCACGGCGGCGTGCTCGGGCCGGCCGAGGCCGGCTCGGCGTACGCGCGCGCGGAGGCCGCATTGACGCGCATCGCGGGCGCCTGCGCGTGCGAGCACGCGAGGGTGCGCGTGCTCGACGACTCCGAACCGGCGGCCTTCGCCTTCCGGGACGGCTCCCTGTTCGTGACGCGCGGACTCGTCGCCCTGCTCGACGACGGCGAGCTCAGCGCCGCGCTCGCCCACGAAGTCGGCCACCTGACGCGCCGCGGCGACGGGCTGCCGGGGCCGGAGGCGGAGCGGCTCGCCGACCGCCTCGGCGCCGAGCTCCTGCGCGCCAGCGGCCTCTCGCCCGAGCTGATGCCGCGCATGCTCCGAAGGCTCGGAGGCCCCGGCGTCGCCGAGCGCGTCGCGGCGCTCGAGGCCGCACCCGCGCCGGCTGCGCGCGTGGCGATGGCGGACTGATCAGACCGTCAGGTGCTCGCGCACGAGCCCGTCGTCGAGCTCCGCGATCCCGCCCTCCGCCACCTTCCTCCCGCGATCGAGGATGCAGAAGCGGCTCGCCACGCGGCGCGCGAACTGGAGCTTCTGCTCGACCAGCAGCACGGTGAGCCCGCGCTCGCGGTTGAGGTGCAGGATCACGTCGCCGATCTGCTTCACGATGTTCGGCTGGATGCCTTCCGTGGGCTCGTCGAGGATCAGGAAGCGCGGCTCGGACACGAGCGCGCGACCGATCGCGAGCTGCTGCTGCTGCCCGCCCGAGAGGTCACCGCCGCGGCGCGAGAGCATCTCGCGGAGAACGGGAAAGAGGGCGAACACGTCGTCGGGCACGCGCGCGCCGCGATCCCGGCGGCCGGCCAGGCCGACGCGCAGGTTCTCCTCGACCGTGAGCTGCGGGAAGATCTCGCGGCCCTGCGGCACGTAGCCGATCCCCGCGCGTGCGCGCCGCTCCACGGGCGCGCCGGCCATCGACTCGCCGGCGTACTCGATGCGGCCGCTGCGGAGCGGGACGAGGCCCATGATCGTGCGCAGCAGCGTCGTCTTGCCGACGCCGTTGCGGCCCATCAGGCACGTGCACGAGCCCTCCGGAACCTCGAGAGAGAGGTCCCAGAGCGTGTGGCTCCCGCCGTAGAACTGGTTCACCTGCTCGGTGCGCAGCATCGTCATTCTCCGAGGTAGACCTCGACCACGCGCGGATCGGCTTGCACCACGTCCATGTTGCCCTCGGCGATCACGCGGCCCTGGTGCAGCACGGTGACGGTGCGCGCGATGCTGCGCACGAACTCCATGTCGTGCTCGACCACGACCACGGTGTGGGTTCCGGCGAGCGAGCGCAGCAGCTCGCCGGTGCGCTCCACCTCGGGCTGGGTCATCCCCGCCACCGGCTCGTCGACGAGCAGCAGGCGCGGGTCCTGCATCAGCAGCATGCCGATCTCGAGCCACTGCTTCTGGCCGTGCGAGAGATCGCCGGCGCTCCGCTCGAGCTCCTGGGCGAGGCCGATGCTGCGGGCGACGTCGTCGATCCGATCGCTCAGCTCCGAGGAGAGCCGGCCGAACAGCGACTGCCGCACCGTCTTCACGCCCCGCGCGGCGAGCTCCAGGTTCTCGAACACGTCGCGCTTCTCGAAGACGGTCGGCTTCTGGAACTTCCGCCCGATGCCCTTGCTCACGATCTCGTGCTCGCGGAGCTCCGTGAGGTCGATGTTGCTGCCGAAGAAGACGCTGCCTGCGTCGGGCCGCGTCTTCCCGGTGATGACGTCCATCAGGGTCGTCTTGCCCGCGCCGTTCGGCCCGATGATGCAGCGCAGCTCCCCGTCCGCGAGGTAGAGGTTCAGGTCGTCGAGCGCCTTGAAGCCGTCGAACGAGACGGTGAGGCCTTCGACGTAGAGGATCGTCCCCTGCCGGGTGTCGACGCCCGGCGCCGGCGCGATGGCGCTCACGTTTCCTCCGGCACGGGCGCCTTCGCGGGAAGGCTCTCGCGCGGGCGCCGGCGCACGGTCGCCGCGAACCCAGCGAGGCCGCGCGGCGCGAAGAGCGTCACGCCCACGAACGTCCCGCCGAGCACGAACAGCCAGGTCTCGGGAGCCGCGACCGTGAACACGCTCTTCGCGGCGTTCACGAGCCAGGCGCCGACCACGGCGCCCACCAGCGTGCCGCGCCCGCCGACCGCCACCCAGATCGCCATCTCGATCGAGTTCGCGGGCGTCATCTCGCCCGGGTTGATGATGCCGACCTGCGGCACGTACAGCGCCCCCGCGAAGCCGCAGAGCAGCGCCGAGAAGGTCCAGACGAAGAGCTTGTAGTGGAGCGTGTCGTAGCCGGAGAAGCGGACCTTGCCTTCGGCGTCGCGGATCGCGGTGAGCAGGCGGCCCGCCTTCGACTTCACGATGAAGCGGCAGGCGAGGTAGACGAGCGTCAGCCCGAGCAGCGAGGCGAGGTAGAGGCCGACGCGCGTGCCCGGCGCCTGCAGCGGGAAGCCGAGGATGCGCTTGAAGTCCGTGAGGCCGTTGTTGCCCCCGAAGCCGGTGTTGTTCCGGAAGAACAGCAGCATGAAGGCGAAGGTCATCGCCTGCGTGATGATCGAGAAGTAGACGCCCGTGATGCGCGACCGGAACGCGAACCAGCCGAACACGAAGGCGAGCGCCGCCGGCGCCAGCAGCGCCATCGACGCGGCGAAGGCGAAGGAGTCGAAGCCGTACCAGAACCACGGCAGCTCCTTCCAGTCGAGGAACACCATGAAGTCCGGCAGCTCGCTCGCGTAGACGCCCTCGGTGCCGATCGTGCGCATCAGGTGCATGCCCATCGCATACCCGCCGAGCGCGAAGAACACGCCGTGCCCGAGGCTGAGGATGCCGGTGTATCCCCAGATCAGGTCGATCGCGAGCGCGACGATCGCGTAGCAGAGGAACTTGCCGAGCAGCGGGATCAGGAAGTCGGGCACGCGCAACACCGACCCTTCCCCAGGCAGCAGATTCGCGAGCGGGAGCACGACGCCGGCGAGCGCCAGGAACACGGCGAGAGCCGTCCACTGCGCGGGCGTGTGGAGCGCCCGCTCGCCGCGCCGCGCTGCGGTCACGCTCATGCCTCCGCGGCGCGGCCGCGGAGCGCGAAGATGCCCTGTGGTCGCCGCTGGATGAAGAGGATCAGGAAGGCCAGCACGAAGATCTTGCCGAGCACCGCGCCGGAGACCGGCTCGAGGAACTTGTTCAGCAGGCCGAGGCCGACCGCCGCCACGACCGTGCCGACCAGCTTCCCGACGCCGCCCAGCACCACGACCATGAACGAGTCGACGATGTAGCCCTGCCCGAGCTCCGGCCCGACGTTCCCGATCTGCGAGAGGGCGACGCCACCGAGCCCCGCGATCCCCGAGCCGAGCCCGAAGGTGAGGCTGTCGACGCGGGACGTCGCGATGCCGAGGCCGGCCGCCATCTGCCGGTTCTGCGTCACCGCGCGCACCCAGAGCCCGAGGCGCGTGCGCTGCAGCAGGAAGTAGACGGCCACCACCATGCCTGCCGCGAAGAGAACGATGTCGATGCGGCTCCACGGCAGCACGACGCCGTTCATGATCTCGTAGCCGCCCGAGAGCCAGCTCGGGTTCGCGACCTCGACGTTCTGCGCGCCGAACACGGAGCGCACGGCCTGGATCAGGATCAAGCTGATGCCCCACGTGGCGAGCAGCGTCTCGAGCGGCCGCCCGTAGAGGAAGCGCAGCACGCTCCGCTCGAGGGCCATGCCGACGAGAGCGCAGACGAGGAAGGCCGCGGGGATCGCGGCCAGCAGGTAGGCGTCCACGAAGCCCGGCGCGTGCGTCTGGAACAGCCCGAGCACGACGTACGTCGTGTAGGCCCCGAGCATCAGCATCTCGCCGTGGGCCATGTTGATCACGCCCATCAGGCCGAAGGTGATCGCGAGCCCGAGCGCCGCGAGCAGCAGCACGCTCGCGAGGCTCAGCCCGTAGAAGAAGTTGGCTGCCAGATCGACGAAGAAGGCCTTGCGGTCGATCTGGGCGAGCGAGGCGCTCGCCGCGGCGCGGATCGCCTCGTCCGGCTCGGTGAACGCGCCCTCGGCATCGACCGCGAGCAGAGCCTCCAGCTCCGCGCGCAGGTCGCGGTCGCCGAGGTTGCCGATGCGCTCGATCGCCGCGAGCCGCAGCTCCCGCTGTTCGCTGCGGAGGTCGAGCTGGGCGAGCAGCGCCTCGAGCGCCGCGCGCACGCGCTCGTCCGTCTCGCCGGCGAGCACCTCGCGGATGGGCTCGGCCATCTCGTCGGTCGCGCGGCTGCGCAGGCCCGCGGCCGCTGCGAGCCGCACGGCGGGATCGGGCGAGACGAGGCGGAGCTGCGCGAGCAGCGCGCTCGCGGCGCGGCGCACGCGGTTGTTGATGGAGACCGTGGTGAGCGAGTCGGGAGCGACCCCCGCCGGCTCGCCGGTCACGGCGTCGAGGGGCTCGTCCGAGCCGGGAGCCACGAGGTAGAGACCGCCGGCGCCGTCGGTCTGCAGGCGCCGATCCACGAGCGCCTCGACGACCGGCAGGCTGCGCGGGTCGTTCAGGACGGCGAGACGCTCGAGGCTCTCGAGGATGCCACTGCGGCTCGCCCCGAGCCCGGCGAGCGCCTCGCGCAGGGCGGCGGCATCCGGCTCCGCAGCGCGCAGCGGCGCAGCCACGAGCGCCACGAGGAGGGCGAGCGTGCAGGCGAGGTGCGTGCGTGCGTGCGGCTTCGGCACCGTCTCTCCGGAAAGTGGCGGAGGCTGCGACCCGCTCGGGACCGCAGCCTCCGCTCGCGTCTCCACCGCTCTACTTGAACTTCGCGGCCGTGCAGTTGCCGCAGACCCAGGGGTAGGTCCAGTCGGCCACCTTCTTCTTGCTGTCGGGAATGAACGGGCTCCACGCCTCGGCGCGGATCGGGCCCTTGGTCTGCCAGACGATCTCGAACTGACCGTTCTCGGTGACCTCGCCGATCACCACGGGCTTGTGCAGGTGGTGGTTCTTGGCGTCCATCGTGATCGCGTAGCCGGACGGCGCCATCACCGTCTGGCCTCCGATCGCCTGGCGTACGGCGTCGATGTCGGTCGTGCCGGCCTGCTCGACGGCCTGGCGCCACATCTGGATGCCGATCCAGGTCGCCTCCATCGGGTCGTTGGTCACGCGCTTGTCGCCGCCCGGCAGCTTGTTCTTCGCCACGTACGCCTTCCACTCCTTGATGAAGGCGGTGTTCGTCGGATTCTCGATCGACATGAAGTAGTTCCACGCCGCCAGGTGCCCGACGAGCGGCTTGGTGTCGATGCCGCGCAGCTCCTCCTCGCCGACGGAGAACGCCACGACCGGGATGTCCTCGGCCTTGATGCCCTGCGCGGCCAGCTCCTTGTAGAAGGGCACGTTGGAGTCGCCGTTGATCGTCGAGACGACCGCCGTCGGGCCTCCCGCCGCGAACTTCTTCACGTTGGCGACGATCGTTTGATAGTCGCTGTGACCGAACGGCGTGTACTCCTCCATGATGTCCGCTTCCTTCACGCCCTTCGACGTCAGGAAGTAACGGAGGATCTTGTTGGTCGTGCGGGGATACACGTAGTCCGTGCCGAGCAGCACCCAGCGCTTCGCGCCGCCCCCGTCCTCGCTCATCAGGTACTCGACGGCGGGGATGGCCTGCTGGTTCGGCGCCGCGCCGGTGTAGAAGACGTTGTAGGACGACTCCTCGCCTTCGTACTGCACCGGATAGAAGAGCAGACCGTCCAGCTCCTCGAAGACCGGGAGCACCGACTTCCGCGACACCGAGGTCCAGCAGCCGAACACGACGGCGACCTTGTGCACGGCGATGAGCTCGCGCGCCTTCTCGGCGAAGAGCGGCCAGTTCGAGGCCGGATCGACCACGACGGGCTCGAGCTTCTTGCCGAGTACGCCGCCTTTGGCGTTGATCGAATCGATCGTCATCAGCGCCACGTCCTTCAGCGACGTCTCGCTGATGGCCATGGTTCCGGAGAGCGAGTGCAGGATGCCCACCTTGATCGTCTCGGCCGCCGAGGCCCCCGTGGCCCCGTTCAGCCAGAACACGGCAGCGAGCGCCACCCAGCTCGTTGCCTTCTTCACCGTCGCCATGAGATCTCCCTCTTCGTGTTCACCGGTTTCGCGCAAGCGCCGACCGTGCGTTGCGAAATGCAACGCCCGCTTCCTGGAGCAATCGCCGTACCAGCCCCCCACGTCGACACGCCGCGGCACAGGTCGGCAGGAGTCGGCCCGTCGCCGCTCGCCGGAGCGCACGTTCCTCACGTCCTGGCTGCGCAGCGGGCAGGCAGTGTGGCGCGATTCCGCGCACGGATCGGAGCCCCGCGCCGCGCGTTCCAGGCACGAAGCCGCCCGAATGCGAGGCGTTCCGGCGCACTCTGCGCACACGCACCGCCGACCACGCGCGTCTCGCGTGCCGGCACGCCCGGTGCCCAGTCCGTGAGCACGAGTGTGGAGTGAAGCGCGTTCGCTCCGGCGCGATCGCTCTCAGTGCGGCCGATTCCTGCTCACGAATGCCCTGGGCACGCCGCTTGCTCTATCGCGCGCGAGCGACCGGCCGACGCCGGCGAGGAGAAGAAAAAAAGTGAGCACGATCAAGCGATGTTTGTTCCAGGCGGGGTGCGGCGTCTTCTCGACGCTGCTCCTCGCGGCGGCGCCGGCGCTGGCCCAGGACGCGGAGCCGGTGGATCACCTGACCGGCAACCTGATCCTCAACGTCGATACGAACTTCATGTCGTACGGCTTCGACGTCTGGCAGACCGGGAATTTCGACGACGGCCTGTTCCACCCGCAGTTCGACCTGAAGTGGGACTTCGGGAACGGCTTCAACGTGTTCAGCGGCGTGTGGATGGACGTCAACAGCAACGCGGCCTCGAGCATCTCGGACGACGTGCAGGAGGTCGATGTGTGGCTCGGCGCCGGCTACACGTACGAGAAGCTGAGCGTCTCGCTCACCTACCAGGAGTGGATGTACAGCTTCGACTCCGAACGGATCGTCGATCTCGGCATCGCATACGACACGTTCCTGGCCCCGAGCCTCACGCTCCACGGCCGGGTCGAGGGGATCGACGGACAGGGCACCGGGCTCATCGCGCTGCTCGGCATCGCCCATGCCATCGAGGCCGGGCCGGTGACGTTCAAGTTCCCGGTGAACGTCGCCTTCATCACGAAGAACTACTACCAGAACGACGAAGGCGGCTTCGGCTACGTGAGCGGCGGAGCCGTGATGAGCGTGCCGATGTCCTTCATCCCCGAAGGCTACGGCGGGTGGACCTACAACCTGGGCGCCTACTACTACCACACGGACACCGAGGTGGTCGGCAACCAGGAGAACAACATCATCACCGCCACGACGGGCGTGGCCCTGGCCTTCTAGCCGGGCTGCAACGAGGACGCGGGAGGCCGGCGCCGGGACACGCCGGCCTCCCCGTCCGTCTCTCTCGCACCGGGAGGTTCCGTGCTCCACGCCGCCGCTTCCCTGGGCGGGGACGCCGCGCTGGCGCGCGCTCGCGGCGCGGCGCGCATCGAGTTCGCCGCCAGAGCCGGCGCGACCGTCCTCGCGCGCCTCGCGCAGCGCAGCCCGGTGCGCGTGCTGCTGCCGCGTCCGACCGGCGGCGATGCCGTCGCCGTGCTCCTCAACACCGCGGGCGGCGTGTGCGGCGGCGACCGGCTCGAGGCCGCCGCGCAGCTCCGCGCCGGCGCGCGCGCGACGGTCGTCGGCCAGGCCGCCGAGCGCGTCTATCGCGCGCTCGACCGCCCCGCGACGATCCACACCTCGCTCGACGTCGCCGCAGGAGCGGCGCTCCACTGGGCGCCGCAGGAGACGCTCCTCTTCGACGGCGCGCGGCTCGAGCGGCGCACCGAGCTGCGCACCGAGCGGGACGGGCGGCTGCTCGCGGCCGAGACCCTCGTGTTCGGCCGGCGCGCGATGGGCGAGCGCGTGCGCCGGCTCCACCTCCGCGACGACTGGCGGCTCTGGCGGGACGGCCGCCTGGTCTGGGCGGACGCGCTTCGCCTCGTCGGCGACGACGCCGCGCCGGCCCTCGCCGCCGCGAGCGGATTCCGGGGACACGAGGCGCTCTGCACGCTCGTCTTCGTGGGAGGCGCGCTCGAAGCGGCGCGGGAGGAGGCGCGCGGCCTGCTCGCCGCCGCCCCGGTGGTCGGTGGCGCGAGCCTCGTAAACGGCGTCCTCGTCGTGCGCGCGCTCGGCGACGGCGCGCCGATCCGCCGGCTCTTGACCGAGCTCTCGATGACGCTCCGCGCCTCCGGCCTCGGCTTCGAGCCGGCGCTCCCCCGCGTGTGGTCGTGCTGAGGAGGAGAACGTGAACCTCACGCCGCGGGAGAAGGACAAGCTGCTGATCTCGATGGCGGCGTTCGTAGCAAAGCGCCGGCTCGAGCGCGGCGTCGTGCTGAACCATCCCGAGGCAGTCGCGCTGATCACGGACTACCTGCTCGAGGGCGCACGCGACGGCCGCGGCGTCGCGGAGCTGATGGAGGCGGGCGCACACGTCCTCTCGCGCAGCCAGGTGATGGAGGGCGTGCCCGAGATGATCCACGACGTGCAGGTCGAGGCCACCTTTCCGGACGGCACGAAGCTCGTGACCGTCCACCAGCCGATCCGATGATCCCGGGCGAGGTGCTGCCGGCGGCAGGCGAGATCGAGCTGAACGCCGGCCTCGAGGCGACGACGCTCACGGTCGCGAACACCGGCGACCGCCCGATCCAGGTGGGCAGCCACTACCACTTCTTCGAGGTGAACGCGGCGCTCGACTTCCCGCGAGCCGAGGCCCGCGGCATGCGCCTCGACATCCCGGCCGGTTCGGCGGTGCGCTTCGAGCCGGGCCAATCGCGGACCGTACGGCTCGTGCCGTTCCGCGGCGCGCGCCGCGTGTTCGGCTTCCGCCAGCAGGTGATGGGGCCGCTCGATGGGGAGCGCCGCTAGTGCCGCAGCGCATCTCGCGAGCCGCGTACGCCGACATGTTCGGCCCCACCACCGGAGACCGCGTGCGTCTCGCCGACACCGAGCTGCTGATCGAGGTGGAGGAGGACCGCACGCTCTACGGCGACGAGGTGAAGTTCGGCGGCGGCAAGGTGATCCGCGACGGCATGGGCCAGAGCCAGGCGACGCGCGCCGAGGGCGCCGTCGACCTCGTCGTGACGAACGCGCTGATCCTCGACCACTGGGGCGTCGTGAAGGCCGACATCGGCATCCGCGACGGGCGCATCGTCGCGATCGGCAAGGCCGGCAACCCCGACGTGCAGGGCAGCCGCGAGCGTCCGGTCGAGATCGTGATCGGACCCGCGACCGAGGTGATCGCGGGCGAGGGGCGGATCGTCACCGCGGGCGGCGTGGACGTCCACGTCCACTTCATCTGCCCGCAGCAGATCGAAGAGGCGCTCCATTCGGGCGTGACGACGATGCTGGGCGGCGGCACCGGGCCCGCGACCGGCACGAACGCCACCACCTGCACCCCCGGCCCGTGGAACCTGCGCCGCATGCTCGAAGCGGCCGACGCGTTCCCGATGAACCTCGGCTTCTTCGGCAAGGGGAACGCGAGCCGGCCGGCGGCGCTCCGCGAGCAGGTGCGTAGCGGCGCGTGCGGGCTCAAGCTGCACGAGGACTGGGGCACGACGCCGGCCGCGATCGACTGCTGCCTCGGCGTGGCGGACGAGCTCGACGTGCAGGTGCTGATCCACACCGACACGCTCAACGAGTCGGGCTTCGTGGAGACGACGATCGCGGCGTTCCGCGGCCGAACGATCCACGCCTTCCACACGGAGGGGGCCGGCGGCGGCCACGCGCCCGACATCATCAAGGTGTGCGGCGAGCCGAACGTAATCCCGTCGTCGACGAACCCGACGCGGCCCTTCACGCGCAACACGCTCGACGAGCACCTCGACATGCTGATGGTGTGCCATCACCTCGACGCGAAGATCCCCGAGGACGTGGCCTTCGCGGAGAGCCGCATCCGCAAGGAGACGATCGCGGCGGAGGACATCCTCCACGACCTCGGCGCGTTCTCGATCATCTCGTCGGACAGCCAGGCGATGGGCCGCGTCGGCGAGGTGATCCTCAGAACCTGGCAGACCGCCGACAAGATGAGACGCCAGCGCGGCCGGCTGCCCGAGGAGCGCGGCGACAACGACAACGCCCGCGCGAAGCGCTACGTGGCGAAGTACACGATCAATCCCGCGATCGCGCAGGGCATCGCCGCGCACGTGGGCTCCGTCGAGGTGGGCAAGCTCGCCGACCTCGTGCTCTGGTCGCCGGCCTTCTTCGGCGTGAAGCCCGACCTGGTGCTGAAGTCGGGCATGATCGCGGGCGCGCTGATGGGCGACCCGAACGCCTCGATCCCGACGCCGCAGCCCGCGCACGCGCGGCCGATGTTCGGCGCGTTCGGGCGAGCGCTGACGGCGTCGTCGATCACCTTCGTCTCCGAGGCGGGCCTCTCCGCCGGGCTCGAGCTGGCGAAGCCGCTCGTGGCCGTGCGCAACACGCGCGGCGGGATCGGCAAGGCCGCGATGATCCACAACGCCTACACGCCGCGGATCGAGGTCGATCCCGAGACCTACGAGGTGCGCGCGGACGGCATGCTCCTCACCTGCGAGCCCGCCCTCGTCCTCCCGATGGCGCAGAGGTACTTCCTGTTTTGAATCCGCAGCGCGTCGTCTCCTTCTGCCACGCCGGTCACTGGCCGCGTCACGAGGCCCGCGACGCGGTCACGCTCGACTACGACCACCGGCACCGGCGCCGCCTGCGGCTCTCCACCGACGCCGGCGCGGAGCTGCTGCTCGACCTCCCGAAGGCCGCCGCGCTCGCGGAGGGCGACGGCCTCTGCACCGAGTCCGGCGCGTGGATCGCGGTGCGGGCCGCGAAGGAAAGGCTGCTCGAGGTGACGTGCGACGACCCCCACCGGCTGCTGCGGCTCGGCTGGCACATCGGCAACCGCCACGTCCCGGCCGAGCTCCGCGCCGGCGCGATCCGGATCCGGCCCGACCACGTGATCGCCGAGATGGTGCGCGGCCTCGGCGGACGCGTGCGCGAGCTCGAGGCGCCCTTCCAGCCCGAGTCGGGCGCGTATGCCGGGCAGGGGAGCGGCCATGCGCACTGATCTCCTCACGGCCGCGGAGGCGACGCGGCTCGCGGCGTGGCTCTCGCCTTCGTTCCCGATCGGCGCGTTCTCGTATTCGCACGGCCTCGAGCGCGCGGTGGAAGCCGGCGACGTCCGCGACGAGGGCTCGCTCGCGGCCTGGCTCGGCGAGCTGCTCCGCTTCGGCAGCGGGCGCGTCGAGGCGGTGCTGTTCGCCTGCGGCTTCGGCGCGGCCGCGGAGCGCGCCGCGCTGCTCGAGGCGGCCGAGCTCGCGCAGGCGCTCCGGCCGAGCGCGGAGCTGGCGCTCGAGGCTTCGGACCAGGGGCGGGCCTTCCTCGCGGCCGTCGCGAACGCCTGGCCCGAGCCGCGGCTCGACGCGATCGCGTGCTGGCACGAGGAGGCCGGCCTCGCGCCGAGCCTGCCCGTGGTGGCGGGCGCCGCCTGCCGGGTGCACGGGCTGCCGCGCGCCGGCTCGCTCGCGCTCTACCTCCACGCCTTCTTCGCGAACCTGGTCTCCGCCGGCGTGCGCCTCGTGCCGCTCGGGCAGTCGGCGGGCCAGCGCGTCGTGGCAGCGCTCGAGGCGGGGATCCTCGCGAGCGCCGCAGCCGCCGCCTCCGCTTCGCTCGCGGACCTCGGCAGCGCCTGCCCCGCGGCGGAGATCCTCTCCATGCAGCACGAAACCCAATACACGAGGTTGTTCCGATCGTGACCGTGAACCATGGACCGCTCCGGGTCGGCGTCGGCGGCCCGGTGGGCTCGGGCAAGACCGCGCTCGTCGAGAAGCTCTGCCTCGCGCTGCGCGACGCCTACGAGCTGTTCGTCGTGACGAACGACATCTACACCCGCGAGGACCAGCTGATCCTGACGCGGGCGGGGGCGCTGCCGGCCGAGCGCATCGAGGGCGTCGAGACCGGCGGCTGCCCGCACACCGCGATCCGTGAGGACGCCTCGATCAACCTCGCGGCCATCGCCCGCATGTCGGGCCTTTTCCCGGCGGCGCAGCTCTGCCTGATCGAGAGCGGCGGCGACAACCTCGCCGCGACGTTCAGCCCCGAGCTCGCCGACCTCACGCTCTACGTGATCGACGTCGCGGCCGGCGAGAAGATCCCGCGCAAGGGAGGGCCCGGCATCACGCGCTCCGACCTGCTCGTGATCAACAAGATCGACCTGGCCCCTCTCGTCGGCGCCGACCTCGGCGTGATGGAGAGCGACGCGAAGCGCATGCGCGGCGAGCGCCCGTTCGTGTTCACGAACCTGAAGACGGGCCACGGCGTGCCCGCGATCGTGGACTTCCTGGTGCGCGAGGGGGGCCTCTAGTCACGCGAGAGGCGCGTCCTGCCGATCCAGATCCCGCTCCAGGGAGGGCGTCATGAGCCACGGGACGGGAAGCGAGCCTCAGTTCGACCACATGGAGCCCCGCGCGGACGCGGCGGCCAACGCGTGCGCCGCGTGCCAGCGCACGATCCCCGACGTCTACTTCGAGGCCGGCGGCAAGGTCTTCTGCGCGGCGTGCAAGGAGACCGTGCTGGCGGCGCGCACGGGCGGCTCGGGCCTCGTGCGCCTCGTGAAGGCCGGGATCCTCGGCACGATCGCGGCGGGCATCTCGGCCGCCGGCTGGTACGGGATCGTGAAGCTGACCGGCTACGAGCTCGGGATCGTCGCGCTGGTGGTCGGCCTCTTCGTGGGCGGCGCGGTGCGGGTCGGCGCGGAGCAGCGCGGCGGCTGGCTCTACCAGTCGCTGGCGGTGCTGCTCACCTACCTCGCCATCTCGATGAGCTACGTGCCGCTGGTGCTGGAGAGCATCCACCAGGAGGTCGAGAAGGAAGCGAGCGGAGAGGGCGAGGCGGACACGGTCTTCGCGGAGGGCGAGGCGCCGGCCGCGGCGCCGGGGGAGGAGATCCCGCTCGCCGAGATGAGCGAGCCCGTGCTGCTCACCATCGCGATCGTCGGCTCCCTCACCATTCCCGTCATGCAGGTGACCGAGGGCGGCTTCATCGGCCTGCTGATCGTGTGCTTCGCGCTCTACGAGGCCTGGAAGCTCAACAAGCGCCAGTCGATCGACTTCGCCGGTCCCTTCCAGCTCCAGCGGGGCTGAGCGTGTCCGCGGCAGCTCCGGCGCGCGGCTGCGAGGGCTGCGGCGCCGAGCTCGCTCCCGCGCTGCTCGCCTGCCCGAGCTGCCGGCGGCTCGTGCACGGCGGGCGGCTCGCGGCCCTGGCCAAGGATGCCCAGGCGGCGGTGGAGCGCGGCGAGCTCGCGCAGGGCGCCGCGCACTGGCGCAGCGCGCTCGCGCTGCTGCCCGCCGAGTCGGTGCAGCACGCCCAGGTGCAGGAGCGCATCGCGGCGCTCAGCGGCCGCATCGAACGCGAGGGGCCGGGCTCCGCTCCGCCCGCACCGAGCAAGCGCAAGCTCGGCGGGCCGCTCGGCGCCGCCGCGACGCTCGGGCTGCTGCTCTGGAAGGGAAAGGCGCTCGTCCTGCTCGTGGCCGGCAAGGCGAAGCTCCTGCTGTTCGGCCTGACGAAGGGCGGGACGCTGCTCTCGATGGCGGCGTCGCTCGGCGTCTACTGGGCCGCGTGGGGCTGGAAGTTCGCCGCGGGGCTCGTGGCCTCGATCTACGTGCACGAGATCGGCCACGTCGCGGCGCTGCGGCGCTACGGGATCGCGGCGTCGGCGCCCATGTTCGTGCCCGGGCTCGGCGCCTTCATCCGCTCGAGCCAGTACCCCGCGACGCCGCGCGAGGACGCGCGTGTCGGGCTCGCCGGGCCGCTCTGGGGCCTGTTCGCGGTCGGCGCCTCCTACGCCGCGCACCTCGCGACCGGCTGGCAGAGCCTTGCCGCGATCGCGCAGGTCGGCGCGTGGATCAACCTCTTCAACCTGCTGCCGGTGGCCACGCTCGACGGCGGCCGCGGCTTCGCGTCGTTCGCGCGCGCGCAGCGCTGGCTGCTCGTCGCCGCGCTCACGGCGCTCTGGGCGGCGACCGAGGAAGGTCTGCTCCTGCTGCTGGTGCTCGCGGCGGGCCTGCGCGCCGCGCTCGGCAAGCCCGCGGCGGCGCCCGACTGGGGAGCCTTCGCCCTCTACGCCGCGCTCGCGGCGCTGCTGAGCGCCGCGACGCTGATCCCCGTCGCCGTGTGAGTCACGGCTCGAGGACGCGGTAACGATTCGCTCTACCTCGTGAGCCTCCCCTAGAGCGTCTCGGTCAGCGCCTCGACGTCGCCGGCCACGATCCGCTCGGCGATGCGCGTCTTCGCGGCGATCGTCGCGATCGGGATGCGCACCTGGAGACGGTCGATCACGGCCATGGCCGTATCGAGCTCGGCGCCGCTGAGCTCGTTCGCCGCGAGTCGCCTCGCGCCGTCGGCGATGCGCTCGTTCGCGGAGGCGACGAATACGCGCGTCATGTCGAGGTGGTTCGCGACGCCGGCCGCGCCGCGGGCCCCGAGCAGCTTGCGCGTGCGCGCCACCACGGAGTCTGCCGCGAAGGTGTCGATCACCAGGTTGGCGAGGATCTCGAGGTGCTGCTGGCGCTCCGCGAGGTCCTTCAGGTTCCGGCTCACCAGCAGGTGCGCCGCCCACGCCACGATCTTCTTGGCCTGCTCGACGGCGAGCGCGTCGAGCGCGAGCGGCTCCGGCCCGGGCGCCGGCGCCGCAGCGCCGCTCGCGACCTCCTTCTGCACCGCGTCCACGAACGCGAAGTACGCGACCTCGCCCTTCCCCGCGCGCTTCAGCAGCGTGGCCGGGATGATCAGGCGGTTCACCTCGTTCGTGCCCTCGAAGATCCGGTTCACGCGCGAGTCGCGGAAGTGGCGCTCGATCGGGTAGTCGCGCAGGAAGCCGTAGCCGCCGAGGATCTGGAGCGCCTCGTCGGCCACGAAGTCGAGACACTCGGTGCCGAACACCTTGAGCACCGAGCACTCGACCGTGTACGCCTCGAGCACACGCAGCGCGCCGGCGTCGTGCTCGGCGCCCGTGGCGGGCACCTCGCTCATGGCCGCGTCGAGCAGGCCCGCGGTGCGGTAGGCCATCGAGTCGGCGGCGTAGAGGCGCGTCGCCATGTCTGCGATCTTGCGCTGCACCATGCCGAACGAGACGATGGGCTTGCCGAACTGTTTGCGGTCGCGCCCGTAGTCCACCGCGAAGCGCAGGCAGTCGCGCGCCGCGCCCAGCGCGCCGCCGCCGAGCTTGAAGCGCCCGACGTTCAGGATGTTGAAGGCGATCTTGTGACCGCGGCCCACCTCGCCGAGCAGCCGATCCGCGGGGATGCGCGCGTCGTCGAGCAGCAGCTGGCGCGTGGAGGAGCCCTGGAGGCCGAGCTTCTGCTCCTCGGGGCCGGTCGAGACGCCCGGGTCGGCGCGCTCGACCAGGAACGCGCTGAACTTCCCGTCCACTTGCGCGAACACCGTGAAGAGATCCGCGAAGCCGGCGTTCGTGATGAACTGCTTCGTGCCGTTCAGCACCCAGTGCTCGCCGTCGCGACGCGCGGTGGTCGCCGCGGCGAGCGCGTCCGAGCCCGAGCCCGGCTCGGTGAGCGCGTAGGCCGCGAGCCACTCGCCCGAGGCCAGCTTCGGCAGGTACTTCTGCTTCTGCGCCTCGCTGCCGTAGTAGACGATCGGGAGCGTGCCGATGCCCGTGTGCGCGCCCCACGAGATGCTGAAGGAGGCGAGCTTCGCGGCGCGCTCCGAGACGAGCAGCGCGGTGGCCTTGTCGAGACCGAGCCCGCCGTAGGCCTCGGGCACCTCGATCCCGAGCAGGCCGATCTCCCCGGCGCGCCGCAGCAGGTCGGGCACCACGCCGTGCTTCTTCTCCTCGATCTCGCCGAGGCGCGGCACCACCTCGCGGTCCACGAACTCCTGCGCGGTGCGTGCCATCGCGCGCTGCTCCTCGCCGAAGTCCTCGAGCACGAAGACGTCGTCGGGGATGGGCTCGATCAGGAAGGCACAGCCGGACGGCACGGGCATGGGGGTCCCCTCCGAGAGCCGGACGACCCGAGCCTAACGCTTTCGTGCGTCAGGAGATACGGCGAAAGCCGAGCCCGAGGAGAGCGCGCGGCGTGACCGGTCCGTCGCCGGGTGCGCGGCCGCACCAGAGCGCACGCTCGAGCCGATCTCCGTCGCGCCACGGGCTCCACGGACGGCGCCAGATCTCCGCGAAGCCCGTGCCACGAAGCGCCCGTTCGAGCCGGGCGTCGTCGTGCGCCCACTCGTGGAGCGTGGTCGTGTGCCGCGTGTAGCGTCCGCCGGGCACCCTCACGTACGCGGTCATGTGCGCGCTGCCGCGGCGCCGCACCGGGTCGAAGTCGCAGTCGAGCCACAGGTCGCCGTGCGGTCCGTCGAGCCGGTGCGTGTTCTCGGACCAGAGGGTCTCGAAGGCCCAATCGGTGAGCGCATCGAACACGAAGGCGCCGCCAGGAGCGAGCGCGCGGCGCACCGAGCCGAGCACGCGGCGCAGCGCGGCTTCGCTCGGCAGGTGGTTGATCACGTCGTGGCATGCGACGGCGAGGGCGTGGCGCGGCGGCAGGCGCAGGCGGGCGAGGTCGCGCGCGACGAGCCGCGCACTGGGATGCTTCGCGCAGCGCGCCCGCGCGCGCCGCAGCATGGCGCGGGAGCCGTCGACCCCGATCACCGCCCCGCCGGCGGCCGCGATGCGCGCCGTGAGCAGGCCGGAGCCGCAGCCGAGGTCGAGCACCGGCGCTCCCCGGCGCACCGCGCGAAACAGCGGCCGCAGCGTCCGGAAGAACCCGCGCGGGATGTCGAGGTGTACGTCCTGGTCGTAGAGGAGCGAGAACACCTCGTACGGATCGGCCCGGCCACGCATCACCCGCGTAGAGTACCGGGGCGTTGCGTCCAAGCGGGGACGTTCTTTGAATAGTTGACTCGTTCGCGCCGAAGGAAAACGAGTCAACTATTCAAAGAACGTCCCCGCTATGCTGCGGCGCGATGGATGCTGCGCCGCGCCCGAGCCGAGCCCGCCATGTGGTGCTCGGCTTCGCGCTGGCGGCGATGGGCGTCGCCTATCTCGACCGGGTCGCGATCTCGACCGCTGCGCCGGCCGTGAAGGCCGACCTCGGGCTCAGCGACACCGAGATGGGCCTCGTGTTCAGCGCCTTCACGCTCGCCTACGCGCTGTTCGAGGTGCCGAGCGGCTGGCTCGCCGACCGCTTCGGCGCGCGCTGGATGCTGACGCGCATCGTGCTCTGGTGGTCCGCGATGACCGCCGCCACCGGCGCGGCCACCGGCTTCGCCTCGCTGGTCACGATCCGCTGGCTGTTCGGGATGGGCGAGGCGGGAGTGCTCCCGAGCCTCTCGCGCGCGTTCTCGCGCTGGCTCCCCGCCGCGGCGCGCGGCAAGGCCTTCGGGCTCACGCTGATGGCGGCCGCGCTCGGCGGTGCCGTCACGCAGCCGCTCGTGGTGGCGCTGCTCGAGCGCGTCTCCTGGCGGCACGCCTTCCCGATCTTCGGCAGCGTGGGCGTGCTCTGGGCAGCCGCCTGGTTCTGGTGGTTCCGGGACGATCCCCGCCAGCACCGCGGCGTGAACGCCGCCGAGCTCGGCCTGATCGGCTGCGAGCCCGAGACGCCGCATCCGAAGGTACCGTGGCGCAAGCTCGCTACGAACCGCGGGATGATCGCGCTCGCCGGCATGTACTTCGGCGCGATCTACGGCTGGTACTTCTACATCACCTGGCTCCCGACCTATCTGCTGCGCGCGCGCGGCTTCGACTTCGCGGCGATGGGCTGGCTCGCGTCGCTGCCGCTGCTCGCGATCGCGGCGGGTGCGCTCGTGGGCGGCTCGCTCTCGGACCGGCTCGTGCGCCGCTTCGGGCTCCGCGCGGGGCTGCGCGGGCCCGGCCTCGTGGGGCTGCCGCTCGCGGCCGCCTGCGTGCTCGGCGCGGTGGCGACGCCGGACGGCCGCAGCGCCGCCTTCCTGCTCGCCGGCGCCGCCGGCAGCGCCACGCTCGGCATCGCGCCCGCCTGGAGCGTGTGCCTCGCGATCGGCGGCCGTCACGCGGGCGTGGTGAGCGGCGCGATGAACACCTTCGGCAACCTCGGCGGCGCGCTCTCGCCGATCGTGATGGGTGCGGTGCTCGAGGCCACCGGCTCCTGGGACCTCTCGCTCTACAGCGTGGCCGCCCTGTATGGTGTCGCGGCGCTCTGCTGGCTCGGCATCGACCCCGAGTCGCCCATCGACGCGTGAAGGGAGGCCTTTCGATGCGACGTCCGATCGCGTTCTCGCTGCTCGCGCTGAGCCTGTCGTGCGGGCTCGGCACCGAGCCGCTGCCCGTGCGGAGCGTCGACTCCGCCACGCAGCGCCGCACCGCGCTCGGCGAGGTCGTCGGCTCTCTCGGCACCGCGAGCACACATGCCTGGCGCGGCATCCCGTTCGCGGAGCCGCCCGTCGGCGCGTTGCGCTGGCGCGCGCCCGTCCCCGCGAAGGCCTGGTCGGGCGTGCGCGAGGCGCTCACCGACGCCTCGCCCTGCGCGCAGCCGCCCCCGCCGCTCGGCGAAGGAAAGAGCGGCGAGGACTGCCTGTATCTGAACGTGTTCGCGCCGGCCTTCGCGCCGGACGCGTTGCCGCAGGGCGACGCGCGCCTGCCCGTGATGGTGTGGATCCACGGCGGCGGCAACTCGATCGGCGACGCGCGGATCTACGACGGCGGCTACCTCGCCGCGGAGCAGGGCGTGATCGTGGTGGCGGTGCAGTACCGCATGGGTCCGTTCGGCTGGCTGCGCCACGCGACGCTCCGCGCGGACCCCGGCGCGAGCGCCGCCGATCAGTCCGGCAACTTCGGCACGCTCGACCTGATCGAGGCGCTGCGCTGGGTGCAGGCGAACATCGCGGCGTTCGGCGGCGACCCCGGCCGCGTCACGGTGTTCGGCGAGTCGGCTGGCGGGCGCAACGTGTTCACGCTGCTCCAGTCGCCGCTCGCCGCGGGCCTGTTCCAGCGCGCGATCTCCGAGAGCGGCGGCATCTCGTCGCCCACGCTGGCCGAGGCCGAGAACCTCGCCGACGACCCGTCCGAGCCCGGCCACGAGAACAGCGCGAACGAGCTACTGCTGCGCCTGCTCGTGAACCACCGCGGCGCCGCGGACCGCGACGCCGCGCGCGCGCTCGCCCCGACGCTCTCGCCGGCGGACACCGCGGCGTTCCTGCGCGAGCGCACGCCCGAGGAGATCCTCGCCGTCTACACCGGCTCCTCGGGCATGGGCATGCTGCGCTTCCCGCAGATCTTCCCGGACGGCGTGGTGATGCCGGCCGACGCCGCGGACGAGCACTTCCCCGCCGGCCGCTACAACCAGGTGCCCGTGATCGCCGGCACGAATCGCGACGAGAGCAAGCTGTTCATGGCGTTCGACAAGACGTACGTGCGGCTCTGGTTCCGCGTGCTGCCGAGCGTGCGCGACGGCGCGCGCTACGACCGCGACGCCGAGTACCAGTCCCTGCTCTGGAAGCTGAACGGCGCCGACGACCCGGCGCGCTGGATGCGCGGCGTGCAGGGGCCGAGCGTGTTCGCCTACCGCTTCGACTGGGACGAGCTCGGCAGCTTCCTGTGGGTGGACTGGGACGAGGTGATCGGCGCGGGCCACGCCGTCGAGATCCCTTTCGTGTTCGGCGACTTCGACGTGCCGGTGCTGCGCAGCCTGTTCGACGAAGCGAACCTCGCCACCCGCCAGCAGCTCTCGCGCGCGATGATGTCCTACTGGGCGGAGTTCGCGGCCAACGGCGCGCCCGGCCGCGGGCGCCGCGGCGAGCTGCCGCTCTGGAAGCCGTGGGACGAGTCGGCGCCCGAGAGCGAGCGCTTCCTGGTGCTCGACACGGAGGCAGGCGGCGGCGTGCGCATGTCGTCGGACGCGATCACGGCGACGAAGCTGGTGAGCCGCATGCTGGAGGATCCGCGGTTCGCCGACTCGGCCGAGCGCTGCGCGTTCCTCGCGAAGCTGCAGGGCTGGCGGCCGCTGCCGGCCGCGGACATCGAGCGCGCGGGCTGCGCGGAGGCGCAGGTGGCGACGCGCCCCTAGCTGTGGGTCCCAAGGACGTTGTTGACACCTGAGGGTGCTCTCTGAGGAACTGGGGTTGTTCGAAGACCTCAACCCTCGGAGAGGAGAACCCCCAAGTGTCGCAGCATCCTAACGCGA
>Ga0187892_10001696_pt1 | contig 48574 bp, 49 predicted proteins | sample MA1701073metaG_FD_139345 | JGI IMG/M metagenome (GOLD analysis project Ga0187892, IMG submission 139345) | Bio-ooze microbial communities from a basaltic lava cave in the Kipuka Kanohina Cave System on the Island of Hawaii, USA - MA170107-3 metaG ...
CCCGTACTTCTTCGCCAGGATGTGCGTCATCGCCGCCGTCAGCGTCGTCTTGCCGTGATCGACATGGCCGATGGTGCCCACGTTCACGTGCGGCTTGGTGCGCTCGAATTTGCCTTTCGCCATTTCTAGATCTTCCTGATCACCTTGGTGCCCATGATGCGGATTGAACGCATGACCTCTCCCTTACCAAGGGAGTGCTCTACCACTGAGCTACATGGGCCAGAGTTCCTGGAGCGGGTGAAGGGAATCGAACCCTCGTCATAAGCTTGGAAGGCTTCTGCTCTACCATTGAGCTACACCCGCCTGCCTTTGCCTCGCCAAAAAAGCTCTTCACCCGAAATCCCGCCGCCGGGGGCTGGTGGAGGGGGTTGGATTCGAACCAACGTAGGCGCAAGGCCAACAGATTTACAGTCTGCCCCCTTTAGCCGCTCGGGCACCCCTCCGGCGGAACCGGAAATTATGTGAGTTTTCCGACGGTTGGTCAAGATTTCAGGTCCCGTACCTGACCTTGGACTGCAGCGCGCTCAAGGCGGCCAGGGCGCTGTAGCAGGCGAGCCAGGAAGTCTTCGGGTTCTGGGGCGCCGGGACGTTCTCCAGGACGATGGTCATGCGGCCCGAAGCCCCGGCAACCCGGATGGTGTGCGTGTTCAGGGTCAGGCCCGGATCGGCGACGACCTTGAGCCGGGTTCGATCCATGCCGATTCCCGCGACCGAGAGCACCGCCGCGATGTTCACGTTCTGGGGGAAGTGCGGCACCCCCTCGCGCGCCGGGCCCTCGAACAGGGTCTTCGGGCCTTGCAGCCGGTCGAGGTCGATACCGAGCCTTTCCACGTAAGGGATGCCCTCCCAGGCCGCCGGCGGCTTTGCGACCTGGATCGAGACCTCGTCGACCCCGGCGAGGCAGGCGGTTCTCAGGGCGTCGAGCCCGCCGATTCCGCCCGACGGCACGTAGAACAGGGCACCGCTGCGGGCCGCGGCCGCTTCGGCCGCACGGCGCAGAGCATCGTCGGCGAGCGCGCCTGCCGAGAGCACGACCACGCTCACACCGGCGTCGAGCAGGCCGACGAGATGCTCGCGCACCGCATCGTGTGAAGCGGCTTCGATCACCGCCGCGGGCCGCACGGCCAGGAGCGCCTCGCGCCCGACCACGTAGGGAATCCCGAACTCCCGCGCGAGCCCGGCGCCGCGCGAACCCGAGCCGCGCCCGGCGAGCGCCGCAAACTCGACGCCCGGCGGCCGCTTCTCGAGGATCAGCCGCGCGATGGTTCCTCCGCCCAGCAACGCGACGCGCATGGTTCTCTCCAGTATGATTGCGCCCCACGGGAGGCCGCAGTGCGTATCGCGATTCTAGAAGACGATCCAGACCAGCTGGCGCTGCTCCGGCGCTGGATCGCCGAAGACGGCCACGACGTGCACGCCTATCTGAGCGGACGCGAGGCAATGAAGCAGGCGGGGCGCGAGAGCTTCGACCTCTTCATGCTCGACTGGCAGGTGCCCGACGTGTCGGGCGCCGAGGTGCTGATGTGGCTGCGCGCCAACGTCTCGCGCACGGTGCCGGTGCTGTTCGTGACGGTGCGCGATTCCGAGCAGGACATCGTGTTCGCGCTCGAGCACGGCGCCGACGACTACATGATCAAGCCGGTGCGGCGCCAGGAGCTGCTCGCGCGGGTCCACGCCCTGCTGCGGCGCGCCTACCCGAGCGAAGAGAAGAAGCAGCTCTCCTTCCCGCCTTTCGAGATCGACATCCAGCGCGGCGAAGTGCGCAAGGAAGGCAATCGCGTCGAGCTCACGCCGAAGGAGTTCGAGCTCACCGTGGCGCTGTTCCGCAACATCGGCCGGCTGCTCTCGCGCGGCCACCTGCAGGAGACGGTCTGGGGCCGCACCGGCGACATCGCGACCCGCACCGTCGATACCCACGTCAGCCAGGTGCGCAAGAAGCTCGACCTGCGCCCGGAATCCGGCTATCGCGTGGTGCCGATCTACAACTACGGCTATCGGCTGGAGAAGATCTCCCCGGCGCCCTGACGCCGCTCCCTATTCCAGGGCGCGGGCCCGGCTCTCGGCGTACTCGCGCGCTTCGGGCGCGATCGGCCCTGCAGCGAGCGCACGGCGGTAGGCCTGCGCGGCTTCGGCGCGGCGCCCGGACGCCTCGAGCGAAATGCCGTAGCCGACCCAGGTAGTCGCCGGCTGCGCGCCGCCGCGGATCGCGTTCTGGTAGGCCTCGATCGCCTCGCCGTGCCGCGCGAGGCGCTGCAGCACCGCGCCGCGCAGGGCCTGGAAATCGGCGTTGCGCGTGACCGATCCGGCCCGGTCCATGACTTCGAGGGCGGCCAGGTAGTCGCGCTGCTCGGCATGGATGCGCGCCAGCGCGAGAGCGAAAGTGGCCTGCTCCGGGTTGATGGCCAGCGCTTCCTGGAGCAGGCGGCGCGCCACGTCGATGCGCTGCTGCTCGAGCAACAGCGCGACGTACGCCTGCCGCGCCGGGGCATGCGACGCGTCGGCCTGCAACGCCGCGATGAGCTGATCTTCAGCCTCGCTGACGCGGCCGTGATTGAGCAGTAGCGCCGCGCGCCGGAAATGGCTCTCGGCGCTGTCCGCCGCGGAGCGCCCGCGGTCGCGCTTGTCGACGCTCGCCTTCGCCACCGGCTTCGGCGTTGCCGCCGGCTTGGGCGTTGCCGTGGGCTTTGCAGGCTCCGCCCTTACCGCTTCCGGTTCCGGCTTCGGCGCCTCCACCTCTCTCACCGGCGTTTCCAGCTGCAGCGCGAGCCGCAAGGGCTCGGCGGCGGGTTGCGCGGCGGGCTTCACGTCCTGCGCGACAGGAGGAGGTGCCGGGGCGGCCGGCGCTGGTGCTGCTGGTTTCGCCGCTGCGCGGCTCTGAGCCTCCGCAGCGGCCTGGAAAGCGAGCTCGGTGGCGAGTGGCTTTGGCGGCAGGATCTGGACCGCGACCCAGCCCATCCAGCCGAGCGCGATGGTGAGCAGCACGGCGACCACGCGCCAGAACCATTCGTGGCCGCCGGGCTTGCTGGTCGAAGCCCGCACCGTGGTCGTCTCGGCGGTGGCGCCGAGCGCCTGGCGGCGGTCGAGGTCCTGCAGCATCTTGTTGATGACGCTCACGCGAGCTCCCACCACCACCAGCGGCGCGGGCTGGCCGAGGGTGTGTCCTCGACCGCGGCGCGGACATGGCGGCGGTCGGCCTGGCGCCCGCCCTCGCCGTACACCAGCAGCAGGGACTTGTGCGCGAGGATGTTCACCAGGCGCGGCACGCCGCGGCTCGCCATGTGGATCGAGCGCAGCGCGCCGTTGGTGAACAGCGCCGAGCCGGAGTTGCCGGCGATCGTCAGCCGGTGCGCGACATAGTCGGCGACCTCGTTGCGCCCCAGGGCCTTGAGCGTGTGCTGGAAGGTGATGCGCTGGCGCAGCTGGCGCACCGCCTCCGAAGCGAGCTTGCGGTCGAGCTCGGGCTGGCCGAAGAGCACCACCTGCATCAGCTTGCGCTTCTCGGTCTCGAGGTTGGTGAGCAGGCGCACGGTCTCGAGCGTGGCGAGCGGCATCGCCTGTGTCTCGTCCATGCACAGCACCACGCGCTTGCCCTGGCGCGCGACGTCGAGCAGCCGCTGCATCAGCTCCTTCTCCAGCCGGTGCGGCTCGATCGACTCGCCGCCCACGCCGAGCTCCTCGGCCAGGGCGAGCAGCAGGCCGCGCGGCTCCAGGTTCGGATTGGGTATGTAGGCGCTTACCCAGGTCGGTCCCAGGGTCGACAGGAACTTGCGGCAAAGCAGCGTCTTACCGGTTCCGACCTCGCCGGTGATCTTGATGAAGCCCTCGCCGTTCGAGACCGCGACCAGCAGCGTATTGAGCGCCTCCTGGATGCTGCGGCAGGCGAAGAAGTAGCTGGTGTCGGGAGTGATGCCGAACGGCAGCTCGCGCAGCCCGAAGTGCCGCAGGTAGTTCATCTATTTCGTGCCCCGCGCCGGCGGATGCAGCGCGTCGAAGCGGCCGCGCGTCTCCCCCAGGTCCTGCTCCCAGTTGCGGTCGGAATGAATGATGGTCGGCTTGAGCAGGATCACCAGCTCCTTCTTGCGCGAGCTGCGCTGGGTGTTGCGCAGCAGGGCGCCCGCCACGTTTTCATCCGAGACTCCCGGAATTCCGCCGCGCTGGTCGCGCATGTCGACGCTCATCAGGCCGCCGATGGCGACGATGTTGCCGTCGCTCACGCGCACGATGGTGTCGGTCTCGTTCACCGCGCGCGAGGCGAGCGGAAACTGCACCGGCGTGCCGCTCGTGCCGAAGGGAATGGCGCGCGTCTTCTCGGTCACGTCCGAGATCGCGGGGTGGATGTGCAGGATGATGTTGTTCGATTCGTCGATCTGCGGCGTGACGTCGAGCACGATGCCGGAGAAGAACGGCGACAGCCGCGGCGTCGGCGTCTGCTGCGCCGCGCCCCCGGCGGTCGCCACCGCCGTGCCGGGATCGATATTGGAGACGAAAATCTCGTCGCGCCCGACCTTCAGCACGGCCTTTTGCGTGTTGAGGGTCGCGATGCGCGGGCTCGACAGCACCTGCACGTTGCCCTGGGATTCGAGGAACTCGAGCAGCGCCGCGAAATTTGACGTCTGCAGCGCGAGCCCGAACACCGCGCCGGCGGGTGCGGAGGTCGCGAGGCTCGAGAGCCCCTGGATCGTGCGCTGCTGGGCATTGATCGCCACCGACCCCGAGGTGATGGACGAGCCGCGCCCACCCAGCGTGGTGCCGCCGGTGCCGACCTGGCCGGCGACCACATCGGGACCCGAAGAGCGGAACAAGGCCCAGTTGATGCCCGCCTGGTAGGCGTCGGAGAGCTCGACGTCGATGATCTTCGCCTCGATCATCACCTGGCGCTCGACCGCGAGCCGCGTCGCCCGCAGATATTGCTCCACGGCGCGCAGCTGCTGCGGGAATGCGCGCACCACGACTACGCCCGAGTGCGGCGACACCACCACCGAGCGGCCTTCGCCGGTGCCGACGATGGTGAGGATCGCGGTGCGCACGTCGGTCCAGAAGTCGGCCTGCTGCTGCGTGGTGACGCGGCTCGTCTCCGTGCTCGGGCTTCCTGCCGCGGGCGGCGCGGCGCCCGCGACCTGCACGCCGCTTCCCTGGAGCTCGCCGCCGGACTGCACGCGCAGGTCGGAAGATCCGCGTCGCAGCCCCGGCAGGTAGTTCACCTGGAATACGCGCGTTTGCAGGCCCGCGGGCTGGACGAAGATGCGCGTGCCTTCCAGCCGGTAGTCGTAGCCGTGGAGCTCGCGGATCGCGGACAGCGCTTCCTCGACCGTGACGTCCTTGAGGTTCACCGAGATCGCGCCCGAGACCTCCGGATGCACGAGCATGCTGTAGCGCGTGCCCGAGACGATCGACATGAAAACCTGCGCCGCCGGCGCGTTGGTGACCGAAAGATCGAAGCGCTGCTCGAGCTCGAGGCCGGGCACCCGCGGCATGCCCATCTGCACCGGCGGCAGCAGCGCGCGCTCGAGCCCCTCGGAGCGCGCCGGCGGCTTGCGCTCGCCGGTGCGCGCAAGCTCGGCCGAGAGCTCGGGCGTGAGGCCCTGCGGCGGCGGCGGCGGGGCGGCGCACGCGCCAGCGAGGAGGAGAGCCGCGAGGGTGCCGGCGCGCTTCACGGCGTGTCGCGCCGCCGGGCGGGCTTCTTGTCGATATTCGGATGCATCAGCAAAACGTCGCGCTCGCCGTTCTTTTTCAGCACCGCGAGCGAATCCGAAACCCCGGAAAGCGTCCCCTGCCGCGCCGGGCCGCCGAGCGGCACGACCGTGCCGTCGATCACCGCGACCTTGCGTTGCGTGGACATCAGCACCGCCTGCAGGCCGGACCCTGAAGGCGTCGCGCCAGGCGCTCCAGCCACGTCCGTGGATGCAGCCGGCGGACGCATCGGGTCGCTCATCGGCTGCGCAAGAGCGCATCCGACGGCTGCGGTAAAAGACAAACCGATAAACCAGCGCACGCGTCCACCCTGCCCTGGGAAGCAAGCAATTACTTGAAGTTATAGCAATAACCGATTGTCGTCAATCGGCTTTTTGTGCAATGCGGTTGACGACCCCTAAAGGCCCAGAGTGCGCTGGGGGCTGAGGGTGTGAACCTGCATGGTGAGGCGGATGTCCGGATAGCGCTCGACCTGGAGCTCGATGCGCCCCCAAAGGAGCCGCGCCGGCAGCTTTTCGAGCGCGGCAAGGTAGCGCGTGAGCTCGAAATAGCTGCCCCTCAGGGTCATCTCCACGCCGTGGCGATAGAAGCCGGACGCGGCCTCGACCTGCGCGCCCGGAACGATGCGCAGCGTCTCCATTTTCACGGGCTGGCCCGGTCCGAGGAGGTCCTTGAGCAGCGCCGGCAGGCGGGTCGGGGCGATGAATGCCTGCTTGTGCCGGGAGAGGGTCTTTTCGGCTTCGGCGATGCGCGCCTCCAGCTCGCGCAGCTTGAGCTCCTCGGGATCCTTCGCGCCCGCTTCCTGCTCCTTGAACACGGTTTCGATCTGGGCGCGCACCGCCTTGAGCTGGCTCTGGTCGCGGTTGACGCGCTCGATCAGGCTCTTCTGCTTCGCCAGCAGCGGCTCGAGCAGCGTCACATGGGCAGCCGCGACCAGCAGCAGGCTAAGCGTGGCGAAAAGCATGGCACGCTGGCGCAGCGGCATGTCGTCGATGCGCGCCGCGATCCGCTGCCAGTGGCGCTTGATCATTTTTTCTCCGCCGCCTCGCCCGACGAAAGCACGAACTCGACGAACGGCGCCACCGGCGGCGCCCCCGGGGCGGGCGGCGGCGGGGCGGGACGCGTGACTTCCAGCCGCGAAAATGCCTGGCCGCGCAGCGCATCGTCGGAGCGCAGCCGCTCGAGGTAGGCCGGCAGCAGCTCGGCGCGGGTCGCACGGCCGGTGAGCGAGAGCTCGCCGCTGCCTTCGGCGAACTGCACCCGGGTCAGCCAGACGCCCTCCATGGAAATGCGGGCCAGCGCGCGCAGCAGGTCCGAATAGCCTTCGGTGCGCCCGAGCGTGCCCGCGTCGAAAGCCGCGAGCGCCTGCGTCTGGCCGGCGAGGCTCGCTTCGAGCGCCTTCTTGCGCTCGGCGAGCGCCTTGGCGCGCTCGGCGGGCGACTCGCGCGCCCCGTACGCCTTGAGGCGCTCGAGCTCGCCCTTGAGCTGGCGACCGGAGTCGGCCGCGCGGATCTCGAGCAGCGAGCTCTGCAGCGAGATCACGTAGAACAGCACGCCCGCCACCGCGACGATCAGCCCGAGCCCCTGCAGCATCGTGGCGGCGGAAAAGACCTTCGCCTGCTTGCGGAACAGCGGGCTGTAGAGGTTGATCTGCTGGCTCACAGCGCCTTCTTTTCCACGCGCAGCCCGGCGCCGAGCAGCTTGAGCCATTTCGCCTGCTGCGCCGGCGTCCAGCTCGCCGCCGCGGGCGGCAGGCGCAGCACCTGCGCGAGGTCGAGCGGCTCGACCGGCAGGTACAGGTTGGCGGCGAGGTGCTCGCGCAAAGCGGCCTCGCCGGCGAACGACCCGACGACCAGCCGGCCCATGGCGAAAAAGGGATACGTCCGCTCGCAGTGATCGAGCGAGCGCTGGGTCTCGACCAGCACCCGATCGAAGAGCCGCTCGCGAGCCTCGCCCTGGGCTTCGGCAAGCTGCGCGGCCGTGATATCGAGGCGGCGCGAAAGGTAGAGCTCGCCGGCGAAGCTCACGGTGATCAGTCCGCCGTACGCATCGAAGGTGAGCGCCACCACCGCGCGCTGGTCGGCTTCCAGGCGGGCGGCGATGTTGCGCTGCGCCGTGTCCGGGATGTCGATGACGGCGAGCGGCATCCCCGCGGCGTTGAAACGTTCGATGGTCGCGCGGATCGTGTCGTTGCGGGCGGCCACGGTGTACATCTGGTGGGCGCGCTGGGCAGTGCCCGCCGGCACCGGAACGTCGAGCACGTCGATGGTCGCGTCGTCGACGTGGTAGTCGAGCATGTCCTTGATGCGCCAGCGCACCGCCGACTTGAGCTCCTCGCGCTTCACGACCGGCGCCTCGACCAGCAGGATGTGGTACTCCTGGGGCTTGAGCAGCGTGGTGCACTGGAAGCGCTTGACGCTGAACTCGCGCGCCACGCGCTCGAGCGACTTCGGCTCGGCCGGGTCCCAGGCGCGCTCCTCGGCGAACTCGACCACCGGCTGGGCGCCGTTCGGCACCACGTGCGCGAGGCTCACGGCTCCGGCGTCGAGCTCCACCGCAAGCCAGCCCGGCGCCGCGCCGCGCCGGAAGAGCCGCTGCATGACCTTGGATATCATGTGCAGTTCACCGGGTCGGCCATCGTCGAGCAGTCGCGCCACACCCGCACCTGGGCGGCGCCGGTGGCGGTGGTGTTCGTCGCCTCGAGGTGGTCGATGAAAATCTCGCGGCGGTTCGCCCCCTGCAGCCGGATGTTCATGAGAAAGCTCGTGACGTTGCCCCCGCCCATCGCCATGGTCACCGACTGCTTGTCGGGATAGGCCACCGGGGCCGGAAGGGTCGGCGGCACTTCCACCTGGTATTGACTGGAGCACGGCGCGAAGACGGAGGGGGTTCCGGGATCGGGGCACGCGACCGCGACCGCGGGGGTGGCGGTGCGGTTGAAGACCACCACGCCGCCCGCGCCGGCGGGGTTGAAGCGAAAGCAAACCTGGCCCTCGCCGACCACGCCGCCGCAGGCCGCGGGCCACGCCGGGCCGGACGCGACCCCGGCAGGGCAGCCTGCGACTCCCGTGCGCTCGTTGAAGCGCCAGTGAAACGAGACCGTGGTCGTACTGGCGGCGGCCACCGAAAAGGCCACCGTCGTGTTGAGTTGGGCGCGCGACGCGACGTTGGCGATCTGCGTCTTGATATGCCAGGCCGAGCGGCCGCAATTGGGGGCGGTGCCTTCGTGCCCGCCGCGGAAAGCGAAAGCCGCGGCCGGGTTCAGGGTCCAGCCCGAGGGCGCGACGTTGGTGGTCGGATTGTTGAAAGTGGGGTTGTTCGGGCCTTCGAGGAGGTTGCGGGACACGACAGCGTGAATCGTGCGCGACGCGCCGCTTGAACCCACCGTCGCAGTCACTCGCACCCTGCATTCGACGTAGTCGGTTCCGCCGACGGTCTGCGGCCGGAAGGCGGTCCCGGCAAAATCGCTCGTCAGCCCGTCCAGGATCTGGATGGTCCGCTCTCCTGAAAGGCCGAGCTGCGACAGATTGGTGATCGTCTCCGCGAGAGTCGTGACCGGTCCGGGGGGGTCGACGGCACCGCAGACCGCAACGCCGCTCGCGAAGCGCTTGAGCGCGCGCTCGACGCCCGTCTCGGCGAGGTAGAGCGCCTCTGCGCTGTCGGCGTGCGCGTCGCTGCTGTGAATGTCGCCTCCGGACTGGCTGGCGGCGACGATGACGGCAAACGCGGCCACCGTGATGACGAGCATCACGGGAAGCACCAGACCGGCACCGCTTTGCCGAGCTCTCATTCCGGATTCTTCAAGTCAATGCGCAGGCGCGCGGGGAACCTGTTGCTCCCCTCGACGATCGACATGCTCACTTGGATGAACGCGAGGGACGACGCATTGGTGGCGACCGTGGTGGCGTTCGGCTGGAAGTAGGCGAGGGAAAACCCGGCCTGCGCCACGTCGATCAGCACGCCGGCGAAGCCGGTATAGGCCAGGTTCACGACACCGCTGCTGGAGGTGAGCACCACTCGCGTGGCGTCGGTCTTGAAGAACACCAGGCTCGAGGTCGCCGCCGCGCCCCCGAGCGAGGAGTTGGCGATATCGAAAGTCCTCGCGTCGGTGACCTGCCGGCGGATGTCGCGCATCTCGCGCGCGATGCGCTCCATCGCATAGCGCACCTTGGCGTTGGTATCTGTGCTTTCCTGGACGATCTCGTACGAGCGCATGGCATTCAGCAGCACCGGCCCGACGAAGGCGGCGAGGATGCCGAGGATCACGATCACCATCACCAGCTCCACCAGCGAGATGCCTTCGATCCGGCGCATGATCAGTAGTTGATGAGCATGAAATTCAGCGTGACGAGCGTCCTGCCGGCCCGCGAAACGATGATCTCGACGTGCTTGCAGCCCCAGGCCGGCACGGCGGTCGAGTCGCACAGGGTCGCGCCCGCGGGAATCGTGGCCTGATCGCGGATGTTGAGGGTGCGGGCGAACCCCACGGTGATCGCCGGTATCGCGGGAGGGTTGCAGAACGTGCTGCCGAGGGCGACGGGAACGGTAGCGTAGGTCCCGGGCTTGCGGCCGCGGCCGATGACGTGGTCGGCGCACTCCTGCGCGATCTGCGTCGCGCGCTGCAGATCCACGCTAAGCGCCTGCGAGCGCGTGATGTAGGCGAACGCCGAGCCGATCGCCACCGCGGCGATCGCGACCACCACGATGACGATGATGAGCTCGATGAGCGAGAAGCCGGTGCGTGCGCGGTTCATTGGGAGGTCACGAAGCCCGTCAGCTGGGTGACCGTGACCCGGCGCGTAACGCCGCCTCCGGTGATGTCGAAATTGGTGTCTCCGGCGAATGCCCCGCCGTTTCTCGGGCGGCCGAGCGGATCGATATCGAAATTGAACGCCGGCCCCGTGAGATCCAGGCCCTCCGCCAAGTCCACCTGGAATGCCTGTCCCGTGGCCGGGTCGGTGATCGTTGCCACGCCATTGCAGGGCGGAGTGGTGCCGCCTGGCGCACAGCTCACCGCGTAGCGCGCCGGCGTGGGCCCCGCGGCCGCGGTCACGGTGATCCGCAGGGTCTGGTTCCAGTTCATCGCGAGCATCTGCATGCGGCGCAGGTCGGCGCGCAGGCGCTCGGCCTGCTGCAGGGCGATCGCCTCCTTGGGCGCGAAACTGCGCACCGTCACGATGTAGGCGAAGATCACGCCGATTACCAGGACGATCGTCAATTCGACCAGCGTCCAGCCTGCGCATCGGGATGAAAAAAAACGGGGCGCCCGGCTGGGCGCCCCGTCTGTGCTTACGCTGTGAGCCTGGCGTTGGCCTGGCATGCCCCGCTTCAGGCCGAGGAGTACGCGCCGACCCCGACGGAGTTCACGATGGTGGAGAGACCGGTCGTGCAATCGGTCAGCAGCACGGTGGCGCTACCCGAGAGGTTGTTGCTCGACATCACCTGGCCGCTCAGGGTGGCGTTGACCCTGCCTTGAACGAGCAGCGCCGCTCCGCCTGCCGTCGAACACACGGAACCCGGCAGGTCCGCGAGAACATTGGCGAGCGTCGGTGCAAGGATGGTGCTGCGATGCCTTGCTGCAGCGATTGCGATTCCGCTTCCGACCGCGGAAACGCCGGCGTTCAGCGTCGCGCCTTGCGATTCCTGCGTCAGGTTGAGATACCGCGGCACCGCGACCGCCGCGAGAATCCCGAGGATCACGATCACCATCACCAGCTCGATCAGCGTGAAGCCTTCTTCCTGCCTTCTCATATACCCCCTTCCTATGGGCCGCAGCCCATGCAAACCCGGCCGCAGCCGGGGACTTACGCCTTGCGCTCGTTGGCGGCCGCAGCCGCCGCGCCCGGCGTGGCCGCAGTCTGAGGTGAGACTGCCTATCTGTCAAGCACTTAGCCGCAGGACTGGGAGTCATTTGCAAAGTCTTGCCTAGCGCAGCAGCATGCCGAGCGTGATCAGGACGTAAAGACTGCCGATCGCCACCAGCACGCCGACGATGCGTGGCCGCGCACGCACGAAATCGTCGGGCTGGTAGCGCATCACCTCGAGCGGCTTGGTCGATTCGCGGCTGCTGTACTGCCGGTCGCCCCAGGCCTCCAGGCCCTTGAGCAGGCTAGGGCGGAAGCACAGCACCACCGACGCCGCGAGCGCGGCGACGTTGCCGACGATCAGGAAGATTCGCACGGTTTCGAACACCAGGTTGAGGATCGCGGGGTTGCCGAGGTCGCGAAAAGCGCGCACCAGCGCCCCGGTCTTGTAGCTGAAAGCGAGGGCATCCAGCGTATAGAGCGCGCCGGCGAATACCATAACGCCAAGCACGCGGTGCCAGCGGTACACCATCCGCTTGATGTCGACCGGCTCATCGAGGGGGCGCAGCGCCTTGCGGGTCGAGTACCAGCGGTTGAGCGAGTAGTTCCAGCGCACCACCCGCTGGCTGTCGACGATCAGCATCACCCCCACCACCAGGCCCAGGATCGCACCCGCATAGAGCAGCACGAACAGCACCGGGCCGAGTGTTGCAACGGCAAGGTCGACGATGGCTTTCATTTTTGTTGTCCCCCAGGAACCTTCCAGAAGAACGGCTCGAGCGGCACCAGCTTCAGACCGCGCACCGGATCGCTTCCGGGGTCGAAGCGGCCGTTGCGGTCGAGGTCGTCGTAGTCGGGCTCGACCCTGAGGCGCGCGCGCGCCGGGCCGGGGAGCGGCGTCTCGAAGCGCTCCGGGAAGCGCACGAGGTACACGATCGCGCGGTCGCGCGTGTCGAAGTACCAGGCCCCCGGCTCGAACAGCGACGGGTCGGCACCGAAGAACTCCCCGGCGTAGCTGTCGGGCTTCTCCGTGAGACGCAGCATCGGGTTGCTGCCGCCGGCAGCGTCTAGCCGCGCAAGCTGCCCGCCGGCCGCGGCGCCGGCGAACTCGATGTACAGGGCGCTGCGCATCGCAGCGATCACGCTCTGCACCGTAACGCGCTCGGCCTCGAAGCGCAAGGCGAGCAGCCGGTCGATGGCGACGACCAGCAGCAGGCTGATGATCACCACCACGACGACCAGCTCGAGGAGCGAGAATGCGCGCTCAGCGCGCACGTGGGCCGCCCCGCGCGGCGCCCGCGAGATCCCACATCGGCAGGAATACGCCGAGCGCCAGGATCAGCACCAGCACGCCCATGACCACCAGCAGGATGGGCTCGAGCTTGGCCGTCAACCCCTCGACCTCGATCGTCACCTCGCGCTCGTACATGTCCGCGATCTCGGTCATCAGCGTGTCGATCTCGCCGGTCTCCTCGCCCACTGCGACCATCTGCAGCACGACCGGGTTGAACACCCCGGCGGCGACCGCGGTGCGCAGGATGCTCTCGCCGCGCTCGATGCCGTCGCGCATCTGCAGAATGCGCGATTCGAGGTACGCGTTGTCGACCACGTTGGCGACCACCGCGAGCGCCTGCACGATCGGCACGCCGCTCTTGCCCGAGAGCGCGAAGCTGCGCGAGAAGCGCGCGAGGGTGGCCTTGTGGATCAGGTCGCCGATCACGGGCAGCCGCAGCTGCAGGCGTCCCCACGCGTAGCGCCCGGCGGGCGTCCCGATATAGAGACGAAATCCGATCACCGCGGCCACCGCCGCGACGATCATCAGCGGCCAGTACGCGACGAAAATCTCCGAGGTGCCGATGAGGATGCGCGTCACCAGCGGCAGCTCGAGCCTGAAGCTGGCGAAGATCTTGGCGAACGCCGGGATGACGAAGATGTTGACGATGAACATCGCCGCGGCGAGTGCCAGCAGCACGATCGCCGGGTAGCGCAGCGCGGCCTTGATGTCCTCGCGCATCTTCTTCTCGAAGGCGAAGAACTCGTAGAGGCGCAGGAACACCTCGTCCAGCCGCCCGGTGAGCTCGCCCACGCGGACCAGGCTCACCATGAAGGGCGTGAATACCTTGGGATGCCGGTGCATGCTGAGCGAGAGCTCACGGCCGGATTCGAGGCTTTCGCGCACTTCGCCCAGCACCTTGCGCAAGGTCGGGTTCTGCGCCGACTCCTGCAGCCCGGCCAGCCCTCTGACTATCGGCACGCCGGCCTTGAGCAGCGTGTACATCTGGCGCGAGAACAGCATCAGGTCGGAGAGCTCGACCTTGGGCTCGCCGAAGCGGATCTGCACCCCGCCCGGGGCTGCGGCCGCGGCCGCAGCCGGCGCTTCGTCGATATGGACCGGCGTGATGCCGGTGTTGAACAGCTGGTCCGCAACCGCGCCGCTGCTCGCGCCCTCGAGGACGCCCTTCACGAGCTCGCCGCGGGCGTTGCGGCCCTGGTAGGCGAATTGCGGCACCCTACTCCTCGGCTTGGCTGATGCGCATGACCTCGCTGAGGGTGGTGCGGCCCGCTGCCGCGAGCGCGGCCGCGTGCTGCACGAAGCTGTGGCCGGCGAGCTCCTCCCGGGCGGCGCGCATGAATCCGGTGACGTCGTCCTTGGCCACCAGCTCGATCAGCCGCGGCGTCATCTCCAGCATCTCGTAGACCCCGACCCGGCCCCGGTAGCCCGCGCCGTTGCAATGCGCGCAGCCGCGCCCGCGCTTGAACTCGCGTGCCCCGCCGCCGGGCCACTCGGCTTCGATGAACTTCTGCTCCTGGGGGCTCGGCGCGTGGTCCTGGATGCAGCTCTCGCAGATCAGCCGCACCAGCCGCTGCGCGATCACGGCCTGCAGCGAGGTCGCCACCATGTAGCGCGGCACGTCCATGTCGAGCAGGCGCACAGGCGCGCTCGCGGCGCTGCGCACGTGCAGGGTCGAGAACACCATGTGGCCGGTGATGGCCGCGCGCAGGCCGATCTGCGCGGTCTCGGTGTCGCGCATCTCGCCGATCAGGATCACGTCGGGGTCCTGCCGCAGCACCGAGCGCAGCACGGTCGAGAAGCTGAGGTCGATCTTCTCGTTGATCTGCACCTGGTTCAGGCCGCGCACCCGGTACTCGACCGGGTCCTCGACGGTGATGATCTTGCGCGTCGGCGTGTTGAGCGCGTTGAGCGCAGCATACAGCGTCGTGGTCTTGCCGCTGCCCGTCGGGCCGGTGACCAGCACCATGCCGCTCACGCGGTTAAAGATGGCGCTGAAGCGCTCCATCATCCCGGCCGGCATGCCGAGGTGCTCGAGCCCGAGCAGGCCGCTCTGGCGGTTGAGCAGGCGCATCACCACCGACTCGCCGTGCTGCGTCGGCATGGTCGAGATGCGCACGTCGACCGGCTGGCCGCGCACCAGCACGTTGAAGCGGCCGTCCTGCGGATGGCGCTTCTCCGAGATGTCGAGCCCCGACATGAGCTTCAGGCGCAGCGCCACCGCGGAGGCCACGCGCAGATCGGCCTCGGACTGCGCCTGGAGCTGGCCGTCGATCCGGAAGCGCAACTGCAGCCGGGTCTCCTGCGGCTCGATGTGGATGTCGGACGCGCCGACCTGGGTCGCGTCCTCGAACAGCGACTGCAGCAGCTTCACCACCGGCGCGTCCTCGGCGCCGAGGCCGGCGCCGAGCGCGCCGAAGTCGACGGTACCCTCGCCGAGGTCCTGCTCGAGGTCCTTCGCGTGCCCGGCGATCTCCTCGGTGCGGCGGTAGACCTGGTCGAGCGCGAGCAGCACCTCGCCCTCGGACACCACCGCTGCCTCGATGTCCTTCTTCAGGATGCGCGTCAGCTCGTCGTAGGCGAAGAGGTCGGTCGGATCCGCCATCCCCACCAGCATGGTCGCGCCCCGGTCCTCGAGGGCGATGGCGCGAAAGCGGCGCGCCGCGGCCTCGGGAAGCTTGAGGACGATGCCGCGGTTGAAGTTGTAGAGCTTGAGGTTGACGAAGCCGAGGTTGAGCTGGCGCGCGAGGGCTTGCGCGATGGCTTCCTCGGTGACGAACGCGAGGTCGACCAGAACGCGTCCGAGCTTGCGCCCGGAGCGCTTCTGCTCCTCGAGCGCAACCTTGAGCTGCTCCTGCGACACCGCCTTCTGCGCGACCAGAACGTCCCCGAGCCGTACCCGCTCGGGCCGGCCGGCCGCGCGCGCGCCAGTCGTGATCGCCATCTCGCGGGCAAATTAGCCTGTTTCGGCGCGCCTTACAAGCGAGCAGGCCACGGGAACGCCTCCGATAAAATCGCGCGCGGTGGGTCTAGAACTGGTTTTGCGCGCGCGCCACTGCCTGTCGCTCGGTCGTCTCGACGAGGCCGAGGCGCTCGCCCGTCAGGCTGCCGATGACAAGGCGCACGGCGCCGACGCGCTGCACATCGTCGGAGTCGCCAACTTGCGACGTGGGCAGCCGGAAGCCGCCGAGTCCGCGTTGCGGCAGGCGATCGAGCGCGACGGCCGCGTCGCGGCGTACCACAACGACCTCGGCAACGCGCTGCAGGATGGCGGCAGGCTGAACGAGGCGATTGCGTCGTACCGGCGCGCGCTGCGGCTGCATCCCGGGCTCGCCGAGGCCTGGAACGATCTCGGCACCGCGCGCTATGCCAAGGGCGAGCTCGAGGCCGCGGTCGAGTGCTACCGGCGCGCGCTGCGGCTGCGCCGCGACCACATGGTCGCGCACGCGAACCTCGGCGCGGTCTATCGCAAGCTCGGCCTGCTGAGCGAGGCGCGCCGAGCCCTGCAGCGCGAGTTCTTCCTGCGCCTGAAGCACGCGCTGCGCTCGCTCTGGCGCGGCCGCCTGCGGCTCGGAAACGCGGCGCACCTTGCCCGGCTGGCGGGAGCGCAGCTCGAAGCGGGCAACGTGCGTCACGCGCTGGAAATCGCGCAGCGCGCCGTCGAGCTCGACGCGCGCAACGCCGCGGCCCTGCAGCTGGTCAGCGCCGCGAGCCTGCGGCAGGGACACGCGGTCCGGGCGGTCGACGCGGCCCTGCGGGCGCGCGACGCGCAGCCGCGCAACCCCCACGTGCTGCAGCAGCTGGGCTGCGCGCTCGCAGCCGCGGGCAGGGCGGACGAGGCCGCCGCCGCCTTCGAGGAGGCACTCAAGCTGCGGCCGAGGTCGCACGAGGCCTTGACGGCCTTGGGCGAGCTGCGGCTGCGGCGCGGCGACGCGAGTGCCGCGGAGGCGGCGCTGCGCAAGGCGCTCGAGATGCATCCTGAGGACCCGGCGCTGCAGATCGCCTTCGGCGAAGCGCGCCATCGGCAGGGCGGCTTCGAGGATGCCGAGTCGGCCTACCGGCGGGCGGTCGAGCTCGATCCGCTGCACCTCGTCGCCCAGATCCGGCTGAGCGAGGTGCTGCGCGAGACCGACCGGCTCGACGCGGCGGAGGACGCCGCGCGCGCCGCGCTCGCGATCGACGACGAAGCGCCCGCCGCGCACCTGACGTTCGGCATGGTCTACAAGGCCAAGGGGCGGGTGAAGAAGGCGATCGAGTGCTTTGAGCGCGCGGTCGAGCTGAACCCGGTGCAGGTGCAGGCAATGCAGCAGCTCGCGCTCGCGCTGCGGGAAGAGGACCGGATGGACGAGGCCGAGAAGCACCTGCGCGCCGCGGTGCGTGCGCGGCCCAAGGAGCCTTCCTTTCTCGCCGACCTCGCCATGATCCTCACCGACCAGATGCGCTACCGCGAAGCGCTCGAGCTGCTGGACCAGGCGCTCAAGCTCGATCCGAAGCTCGTCGTCGCCATCAACCGCAAGGCGCTGCTCGTCGACCACCTCGGGGACGCGGCGCAGGGGCTCGAGCTTTTGCGCGAGGCCCTGAGACTGGCGCCGGACGACGGCCACGCCTATTACAACGTCGGCCTCCATCACCTGAAATACGGAGAGTACGCGGAGGGCTGGCAGTACTACGAGCGTCGGCGCAGCTTCGACAATTTCATCGGCAGGTACCGGCGCTTCCCCCTGCCCGAATGGGATGGCGGGCCGCTCGAGGGGCGCAACCTGCTGGTGCTCCCCGAGCAGGGCCTCGGCGACGAGATCATGTTCGGTTCGTGCGTGCCCGACGTCGCCGCCCGCGCGCGCCACGTGCTCGTGGAGTGCGACCAGAAGCTGGAAGCGATCTTCCGGCGCTCTTTCCCGCAGTGCACGGTGGTCTCGCGGCAGCGCACGCTCGCCAACGACTGGATCAACCGCATCGAGCCGAAGCCCGATCTGCAGATCGCGGCCGGTTCCCTCGCGCTGCGCTACAGGCGGCAGGCCGCCGACTTCCCGCAGCAGGCGTTCCTGAAGGCCGATCCCCAGGCCGTCGCGGCATGGAAGTCGCGTCTCGAGGCGCTCGGCCCGGGGCGCAAGATCGGGCTTTCCTGGCGCGGCGGCATCGGCTTTACCGGCAAGAAGCGGCGCTCGCTCTCGCTCGAGCAGCTGCTGCCGCTGCTGCGGCTGCCCGGCGTGCAGTTCGTCAATCTGCAGTACACCGACGTACGCGACGAGATCGGCGACTTGGAGCGGCAGCACGCGCTCAAGGTGCACCACTGGCAGGAAGCGATCGACGACTACGACCAGACCGCGGCGCTGGTCTGCGCCGTGGAGGGCGTGCTCACCGTGTGCACGGCGATCGTGCATCTCACCGGCGCCCTCGGGCGACCGGCGCTCGTCATGGTGCCCTTCGGCGCCGATTGGCGCTACGGCGGCGCGGGCGAACGGATGATCTGGTACCCCTCGGTGCGGCTGGTCCGGCAGCAGCAGGTCGGCCAATGGGCCGACGTGCTCGACGAGGTTTCACGCCGGTTGCGCAACTGCATTTGGCAATGAGCGGCGGCGCCGGGCTCGAGTACCTGTTCCTGACCTGTGCGTCTCTCGTCAGGATCGACGGCGTCACGACGGCCTATGGCGCCTCGGCCCGGCTCGGCGCCATCGTGCCGACGCGCGCGCTGGGCCGCCTGGGCTACGACGCACGCACCTACAGCGTTACCGGCGACCCCGCGCTTGCCGAGGAGGCGGTGCGCGACGCGAAGCGCATCGTGTTCGGCGAGATGTGGGAGATGAAGGACGGCTGGGCGGGTCCGGCGGCGCTCTACCGACGACTGCTCGAGCCGATCCGCGACCGGCGGGAGCGCGTCGTTTTCAGCATTGCCGACGACCACTTCGACGATCGCCATTTTCTCGGCTTCTACCGCGAAGCGCTGCCCGACTGTCTCGCGGTGACGGTGGTGTCGCAGACGCTGGGTGAAAAAGCGCGCACGCTCACCTCGCGGCCGGTGCTGGTTGCGCCCGAGCCGGTGGAAGGCGCCCGCGGCGCGCCCCAGGCGATCGCCGTGCGCTACCTGCCGCGGCCGGTGGCGTGGCTCGCGCGCCGCGTCGGACTTTCCATGGATCACTGGCGCGTGCGGCTGCTCTGGTACGGCTACCCGCAGAACCTGCCGCCGCTGCTCGAGCTGGTTCCGGCGCTCGAGGAGTACGCGAAGCGCTATCCCCTGCTCCTCACCTGCGTCACGCGCCGCCTGCCCGGAATCGAGGCGCTGATGACGCCTGCGCGCGTTCATCAGGACAGCCGCCTGCGCGTGCACTTCGTGCCCTGGTCGCCGACGATCATGGATCCGGCGATCGCATACAGCGACCTGGTGGTGATCCCGAGCGACTACCGCAATCCGGTCAAGCAGGCGAAAAGTCCGAACCGGCTGGTGGCCGGCGTGCACGGCGGTCGCTTCGTGGTGGCGCATCCGCTGCCGGCGTACGCGCCCTACGCCGGCTTCGCATGGATCGGCGAGGATCTGTGCGAGGGCCTCGACTGGGCGATCCGCCATCCGCGCGAAGTGATCGGGCGCATCGTGCGCGGGCAGGCGTACATCGGTGAGCGGCATGCGCCGGAGGTGGTGGCGCGCTTCTGGCTCGACCTGTTCCACCCGAAGAATTAGTCTCCTGCCGTGGGCGACGTCAACCAGAGGCTGTTCCTTACGCGCTCGCTGCCCAAGGCCGCCGGGCCGGTGGTCGAAGTCGGCAGCCGCGACTATGGCAGCACCGAGAACTTCCGCGATGTCTATGCCGGGAACGAGTACATCGGCGTCGACCTGTCGGCGGGAAAGAACGTCGACCGGGTCATCGATCTCGCGGCAGGCACCGGGGACCTGCCGGAGGCGCACTTCGCGCTGGCCATCTGCTGCTCGGTCCTCGAGCACGTGCGCCGGCCCTGGGAAATGGCAGAGAACCTGACGCGGCTGCTGCGGCCGGGCGGCGCCCTCTATGTCGCGGTGCCGTGGGTGTGGCGCTATCACCCGTACCCGGACGACTACTTCCGGTTCTCATGGCGCGGCATCACGGAGCTCTTTCCACGCATCGCCTGGAACCGGCAGGCCTACTCGACCAATGTCCCCGACGAGTTCTTCGAGATTCCCGCTGACGGCGCGGGCCTGGATGACGGCATGGCGAAGTACGTGAATGCGGCGGGGGGACAGCGCAAGTACCTGCCTTACCTGCAGGTTCATATGCTCGGGGTCAAGACCTGATCAGGTAGCCGGAGGGTGCCGCGGTGTAGCCGAATTTCCGCTCCCGCTCACCGTCCGCAATGAACAGCCCCGGGTGCGAGGGCAGGAATTCCTCGAGCGCCTCCATCGGCCCTGGGCCGAATTCCGGCCGCACCGGGTGCCCGTTGACACAGGTGTCCTCGACCACCAGGTAGTCGCCCCGGCGCAGCAGCGGCGAAAGCGCCGCCAGCTCCCGCAGCACGTGCGTCTTGCTGTGGTCGGAATCGAGGATCATGAACAGCGGCCCGCGCTCCGCCGGCAGCATCTGCGCCACCCGGGCCGCGGTTTCGCCGGCGCCGCTGTCCGCGAGCACGAACTCGATTCGCGGGTGGCTGCGTAACTGGAGCGAGTCGTGCGAGGCATCGATCGTGATCACCTTGCCGGGCGCCGCGGACAGCTCAAGCATGTCGGCAAAGAACAGCGCCGAGCCGCCGTGCAAGGTCCCGGTCTCGACGACCCATTCGATGCGCCGCTCGCTGAAGATCTCCTGGTAGTTCCAGAGATCCGTCGGCACCTTAAGAATACGTATGCCCCGGTAATGCTGGCGCTTCCACACGCCGAGGTCGTAGTACCGCCGGAAGTATTCGGTCCCTGCCCTGGCGAGATCTGAGTTGGCCATGGCGCAGTATCGCCATCTGCGGACCTGGAAAAAATAAGGGGCAGGCTTTGGGCCTGCCCCCGAGTCAGCCCGACGGTATGGAGGAGGAGGAGGAACCAACCGGGCTGCTGCAACGCAACAATCTTATGGCTTTGCGAATGCGTTTAGAATACGCGTTAATGGTAAAAGACTTTTGCATAAATTGCAAAGATGGCGGACGCCCTCCATGAGATCGCGGTATTCGCAAGGATTGTCGGCACCGGCAGCCTGTCGGCGGCTGCCCGCGACTTGGGGCTGTCGCCCGCGCTGATCAGCCGGCGGCTGGCCGCCCTGGAGGCGCGGCTCGGGGTGCGCCTCATCAACCGCACCACCCGCAGCCTGCACCTGACCGACGAGGGCGCCTCCTACTACGAGACCTGCACCCGCGTGCTCGCGGAAATGGAGGAGGCCGATGCGGCCGTCTCCGCCGGCCGAGCCGAGCCGCGCGGCGTGCTGCGCGTGGCCCTGCCCGCCTCGTTCGGCAACCAGCACGTCGCGCCCCTCGTGCCCGCCTTCGCCGCGCGCTATCCGCTGGTGCAGCTCGCGCTCAGCCTTTCCGACCGCGCGGTGAGCGTGGTCGAGGAAGGCTTCGACCTCGCGATTCGTATCGCCGACCTCGCGGATTCGTCGCTCGCCGCGCGCAAGCTCGCGCCTAACCGGCGCGTGGTGTGCGCGAGCCCGGCCTACCTGCGCCGCTACGGCGCGCCGCGCGCGCCCGAGGACCTGGCGCAGCACAACTGCCTCACCACCACCGACTTCTCGATGCACTGGGACTACCGCGCGCCCGACGGCAAGCCGGGCTCGGTGCGGGTCACCGGGCGCTACGCCTGCGACAACTGGGAGGTGCTGCGCGACTGGGCGCTCGCCGGCATGGGCGTCGCCCTCAAGTCGACCTGGGACGTGCGCCGCCACCTCGAGGACGGCTCGCTGGTGTCGCTTCTTCCGGGCTATACCTTCGCGAGCGACGTGGCGATTTACGCGGTCTATCCTCATCGCCGCCACCTGCCGGCCAAGACGCGCGTGTTCATCGAATTCCTCGCCGAGTCGTTCGGTCCTGAGCCATACTGGGACCGCCCGCGCACCTCGCCGAAGCCGCGAATTAAGGCGCGCACCGCTGTCTAACCGATTGCCATGACCAGCGATCTCGCCAAGGCCAGCCTCGAGGACAAGTACACCCTCGAGCGCGGCCGCGTGTTCCTCACCGGCCAGCAGGCGCTGATCCGCCTGATGATGCTGCAGCGCGCCCGCGACCAGCGCGCCGGCCTCAATACAGCGGGATTCGTCTCCGGGTACCGCGGCTCGCCGCTCGGCGGCTTCGACCAGGCGCTGTGGCGCGCGCAGAAGCACCTCGAGCGCAGCCACATCAAGTTCCAGCCGGGCGTCAACGAGGACCTGGCGGCGACCGCGATCTGGGGCACGCAGCAGGTGAACCTGTTTCCGCGCGCCAGGTACGACGGCGTGTTTTCCATGTGGTACGGCAAGGGCCCGGGGGTCGACCGCTGCGGCGACGTCTTCAAGCACGCCAACGCCGCCGGCACCTCGAGGCACGGCGGGGTGCTGGTGCTCGCGGGCGACGACCACGCCGCGAAGTCCTCGACGCTGCCGCACCAGTCCGAGCACATCTTCAAGGCCTGCCTGATCCCGGTGCTCAACCCGTCGAACGTGCAGGACTACCTCGACCTCGGGCTGCACGGCTTCGCCTTGAGCCGCTACTCGGGCTGCTGGGTGGCGTTCAAGTGCGTCACCGACGTCGTCGAATCGGGCGCGTCGGTTGTCGTGGATCCACAAAAAGTAACCACCAGGATCCCCACGGACTTCGCCCTTCCGCCCGACGGGCTGAACATCCGCTGGCCCGACGGCATCCTCGAGCAGGAGGCGCGCATCCTCGACTGGAAGGTGTATGCCGCCCTCGCCTACGTGCGGGCGAACGGCCTCGACCGGGTGGTGTTCGATTCTCCGAGAGCGCGGCTCGGAATCGTGACCACCGGCAAATCCTTCGGCGACGTGATGCAGGCGCTCGCTGATCTCGGAATCACCGAAGAGGTCGCAAGACACATCGGGCTGCGCGTCTACAAGGTCGCGATGTCCTGGCCGCTCGAGCCGCAGGGCGCGCGGCGCTTCGCCGACGGCCTGGAAGAGATCCTGGTGGTCGAGGAGAAGCGCCAGCTGATCGAGTACCAGATCAAGGAAGAGCTCTACAACTGGAAGGAAGGGGTGCGCGCGCCGCGCGTGGTCGGCAAGTTCGACGACAGCGGCGAATGGAGCCGCAGCGGCGGCCAGCCCGCGGGCAGCTGGCTGCTGCCCGCGCACCACGAGCACACCCCGGCGATGGTGGCGCGCGCGATCGCGCAGCGCCTTTCCAAATTACAGATGGATGTTTCTCTGGGGTCCCAGTTCAGGGAGCGGTTGGCGTTCCTGGACTTCAAGGAAAAGATCCTGTCGCGACCCCGGGTGACCGCGGTGCGGCAACCCTATTTCTGCTCCGGCTGCCCGCACAACACCTCGACCCGCGTGCCCGAGGGGAGCCGCGCCACCGCCGGCATCGGCTGCCATTTCATGGCGGTATGGATGAACCGCAGCACCGCCACCTTCACCCACATGGGCGCCGAGGGCGCGCCCTGGATCGGCCAGGCGCCGTTCACCGACGAGAAGCACGTGTTCGCCAACCTCGGCGACGGGACGTACTTCCATTCGGGGATCCTCGCCATCCGCGCGGCGGTGGCGGCGAAGGTCAACATGACCTACAAGATCCTCTACAACGACGCGGTCGCCATGACCGGCGGCCAGCGCCACGACGGGCCGCTCGACCCGCCGATGATCTCGCGCCAGCTCGCGGCCGAGGGCGTGAAGCCGATCGTGGTGGTGACCGACGAGCCCGACAAGTATCCCCACGGCACGCTTTGGGCCGCCGGCGTGACCGTGCGGCACCGCGATGAGCTCGACGCGGTGCAGCGCGAGCTGCGCGAACTCAGTGGCGTGTCCGCGCTGATCTACGACCAGACCTGCGCCTCCGAGAAGCGCCGCCGCCGCAAGCGCAACGAGTACCCCGATCCCGCGGTGCGCGCGGTGATCAACGAGAGGGTGTGCGAGGGCTGCGGCGACTGCAGCGTCAAGTCGAACTGCCTGTCGGTCGAGCCGCTCGAGACCGAGTTCGGGCGCAAGCGCGTCATCAACCAGTCTTCGTGCAACAAGGACTATTCGTGCCTGAAGGGCTTCTGCCCGAGCTTCGTGACCGTGGAGGGCGGCCGGCTGAAGAAGGGCAAATCGAGCGCGGTTGACGCTGAAGGGTTCGGGCCGCTGCCCGAGCCCGACGCGCCCTCTCTCGAACGGCCCTACGGCGTGCTGGTGACCGGCATCGGCGGCACGGGGGTCATCACTATCGGCCAGATCCTCGGCGTCGCCGCGCACTTCGAAGGCAAGGGCGTGACGGTGCTCGACATGTCGGGCCTGGCGCAGAAATACGGCGCGGTCATGTCGCACGTCCAGGTCGCCGCGCGCCCGCAGGACACGCACGCGACGCGCATCGACACCGGCGGCGCAAACCTGGTGCTCGGCTGCGACTTGGTGGTCAGCGCGAGCACCGAGGCGATCGCCAAGATGGCGCCGGCGCGCACCCGCGCAGTAATCAACGCGAGCGTCACGCCGACCGCGGAGTTCGTGAAGAACCCGAACTGGCAGCTACCGGGCAGCGACCTGCAGAAGGACATCGCCGACGCCTGCGCCCCGGGCAATGCCTCCTTCATCCCGGCGACCGAGCTCGCAGCCGCGCTGATGGGCGATGCCATCGCCACCAACATGTTCATGCTGGGCTACGCCTACCAGAAGGGCTGGATCCCGGTCTCCGGGGCGTCGCTCGAGCGCGCGATCGAGCTGAACGGCGTCGCGGTCGAGTTCAACAAAAAGAGCTTCGTGTGGGGGCGGCGCGCCGCGCTCGACCTGGAAAAGGTGCGGCGCATCGCGATGCCGGCCGCGGTGATCCCCATCGACCAGCACTTCTCGCGCAATCTCGACGAGCTGGTGGAGCGGCGGGTGAAGTTTCTCGCCGACTACCAGGACGCCGCTTATGCGGCCCGCTACCGGGCGCTGGTGGAGAAGGTGCGCCGCCGCGAGCAGGACGCGGTCAACTCGACCAAGCTGACCGAAGCGGTCGCGCGCTACTACGCCAAGCTGCTCGCCTACAAGGACGAGTACGAGGTGGCGCGCCTGCACGCCGACGGCGAGTTCCGCAGGAAGATCGAAAGCATGTTCGAGGGCGACTATCGCGTGGTCTACCACCTCGCGCCGCCGCTGCTCGCGCGCAAGGACCCGGTCAGCGGCGAGCCGCGCAAAATGCGCTTCGGCACGTGGATGCTGCCGGTGTTCAAGGTTCTCAAGAGCTTCAAGTTCCTCAGGGGAACCGCGCTCGACCCCTTTGGCTACACCGAGGAGCGGCGCATCGAGCGCGCGCTGACCCGCGAGTACGAGGAGACGGTCGAGCGGCTGCTGCCCGCGCTGACGCCGCAGAACCACGCGACCGCGGTGCAGATCGCCGCGATTCCCGAGGAGATCCGCGGCTTCGGCCACATCAAGGCGCGCAGCCTGTCGGCCGCGCGCCACAAGCGCGAGGAGCTGCTGGCGCGCTATGAGGCCGGCCCCGCGGCCGAGCGCGCGGCCGCGTAGGGAAACTCTGAGAAAGCGGCGAATGGTCGTCCCCGCGAAGGCGGGGAACCATTTGAGTCCGTCGTTTAGATGAACCCCGAGTGGAAGGATCTCTCGGCCGAAATTTTCTGAATGGGTCCCCGCTTTCGCGGGGACGACTTCTTCAGACCTTCCCTCTAGGTGATCAGCAGGCGCGGGCCGGCAGCCCGTGCGCCTCGGCGGCGACCGCCATGCTGGCGCCCAGCGCGGCGAGCAGCCTGCGCTGGCGCTTGAGGAAAGCTTCGAGCACCTCCTGGGTCACGGCGCTCATCTCGAGCAGGGCGTCGCCGAGCTTGACCCGCGCGCCGCGCTGGCGCCGGATCGCCGCTTCGAGCGTCACCGCGTCGACGATGCCGGCCTCGAGCAGCATCCGGCCTAGGCGCAGGCGCTCGCGCAGCGGGCTGCTCAGGGTGCGCTGGAAGCCGAGCGCGCCCTCGCGCACCGCGAGGCTGATCACGCCCTGCCGCACCAGGATCTCGCCGAGGGGCTGGCCGCTCGCTTCCTGCTGCAGGAGCGCGCGCACCAGCTGCTGCTCGGAGATCGCCGCCGCCCCGAGCAGGATGTCGCCGAGCCGCGCGCGCAGGAACAGGATCACGTCCTCGGCCTCGGCCTGGTGGAGATTCGACTGCAGCGCGAGCACGGCGTAGAGCTCGGCCTCGTCGATCAGGCCGAGCTCTACGAGCAGCGCACCGAGCCTGCCGTTGTGCGTCGCCTGCCGCTCGAGCGCCGCATGCAGGCGCGCCTTGGGCAGCAGGCCGGAGCGGGTGAGCAGCTCGCCGAGGCGAAGGTCGGGTTGGGCTTTGGTTCGTTTTGCCAAGCGCCGCGATGATCGTCCGGGGCGCCGCGGAGCGACGAGGAACTGTGCCGCAGTCCGGGTGAAATTATGTCTTGAGGGTGAAGGGGCTGAAGTTGGTCCCCCGGTCGTAGTAGTCCTCGTTCTCGGCGCGCTTCAGGAAACCCACGATCTTGTAGGTGATGGGCGTGAAGATCACCTCGACCGCGACCTTGAGGCCGAACTGCGCCGCCATGATCGCGGGCAGCATGTCGTTCGGGATCAGGCCGGAGTTGTAGAAGGCAAGCGGATAAAAGAGCGTCGAGTCGACCGCTTCGCCGACGATGGTCGAGCCGACGGTGCGCGTCCACAGCCAGCGGCCCGCGGTCAGGATCTTCATCTTCGCGAGCACGAAGGAATTGGCGAACTCGCCGCAGAAGTACGCGAACATCGAGGCGAGCGCGATGCGCCACGTGGTGCCGAACGCGGTCTCGTAGGCTTTCTGGTTCTCCCAGAACGGCGCCGGCGGCAGCGCGACCACCACCGAGGCCATCACCGAGGCGAACAGTAGCCCGGCGAAGCCCGCCCAGATGACGCGGCGCGCGCGCGCATAGCCGTAGACCTCGGTGAGGATGTCGCCGAAGACGTAGGAGATGGGGAAAAACAGGACGCCGGCGCCGAATGCGAACGGCAGCCAGTCGAACTGCACGATCTTCGCCGGGCCGATGAGGTTCGAGCAGATCAGCACCGTGACGAAGGCCGCCATCACGAACTCGTAATAGCGGAAGTTTCTCTGCGGGGTCATCCGGGCAGGCGCGGAGAATGGTCGCGGACTTCGGGTTCGAGCTGCACGCCCATGGCGTCGAGCATGCGGCCGACCATGGCGTAGAAGGACGCGACCACGGCGAGCTCGACGTAGTCGTGGTGATCGAAGTGGCGCATCGCCTCGGCGTAGACCTCCTCGCTCACCCGTCCCTGCGTGACCGCTTCGCCGAGCGCGAGCGCCGCTCTCTCGCGCGCGTCGAAATGCGACGAGCTTTTCCAGGAGGCAAGATCGCGAATCTGGGCCTCGGGCACCCCCGCCTTGCGCGCCATCGCCAGGTGCTGCGCCCATTCGTATTCCGAGCGCTGCAACTGCGCGCCGCGCAGGATCACGAGCTCGCGCAGCGCGCGGGGCGTGCGCGTGTGGTGGCGCAGAGTCTTCGAGAACTCGGTCCAGGCGGCGACCAGGCGCGGATGGTTGGCGAGCGCCTTGTACAGGTTCGGCGGCGCGCCCCACAGCTCCTCGAGCCTCTGCCTGAGCTGCGGCTCGAACTCGGCCAGGGGGGTGCGCGGCATGGCGCGCATAATAACTTAGTGGATATCCGCGGCTTCCAGCTCGAGCGCGTTCCCGACGATTTCTTCGACGATCCATACCCGTACTACGCGGCGCTGTGCGAGGACGACCCGGTGCACGAGCTCGCCGGCGGCGGCTTCTTTCTGTCGCGCTACGAGGACGTGATCGCGGTCTACCGCAGCTCGTGCGCAAGCTCCGACAAGAAGATCGAGTTCGCGCCGAAGTTCGGCGCCTCGCCGCTCTACGAGCACCACACCACAAGCCTGGTCTTCAACGACCCGCCGCTGCACACGCGCGTGCGCGGCCTGATCTTGGGCGCGCTCAACCAGCGCGCGATCGCGCGCATGGAGGCGGGCGTGGCGTCATTGGTGAACGGGCTGCTGGATGAAATTTCCGGCTCCTCCCAAGTTGATCTCATCGACGCCTTCGCCGCGCGCATCCCGGTGGAGGTGATCGGCAACCTGCTCGAGGTGCCGAAGGACGAGCGCGGCCCGCTGCGCGCCTGGTCGATCGCCATCCTGTCGGGCCTCGAGCCGCGGCCGAGCGCCGAGATCCTCGAGCGCGGCAATCAGGCGGTGCGTGATTTCAGTGACTATCTTGAACGACTCATCGCTGCCCGGAGGAGAAGTCCAGGAGACTCGGAAAGCGACGTCCTTACCCGCCTGATCCAGGGCGAGAGCGGCGGCGCGCGCCTGAGCGCGGCCGAGCTCATCCACAACTGCATCTTCCTGCTCAACGCCGGGCACGAGACCACGACCAATCTCATCGGCAACGGTACCTGGCTTTTGCTTTCGCACCCGGAAGAGCTTTCCCGGTTGCGGAAAGAACCCGGCCTCGTGCCGAGCGCGGTCGAGGAGATGCTGCGCTACGAAGGGCCGATCCAGCTCAACAACCGCCGGCTGACGGCGCCGATGACGCTCGGCGGCAAGCGCCTGCCCGAGGGCAGCTTCATCACCATCGGCATCGGCGCGGCGAACCGCGATCCGCGCCAGTTTGCGCACGCCGAGCGCTTCGACGCCGCGCGCAAACCGAACCGCCACGTCGCGTTCGGACACGGCGACCATGCCTGCGCCGGGATGAACGTCGCGCGCATGGAGGCGCGGATCGCCTTCAGCCGCCTGCTGCAGCGATTCTCCGGCCTGGAACTCGGCGGCGCGCCGCAGCGCGACCGGCGCGTGCGTTTTCGCGGCTTTCGCAAACTCCCGGTGCGGGTGCGGGTCTAAAATCGGCCATGGCCGACGCGCCGCACAACCCGATCCAGACCGACGGCTTCGAGTTCGTGGAGTACGCCGCGCCCGACCCGCGGGCGCTCGGCGCGCTGTTCGAGCGCATGGGCTTCCAGGCCGTGGCCCGCCATCGCCACAAGGACGTGGCTCTCTACAAGCAGGGCGACGTCAACTTCGTCCTCAACGCCGAGCCGCGCTCGTTCGCGCAGAACTTCGCGCGCCGCCACGGGCCGAGCGTATGCGCGATGGCGTTCCGCGTGCGCGACGCGGCAAGCGCGTACGACAAGCTCGTCGAGCGCGGCGCCTGGGGCGTCGAGAGCCGGCCCGGGCCGGGCGAGCTCAGCATCCCGGCGATCAAGGGCATCGGCGACTCGCTGATCTATCTCGTCGACCGCTATCCCGAGAACGACTACGGCAACACGATCTACGACGTCGACTTCAAGCCCCTGCCCGGCTTCGAGGCGTTCTGGCGCGGCGAAGCGCCGGCCCCGCGCGGCGCGGGGCTCGCGCACGTCGACCACCTCACGCACAACGTGCACCGCGGTCGCATGGACGAATGGGCCGAGTTCTACCAGCGCCTGTTCAACTTCCGCGAGATCCGCTACTTCGACATCGAGGGCAAGCTGACCGGGCTCAAGTCCCGGGCGATGACCAGCCCCTGCGGCAAGATCCGCATCCCGATCAACGAGTCCTCCGACGACCGCTCGCAGATCCAGGAGTACCTCGAGCAGTATCACGGCGAGGGCATCCAGCACATCGCGCTGCACAGCGCGGACATCCGTGCCACCGTCGATGCCCTGCGCGCGAAGGGCGTGGAACTGCTGGACACCCCGGATACGTACTACGAGCTGCTTGGCACCCGCTTGCCTGGCCACGGAGAACCCGTCGAAGAGCTCAAGAAGCGAAGAATCCTGCTCGACGGAGCGCCCGGGGGCGGACTGCTGCTGCAGATCTTCACCAAGACCATGATCGGCCCGATCTTCTTCGAGATCATCCAGCGCAAAGGCGACGAGGGCTTCGGCGAAGGCAACTTCAAGGCGCTGTTCGAGTCGATGGAGCTCGACCAGGTGAGGCGCGGAAAGCTCAAGCCCGCGGCATGATCGAAGCCAAGTCCGATCTTCGAGGCGATTACTCCAGGGCCGGGCCCGACTATGCGGTCGAGCAGGGCTGGGGCAACTACACGGCGGACGAGCACGCGCTTTACCGGCGGCTGTTCGAGCGCCAGTCGAAGCTCGTGCCGCGCTATGCCTGCCCTGAGTGGATCGAGGCCATCGCCGGCCTGGATGCGGCGCAGGAGATCCCCCGGTTCGACGTCATCTCAAAGAGTCTCAACAAAAAAACCGGCTGGGAAATCGTGGCGGTGCCCGGGCTCATCCCCGACGACGCGTTCTTCACCCACCTCGCCAACCGGCGCTTCCCGGTCACCGTGTGGCTGCGCCGGCCCGAGGAGTTCGACTATATCGTCGAGCCCGACGTGTTCCACGACTTTTTCGGCCACGTGCCGCTCCTCTTCGACCGCACCTATGCCGATCATCTCTACGAGTACGGCAAGGGCGGGCTCAAGGCGATGCGCCTGGACGCGGTCAAGATGCTCGCCCGGCTCTACTGGTACACGATCGAGTTCGGCCTGATGAACACGGATTCGGGCGTGCGGGCCTATGGCGCCGGCCTGCTTTCGTCCGGGGGCGAGCTCGCCTACTGCGTCGACGACCCGCGGCCGCGGCGCCTGCCGTTCGACCTGGAGCGCATCATGCGCACCGAGTACCAGATCGACCGCTACCAGGACACCTATTTCGTGATCGACTCGTTCGATCGCCTGATGCGCGAGACGGCGCCCGACTTCACCCCGATCTACGCTCGCTTAAAAAAATCATGATTCCTCACGAGACCGGCAGGGTGCGCTCGGGCGAAGTCTCGATTTTCTACCGCCGGCTCGGAAAGGCGGGTCGCACCCCGGTCGTGATCGTGCACGGCCTGCAGTACTTCTCGTGGGACTGGCTCGAGGTGGCGCAGGCCCTCGGCGCCGCGCGCGAGGTGATGTGCATGGACATGCGCGGCTTCGGCGATTCGGACTGGAGCGCGCAGAAGGACTACAGCGTGCCGTCGATGGCGCAGGACATCGTGAACCTGCTCGACCACGCCGGCTGGAAGCGCGCGCTGCTGGCGGGGCACTCGATGGGCGGCCGCGGCACGACTTGCGCCGCGGCGAAGCACCCGGCGCGCATCGTCGGCCTCGCGCTCGTCGACTACTCCCCGGACAACGCGCCGGCGGGAACCAGGCGCACCACCGAGATCGTCGGCAACACGCCCGATTCCTTTCCCAGCGTCGATGCGGCGCGCGCCTACCTGGGGCCGAAGAAACCTCTGGAGCGCTACGAGCACTACCTCAAGAACCTGAGCGTCAAGCGCGATCCTTTCTTCCGCGACCAGTTCAGGAAGGTGCTGGCCGGCGGGGAGCGCCCCAAGCTCGGCGTCGACATGTGGCAGCTCATCGGCGAGGTGCGCTGCCCGGTGCTCTCGATCCGCGGCACGCGCTCCGACATGTACGCCGCCGACACCGCGCAGAAGATGAAGGGCGCGAATCCGCGGCTGCAGGTGGTGGAGGTCGACGCCGGTCACGACATCGCGGGCGAAAACCCCGGCGCCCTGATCGCCGCGCTGAGCCCGTTCCTTAAGGCAGCGGAGGACAAGACGCATGAACATCAGAGGAGTTGATCACCTCGCCGTCGTCTCCGACGACATGCCCGCGGCGATGGATTTCTATACGCGCGTGATGGGGTTTCGCCTGGTGCACGTGCGCCGCGTGCCCTACGAGCAGGACCGCTGGCAGCCGCCGTACGACAATCTGCGGCACTACTTCTTCGACATGGGCAACGATTCGCTGTTCGCGGTCTTCGAGTACCCCAAGGGGCTGCCGCGGCAGGTGCGCGACCATCTGGGCGGCATGCAGCACGTCGCCTTCCATGTGCCACCGGAGAAGTTCGACGGCCTCGTCGCACACATCAGGGCTTGCGGCGTGGAAGTGCGCGGGCCGGTGCCGCTCGGCGGGCGCTTCTGGTCGGCCTACTTCCTCGACCCGTTCGGCATCCGCCTCGAGCTCGCCACGGACCGCAGCGGCGTGAGGCAGGGCGTAGTCGAGTCGGTGCTCCAGACCGAGGCGGAAGCGCGCGCCGAGCTGGAGACGCTGTTTTCCGACCCGGACGAGGTCGGCAGGTGGCTCTCCCACATGCCCCTCAGGCGGGAGAGCGCGACCGTATAATCCGTCGGAGGAGGGGTCCATCATGAGAAAGCTGCTGGCAGCCGCGGTCGCGGCTGCGCTTTTCGCGCCCGTGCACGCGCAGGAAAAGTTCGAGGTCAAGGTTTCGACGTTTGTCGTGCCGCAGCACTTCATGTCGCAGTGGCTGGTGAAATGGGGGGAAAAGCTGGAGAAGGCCTCCAGCGGCCGGCTCACCTTCAAGCATTTCCCGAGCGCGTCCATGGCGCCGACACCCGGGCAGTACGACCTGGCGGCCTCGGGGCGCGCCGAAGTGGCGTGGTTCCTGCACGGCGCCACCCCAGGCCGCTTCCCGCTCACCGAGCTCACGCACCTGCCCTACGTCGTCGGCAGCTCCGAGATCGGCACCAAGGTGATCAACGACGCGGGGCTGCGCTCGAAGCACCTCGACGCCGAGCACAAGGGCGTCAAGGTGCTGCTGCTGCTCACGCACCAGCCGGGCAACATTCTCACTACCAAGAAGCCGGTGCGCACCGTCGACGATATCCGCGGCCTGCGCATCCGGCCATCGTCGCCGACCATCGGCAGCTTCATCACCGGGCTTGGCGGCACGCCCATCGGCATCGCGCCGCCGGAGCAGCTCGACGCCCTGCAGAAGGGCACGCTCGACGGAACCTTCATCGACTACGGTGGCGCCGGCATCGCGTTCAAGATGGGCGGCACCATCAAGCACGTCACCGAGATGTATTCGTACGTCTCCTCGTTCGGCGTGGGAATGAATCCGGACTTCTTCAACAAGCTGCCGGCCGACCTGAAGAAGCTGATCGACGACTCGGTCAAGGGCGTCGAGAAGGAAGTCGGCATGGGCTGGGACGCGCTCGACGACATCGGCAAGAAGCTGCTGGTCGACGGCGGCGCGCAGCCGATCCGGCTCTCGAGCGCCGAGGACGCAAAGTTCCGCAAGGCGGGCGCTCAGATCACCGAGGCGAAGCTGAAGGACCTCGAGGCCAAGGGCATGCCGGCACGGCAGGCGTTCGCGCTGATCAAGTCGCTGTCGGAGAAGCACGCCAAGGACTCCAGGAACTTCTGGAACTAGAAAAGCTCGCGCGGTTCTTCGGCTACGCCGCGGCGCTGTTTCTCGCCGCGATGATGCTGGTCGTGGTGGCGGACGTGGTGCTGCGCGCCTGCTGCCGGCTGCCGGTGCGCGGGCAGCTCGAGCTGGTCGAGCTGGCTCTCGCCTACACCATCTTCCTCGCGCTGCCGGCGGTGTTCCTGCGCGGGGCGCATCTGGTGGTGGACGTCGCCGACCACTTCGTTTCGGCCCGCGCCAAGCGCGCGCTCGATCTGTTCGCCTCCGCGGCTTCGGTCGCCGCGCTCGCGATCATCCTCTGGCAGATGGCGCCCCAGGCGCTGTACATGATGCGCTTCGGCGACATGACCTTCGACCTGCAGATGCCGAAGACGTGGTACGCGGCGCCGGCGCTCGCCGGCATCCTGTGCTCGGCGCTCGCCGCACTGGTGCTGGTGGTGCGCGACGCGAGGCGTCGCTGAGCAATCTCGCGATCGGCGGGCTCGGCGTGCTCGCGCTGCTCGCGCTGCTGTTCGCGCGCGTGCCGATCGCGGTGGCGCTCGCGCTCACCGGCATGCTCGGCTACGCTGCCATCGACAGCTGGAAGAGCGCGCTCGACGTGATGGGCGCGGTGCCCTTCGAGCTGGCGAGCGTGCGCGCGAACGCGTACGCCTTTTCGGTGGTGCCGCTGTTCATCCTGATGGGCGCAGTCGCCGCGCGCGCCGGCATGTCGCGCGAGCTCTACGATGCCGCCAATGCGATCTTCAGCGGCTTTCGCGGCGCGCTCACCAATGCCACCATCGGCGCCTGCGCCGCTTTTGGCTCGATCTGCGGCTCCTCGATCGCCACCGCCGCGACCTTCTCCAAGGTGGCGATCCCGGAAATGCGCCGCCACGGCTACGAAGCCGGCCTGTCTGCCGGGTCGGTGGCGGCGGCCGGCACGCTCGCGATCCTGATCCCGCCCTCGGTGCTGCTCGCCATCTACTCGCTGGTGGCGGAGGAATCGCTGCCGAAGCTCTTCGCCGCGGCGCTCATCCCCGGCGTACTGCTGGCGGTGCTCTACATCGCCGCGGTCTGGCTGGTCGCGCGCCTTTGGCCGGAGTGGACCCCCTACGTCGCGCCGATGGGACTGCGCGAGCGGCTGCGCGCCATGGCCTCCCTGTGGAAGCTCGGCATCCTCTTCTTTCTCGCGGTGGTCGGCATCTACCTCGGCTGGTTCTCGCCGACCGAGGCGGCTGCGGTCGCGGCGTTCGCCGCGATCGCGATCGGATTCGCCACCCGCACGCTCACGTTCTCCGGCCTGCTCGACGCGCTGCTTGAAACCGTGTATTCGACCGCGATGCTGTTCTTCATCGTGATCGGCGCGTTCATCTTCGCGCGCTTCATGGTCCTCACCCGCATCCCGAACGAGCTCGCGCGCGTGGTGGGCGAATGGGGGCTGTCGCCGATCGTCATCGTGCTCGCGGTGATCGCGCTCTACTTCATACTCGGCACCTTCCTCGAAGAGGTGAGCACCATCCTGCTGACCGTGCCGGTGATCCTGCCGCTCATGCAGAGCCTGGGCTACGACGGTGTCTGGTTCGGCGTTTTCGTCACCACGATGTGCACCATCGGGCTGATCAGCCCGCCGGTGGGGCTCACGGTGTTCGTGATCCAGGCGCAGAACCCGGACATCCCGGCCGCGGCCATCTACCGCGGCACGCTGCCGTTCCTGTTCGCGGATTTCGTTCTCGTCGGATTGATGATCGCCTTTCCCGCGCTCGCGCTATGGCTGCCAGGCGTACTGAAGGTCTGATCCGCTACCAGAGCGGGTTCGGAAACACCTTTTCCTCGGAGGCGGAGAAAGGCGCGCTTCCGGTCGGGCGCAACTCGCCCCAGCGCGCCCCGCGGGGCCTGTATGCCGAGGTGCTCTCCGGCAGCGCCTTCACCGCGCCGCGCGCCGAGAACCTGAGCAGCTGGCTCTACCGGCTGCGGCCCTCTGCGATGCACGGTCCCTACCGGCGCATCAAGGACGGCCTGCTGCGCTCGGGGCCGTTCGACGAAGCCGAGACGCCGCCCAACCGGCTGCGCTGGGACCCGCTGCCGCTGCCTTCGAAGCCCACCGACTTCGTCGATGGCCTCGCGACCATGGCGGGGTCGGGCGAGCCGGCGGCACAGGCCGGCGTGGCGGTGCACATCTATCGCGCCAACCGCAGCATGAGGCGCTATTTCTGGAATGCCGACGGCGAGCTGATGTTCGTGCCGCAGCAAGGCTCGCTTCTGATTTTTACGGAATTGGGAAAGGTAGAAGTCAAACCCGGAGAAATCGCCGTCGTGCCGCGCGGCATGAAATTCAGGGTCGACGTGGCCGGGCCGAGCCGTGGCTACCTGTGCGAGAACTACGGCGCGCCGTTCCGCCTGCCCGAGCTCGGCCCGATCGGCTCGCAGGGGCTCGCGCAGCCGCGCGACTTCCAGGCGCCGGTGGCGGCTTTCGAGGACAAGGGCAAGTGCGAGGTGGTGGCCAAGTTCATGGGCCGGCTGTGGGCGAGCGAGTTCCGGCATTCACCGCTCGACGTCGTCGCCTGGCACGGTGACTACGCGCCGTACAGCTACGAGCTCGCGCGCTTCATGGCGATCAACACCGTGAGCTTCGACCACGCCGACCCGTCGATCTTCACCGTGCTCACCTCCCCTTCGGGACTGCCCGGGATCGCGAACTGCGACTTCGTCATCTTCCCGCCGCGCTGGCAGGTGGCCGAGGACACGTTCCGGCCGCCGTGGTTCCACCGCAACGTGATGAGCGAGCTGATGGGCCTGGTGCACGGCGTGTACGACGCGAAGGCCGAAGGGTTCCTGCCCGGCGGAGTCTCGATCCACAACTGCATGTCCGCGCACGGCCCCGACCTCGCGACCTTCGAAAGAGCGAGCGCCGCCGAGCTCAAGCCGCACAAGATCGAGGATACGCTCGCCTTCATGTGGGAATCGCGCTACGTCTGGCGCCCGACGAAATTCGCGCTCGCGGCGCGCGAGCTGCAGAAGGATTACGACAAGGTCTGGGATGGATTTAGACGCAACGCATGACCCGGAGCTGACGAGCTGGGTCGAATCGGCGAACGCGCCCGGCTGCGATTTCCCGATCCAGAATCTGCCTTTCGGCATCTTCAGGACGAGAAACGGGAAGCCGAGGGGCGGGGTCGCGATCGGCGACCAGATCCTCGACCTCGCCGCCCTGGGCATCGGGACCGGGCCGACGCTGAACGGCCTTGCCGCGATGGGCAGGCCAGCGTGGAACAAGCTGCGCAAGGCGCTTTCCCGGGGACTGTCGCACAAGACGCCGAACCGGCGATTCTCGAAATATCTGGTGCCGATGAAGCGGGCGCAGATGCTCCTGCCCGTCGCGATCGGCGACTACAGCGACTTCTTCACCGGCATCCACCATGCGACCAACATGGGCAAGATGCTGCGCCCGGACAATCCGCTGCTGCCGAACTACAAGTGGCTGCCGATCGGGTATCACGGCCGCGCTTCCTCGATCGTGATATCCGGAACGCCGGTGACACGTCCGCGGGGGCAGATCAGGCGGAGCGATCAGGAAGGGCCCTCCTACGGCCCGTCGCGGCGTCTTGATTATGAAGCGGAGCTCGGCTTCGTGGTCGGGCCGGGCAACCGCCTCGGGAAACCAATCGGCATCGGCGAGGCTCTCAATCATGTGTTCGGCGTGGTGCTGCTCAACGACTGGTCGGCGCGCGACATCCAGCTCTGGGAATACCAGCCGCTCGGGCCGTTTCTCGCCAAAAGCTTCGCCACCACCGTCTCGCCGTGGGTGGTGACGCTCGAGGCGCTTGCGCCGTACCGTTGCCCCGCTTTCCAGCGCGCGCCGGACGATCCCCGGCCGCTGCCGTACCTGTACGACGAGACCGATCAGCGCGAGGGCGGTCTTGCGATCGGGCTGGAGATGCACCTGCGCACCGCCGCGATGAAAGCTCCCGCGCGGCTCTCGCGCGGCAACTTTCGCGATTCGTACTGGACGGCGGCGCAGATGGTCGCGCACCACAGCTCGAACGGCTGCAACCTGCAGCCGGGCGACCTGCTCGGCTCGGGAACCCTCTCCGGCGCGGCGCCCGATTCCTTCGGCTCGATGATGGAGCTCACTCAGGGCGGAAAAAATCCGCTGCAGCTCCCCGGCGGCGAATACCGCGCATTCCTGGAAGATGGCGACGAAGTCATCCAGAGAGGGTACTGTGAGAGTGCCGGTGCCGGGCGCATCGGCTTCGGCGAGGCGCGGGGAGTCATCCGGCAATGAGAGTTCGTTTCGCCGCCGCAGCAGTGGTATGCGCGCTGCTGCTCGCTTTCGGCTACTACCTGCAGTATGTCCAGGGCCTGGACCCCTGCCCGCTCTGCCTGGTGCAGCGCTATTTCTTCATGGCGGTGGCCGCGACCTGCCTGGTTGCGGCGATCCATGGGCCGAAGCGCGTCGGCAACTCGGTTTACGGCGGAGTCGCAGCGCTATTCGCCGCGGGCGGCCTCGCCACGGCGTCGCGCCAGGTGTGGCTGCAGCACCTGCCCCCCGACCAGGTGCCGGCGTGCGGGCCGGACCTTTACTTCATGCTGGAGAACTTTCCGCTCTCGCGCACCCTGAAGACGCTTTTCGCAGGCACCGGGGAATGCGCAGTGGTGGACTGGACCTTCCTCGGCCTGTCCATCGCCGAGTGGTCACTCGCGTGGTTTGTGGTACTGCTGGTCTACGCGCTCTGGCTTGCGGTGCGGGCGCTGCGATCCGGCAAGGTACCGGACATGACTTTCCCGGAGGTCGACGGCCGATACCGCTGACGCAGGGCCTCGAAGACCTTGCCGACCAGCACGACGGCCGGGCCGCCCGCCGAGCGTGCAGCGAGCCGGGGCAACTCCTCGAGCGCGCCGGCGTGCACTGCGGAGGTCCTCAGGCTGATGTCCTCGGCGACCGCGACCGGAGTCTCCGGCCTGAGACCTGCTGCGAGAAGCTCGTCGCGGATACGTTGCGCTTCGCCTGCCGCCATGTAGAGCACCGCCGTGTCCGCCGCGGCGACCGCCTTTTCCCAGCCCGACGGCGCCGCACCGGCGGCGGTTCGCGGCGTGACGAAGACCACGCTGCGTGAAACCAGCCGTTGCGTGAGCGACACGCCGAGCTCGGCGCTCGCGGCAAGCGCCGCCGTGACCCCCGGAACGACCTCCACCGGGATGTTCCGCGCGTCCAGGAAGGCGATCTCCTCGTGCGCGCGGCCGAAGAGCATCGGGTCCCCGCCCTTGAGGCGCACCACGATGGGATAGCGCGCCGCCGCGTCGGCCAGCCGCTTGTTGATGAAGCGCTGCGCCGTCGAATGTCGCCCGCTGCGCTTGCCAACGGGGACTTTTGTTGCCTTGGCAGCCAGATCCAGGATCTCTCCCGGAATCAGCGCATCGTGAAACACGATGTCGGCCTCGCCGAGCAGCCGGACCGCGCGTACCGTGAGGAGGTCAGGGGCGCCCGGCCCGGCGCCGACGAGGTAGACCTTGTTCATGCCGGAGGCTGACGCCGGTATCCGCGCTGATAGGAGTCGCTGAAGTCCTCGAAGCTCGCGAGCGCCTCGTGCGGGTTCTCGCCCTCGCGCAGCTCGAAGGCGTCGAAGCCGCAGCTCTCCAGGAAGAACAGCAGGTCGCGCGTGATGTGCCCGATCGCGCGCAGCTCGCCGCGGTAGCCGTAGCGGCTGCGCAGCAGCCGCGCGATCGAGTAGCCGCGGCCGTCGCCGAACTTCGGGAAGCTCACCTCGACGCGGGTCACCCCTTCCAGGGAAACGGCGGCAGGATCGTCCGCGGGCTGCAGGCGGACGACCTTGTCCTTAGGCGAGAGCGGGCTCTCGGTGACTACGCGACGCCCTTTGATGAGCGCGGCCATAGACGCTTTCCTTGAAAGGTTCGATGCCGATGCGGTGCACTACGTCGACGAAGCGCTCGGCTTCGCTGTCGCGGCGCGCGAGGTAGCAGTCGATCAGCCGTTCGATGACGTCGGGAATATCGGCGCGGGCGAAGGACGGGCCGATGATTTTCCCGAGAGAAGCCGGCGCCTGATTCCCGCCGATTTCGATCTGGTACCACTCTTCGCCGTTCTTATCCACGCCGAGGATGCCGATGTGGCCGACGTGGTGGTGGCCGCAGGCGTTGATGCAGCCGGAGATGTTGAGGTCGAGCTCGCCGATCTCGTGCAGGTAGTCGAGGTCGTCGAAGCGCTCCTGGATCGCCTGCGCCACCGGGATCGACTTGGCGTTGGCGAGCGCGCAGAAGTCGCCGCCCGGGCAGCTGATGATGTTGGTGAGCAGGCCGATGTTCGGCGTCGCGAGCCCGAGCGCGCGCGCCTCGCGCCACAGCGCCGCGAGGTCGCGGCTCCGCACGTCGGCGAGCACCAGGTTCTGCTCGTGCGACACGCGCAGCTCGCCGAACGAGTAGCGGTCGGCGAGCGCGGCGATGGCGTCCATCTGGTCGCTGGTCACGTCCCCGGGCGGCACGCCGGTCTTCTTGAGCGACAGCGTCACCGCGGCATAGCCCGGCACCTTGTGCGCGTGCACGTTGCGCCTGGCCCACGCCATGAAAGCGGCGTCTCCCGCGAGGGGCTCGTCTTTCAGGGTTTCATATCGCGGACGGGTGAAGCGGGCCTCGACGCGCGCCACCTCTTCGGCGATGAGCGTCGCCGGGCCGTCCTTCAGGTGCGCCCACTCGGCCTCGACTTCCTCGCGGAATCTCTCGGCGCCGCGTTCCTTGACCAGGATCTTGATGCGCGCCTTGTGGATGTTGTCGCGCCGGCCGTTGCGGTTGTAGACGCGCAGGATCGCTTCGAGGTAGGTCGGCAGGTGCGGCCAGGGCAGGAGCTCGCGGATCACAAATCCGACCATGGGCGTGCGGCCGAGGCCTCCTCCGACCAGCACGCGAAAACCCACTTGATTTTCTTGCTTGATCGCGTGAAGGCCAATGTCATGCACGCCGACGGCTGCCCTGTCGGCCTTGGCGCCATTGATCGCGATCTTGAACTTGCGCGGCAGGTACGAGAACTCCGGGTGGAAGGTCGACCACTGCCGCACGATCTCGCACCAGACGAAGGAGTCCACGATCTCGTCCTGCGCCACGCCGGCGAAATGGTCGGTGGTGACGTTGCGGAACGAGTTGCCGGAAGTCTGGATCGCGTGCATCTGCACGCTCGCCAGCTCGGCGAGGATCTCGGGCACGTCTTCCAGCCGCGGCCAGTTGAGCTGCAGGTTCTGGCGCGTCGAGAAGTGCCCGTAGGCGCGGTCGTACCGCCTTGCTACTGAAGAGAGCTTGCGCAACTGGTGCGAGGAGAGCAAACCGTAGGGAATCGCGATGCGCAGCATCGGCGCGTAGCGCTGGATGTACAGGCCGTTGCGCAGGCGCAGCGCCCGGAACTCCTCCTCGGTGAGCTCGCCCGCGAGGAAGCGCCGCGTCTGGTCGCGGAACTGGGCGACGCGCTCGTCCACCAGGCGCTGGTCGATGGCGTCGTAGAGGTACACCCGGGAATTTTCTGTCCCCTCGTTATTCTTTCAAAGACTAATATGTTAGGATGTTATGACACAGGTGCATATGAAGCTCCAGCAACTTCGCTGCCTGACCGAGGTCGCCAAGCGCGGCCTCAACGTCTCGGAGGCCGCCGAGGCGCTGCACACCTCCCAGCCCGGGGTGTCGAAGCAGATCCGCGCGCTCGAGGACGAGCTCGGGATCCAGGTCTTCGTGCGCCACGGCAAGCGCCTGGTCTCGGTCACCGAGCCGGGAAAGGCGGTGGTGGCGATTGCCGAGCGCATCCTGGCGGAGGCGCAGAACCTGCGCCGCGCGGGGGAGGAATTCGCCAACGACCAGCTCGGCACGCTGACCATCGCGGCGACGCACACCCAGGCGCGCTACGCGCTGCCGAAGGCGGTCGCGGCCTTCAAGCGGCGCTATCCCCGGGTCGAGCTGCTGATCCACCAGGGGAACCCGACGCAGATCTGCGACCAGGTGCTCGCCGGCGAGGCCGACATGTGCGTCGCCACCGAGATGATCTCGGTCTACCAGGGGCTGGTGTCGCTGCCGGTCTACCAGTGGAACCGCTGCGTGGTGGTGCCGCCGAAGCACCCGCTTCTCAGGCAGATTCCCCTCACCCTCGAGAAGCTCGCCGAGTATCCGATCGTCACCTACGATTTCGCGTTCGCCAACCGCTCGCTGGTGCAGAAGGCCTTCGAGAGCCGCGGCCTCAAGCCGCACGTGGTGCTGAGCGCGCAGGATTCCGACGTCATCAAGACCTACGTCGAGCTCGGCTTGGGTGTCGGGATCCTGGCGAAGATGGCGTTCGACGCGAAGCGCGACGCGACGCTGCGCGCCATCGACGCGAGCCATCTGTTCGAATCGAGCACCACGCGCCTGGGCCTCAAGCGCGGCGCCTACCTGCGGCGCTACGCCTACGACTTCATCGAGCTGTTCGCGCCGCACCTGCCGCGCGCCACCGTGGAGAGCACGGTCAAGGGGGAAGAAGGCTCGCGCTACGACTTGTAAATGAAGTCCCTGACTTTCGGAAAAATCATCTCGCGCCAGCGCCGCCCGGAGAAGATGCCGTAGTGTCCAACGCCGGGCGCAACGTAGTGGCTGCGGCGCCCGCGCGGGATATTGAGGCACAGCGCGTGCGCGGCTTCGGTCTGGCCGTTGCCCGAGATGTCGTCGAGCTCGCCCTCGATGGTGAGCAGCGCGGGAGCGCGGATCGCCTGGGGTCGAACCAGCGCCTCGCGCACGAACATCCGGCCCTTCGGCAGAGCGTAGTCTTGAAACACCGTTTTCACCGTGTCGAGGTAGTACTCGGCGGGCATGTCGAGCACCGCGTTGTACTCGTCGTAGAAGCGCCGGTGCGCGGCCGCGGACTCGCCATCGCCCAGCACCAGCTTGTGGTAATAGTCCCAGTGCGCGATCAGGTGGCGGTCGGGATTCATCGCGACGAAACCCAGGTGCTGCAGGAACCCGGGATAGACGCGCCGCATGTAGCCCGGGTATTTGGGCGGGACGCGCTGGATCAGGTTCTGCTCGAACCACGCGTGCGGCTTGCGGTGCGCCAGATTGTTGACCGCGGTCGGGCTGCGCCGCGCATCGATCGGCCCGCCCATCATCGTCATGGTTTTGGGTTGAACCTCACAATTCGCCGCTAACAGGGAAACCGCGGCCAGGACCGGCACGGTCGGCTGGCAAACGGAGACCACGTGCAGGTCGGGCGACAGAAACCGGATCCACTCGCGCACGTAGTCGACGTAGTCGGCGAGATGGAACGGCCCGGCGGTGAGCGGAATCAGGCGGGCGTTCGCCCAGTCGGTCACCCAGACATCGTGCTCGGGCAGCAGCGAGCGCACCGTGTCGCGCAGCAGCGTCGCGTGGTGGCCGGAGAGCGGTGCGACCAGCAGGACTCTGAGGTCCCGGGGGCGGTTCTGCTTGAAGTGCACCAGGTTGCAGAAAGGCTTTTCGAGCACGACTTCGGGCTCGGCGCCGGCGATCTCCCACCTCGGCTTCTCGTAGCGCTCGGTGACGCGGAGAAAGAGCTCGCTCGAAGCCGCGACGCGCTTCGCCAGCGGCAGGTAGATGAACGGGCTGAAGGGATGCCCGAACCAGCCCCGCGACATCTCGGCCCAAAACCGCCAAGGGGCTAGCGCCATATGCTGGGCTTCGTAGAGGCTGTAGAGCATTCAAGGACTTATAGCAGAATTGCGGCACTGCCGCATCAGCGGTTAGCGCTCACTCTGCGTAAGTAGAGGTTGTTCGCGACGAGCGCGCCGATCACCACCGCCGCGCCCGCGAGCTCCATTGCCGCAAAGCGGCGGCCAAGCCCGGCCTCGATCGCGAACACCCCGACCGGAATCAGATTCAGCATCAGGATGGCGTTCAGCGGACCGAGCGCGCGCGCGCCGGCGTTGAAGCCGAGCACGCCGAGCACCACGGTGCAGACCGAGAAGTAGAGGATCTGCCAGCCGGCGGCGAAGATGGTCTCGACGCTCGGCACGCTGGCGACCCCGATGGCCAGGGCGACCCCGTTGGCGAGAACCAGGCCCACGGCACCCGGGATGCAGGTCAGGACTGTGAAGCGCAGCGGCGACCAGCCGGGGAAGCGCATCGCGGAGAGCGTATAGGCCACCCAGGAGATCGCGCCCAGGAAGATGAGCGCATCCCCCAGCAGGCTGCCGCCGGCAAGCGCGTTCGCCAAGTCGCCTTTCGTGATCACCACCACCACGCCGGCGATGGCGGCCGCGACGCAGCCGAGCGTGAACGGCGCCGGGCGCTGGCCGTGGAGCAGCCACACGGCGAGCGCGGTGAGCGGCGACTGCAGCGCGAGGATGATCGACGCATGCTCGGGCCGCGTGTGGACGAGCCCGATCCAGACGAACAGGTTGAAGCCGGTAATGCCGGCCAGGCCGACCAGGGTCGCGGGCACGAGACGGCCGCCGAAGCCCAGTGCCTGGCGACCCTCGAACGCCGCGAGCAGCGCGACGAACAGCGCCACGCCGAGGGCATAGCGCACCGTGCCGAGCGCAAACGCGTCGAGCAGCGGCAGCGTGCGCTTCGCCACCGAGAACAGCGGCGTCCAGCAGACGATGGCCAGCGCCATCCAGCCGAGGCCGGCTACGAGATTCGCGCGGGTCAATGCCTAGCGGGAATGGCGCGCTCGAGGGCGGCGTCGAACGCGCGAGGGTCGGTGTAAATCCTCATCACCTCGCCGAGCTCTGCGAAGCGTTGGACGAACTTCGCGGTCAATTGCACGAAAGGGGCGCCGGTCAGCATGCTGATGTGCGCGAAGCGGCCACGGTTCGCGCGCAGCCACAGCGCCCACTCGTTGCTGACATCGATGCTCGCGCCTTTGACCGCGCGTGCATCGATGAACAGCTCGAGCGGACTGCCGGCGGAGAAGTCCCTGGCGATCTCCTTCATGGGTGCGTCGCCGAACTCGCCGGTATCCCAGCCCGTCAGTCGGATCAGGATAACGCCCGCCGCCGGCCGTTCGACGGCCAGGCCGGCGCTGACGCCTTCGTATTTCAGCTAGGCCGCCTTTTTTTCCTCGCGCAGCGCGCGGCGCAGGATCTTGCCGACGTTCGTCTTCGGCAGCTCGGTGCGGAACTCGACGTACTTCGGGCGCTTGTAGCCGGTGAGCTCCTTCTTGCAGTGCTCGAGCACGTCGGCTTCGGTCAGCTGCGGATCCTTCTTCACCACGAACACCTTGGGCACCTCGCCCGAGTGCTCGTCGGGCACGCCGATCGCCGCCACCTCCAGCACGCCGGGGTGCATCGCCACCACCTGCTCGATCTCGTTCGGGTACACGTTGAAGCCCGACACCAGGATCATGTCCTTCTTGCGGTCGACGATGCGCACGAAGCCCTTCTCGTCCATGATGCCGATGTCGCCGGTGTGCAGGAACCCGTCCCGGCCGAGGACCTTCGCGGTCTCGTCCTGGCGCTGCCAGTAGCCCTTCATCACCTGCGGCCCGCGGATGCAGATCTCGCCCGGCTGGCCGAGCGCCACGTCCTTGTCGTTGTCGTCGCGCAGCACCACCTCGGTCGAGGGCATCGGCAGGCCGATGGAGCCGCTGTACTCCTTGAGGTCGAGCGGGTTCATGGTGGCGCAGGGGCTGGTCTCGGTGAGGCCGTAGCCCTCGAGCAGCGTGCGCCCGGTCACCTGCTTCCACCGGTCGGCCACCGCCTTCTGCACCGCCATCCCGCCGCCCACGCACAGCCGCACCTTGGAGAAATCGAGCTTGTGGAACTCCGCGTTGTTCAAGAATGCGTTGAACAGCGTGTTCACCCCGGTGATGACGTTGTAGGGGTGCTTGCCGAGCTCCTTGACGAACGCCGGGATGTCGCGCGGGTTGGTGATCAGGATGTTGAGGCCGCCGACCTTCATCATGTTGAGGCAGTTCACCGTGAGCGAGAAGATGTGGTAGAGCGGCAGCGCGGTGATGATGACCGCGGTCTCGTTGCCCAGGCCCGGGGTCAGCCAGGCGGAGGCCTGCTCGATGTTGGCGAGGATGTTGCGGTGGAGCAGCATCGCGCCCTTCGACACGCCGGTGGTGCCGCCGGTGTACTGCAGGAAGGCGATGTCGTCCGGGCCGACCTCGACCTTCTTCAGCTCCTTGCCCGCGGCCTCGGCCAGCATGTCGTTGAAGCGCAGAGCGCCGGGCAGGTTGAACGGCGGCACCATCTTCTTCACTTTGCGCACCACGAAGTTCACGATCACGCCCTTGAAGCCGAGCATGTCGCCGAGCGCCGCCAGCACGACGTGCTTCACCGGCGTCCTCGGCAGCACCTGCTCGAGGGTGGTGGCGAAGTTCTCCAAGATCACGATGACCTCGGCGCCCGAGTCCTTCAGCTGGTGCTCGAGCTCGCGCGGCGTGTAGAGCGGGTTGACGTTGACCACGATCCCGCCCGCGCGCAGCGTGCCGTACAGCACCACCGGGTACTGCAGGCAGTTCGGCATCATGATCGCGACGCGCGCCCCCTTGCCGTAGCCCTTGGACTGCAGCCAGGCGCCGAACGCGCGCGACAGCGAGTCGAGCTCGCCGAAGCTGATCGTCTTGCCCATGCAGTGGAACGCGGGCCGCTCGCGGAACTCGACCACTTTCCTGTCGACCAGGGCGCCGACCGATTTGAACTCGCCGAACTTGACGTCCGCCGGCACGCCGGCGGGGTAGCTCTTAAGCCAGATGCGCTCCATGTCTCCTCCTGCCGGAGATTCTATTACCGGTTCTTGAAGACGGGCTTGCGTTTTTCGACGAACGCCGCCATCCCCTCTTTCTGGTCCTCGAGCGAGAACTGCGACTGGAACACGCGCCGCTCGAACAGCGTGCCCTCGGCGAGGCTGGTCTCGTAGGCGCGGTTGATCGATTCCTTGATCATCATCACCACCGGCGCCGAATAGCCGGCGATCTTCGCGGCCACGGCGAGCGCCTCGTCCATCAGCTTGTCCAGCGGCACCACGCGCGACACCAGGCCGGCGCGCTCGGCTTCCTGCGCGTCCATCATGCGCGCGGTCAGGCACAGGTCCATCGCCTTCGCCTTGCTGGTGTAGCGCGGCAGGCGCTGGGTGCCGCCGTAGCCCGGCATGATGCCGAGGTTGATCTCGGGCTGGCCGAACCTGGCGTTGTCGGCGGCGATCACGAGGTCGCACTGCATCGCAAGCTCGTTGCCGCCGCCGAGCGCGTATCCCGCCACCGCCGCGATCACCGGCTTGCGGATGCCGCGAAAATGCTCCCAGCCGGTGATGTAATCGGTCAGATAGGCGTGCATGTAGCTGAAGTCCTTCATCGCCGTGATGTCCGCGCCGGCGGCGAACGCCTTCTCGCTGCCGGTGAGCAGGATCGCGCCGATGCCGGCGTCGGCATCGAAGGCATGCAGCGCGGCGCCGAGCTCGGCCATCAGCCCGGGGCTGAGCGCGTTCAGCTGCTTCGGCCGGTTGAGGGTGATGATCCCGACCCGCTCCCGCTGCTCTACCGTGATGAACTCATAGCTCATGGGTGTCGACGACCTTGGCGTAGAAGCCGTTGAGCGCGGCGAGGAACGCCGCGTGCACCTGCCGCGCGGGAACCTTCTCGCCGCCGAATGCCTGCGCGCGCGTCGCGCAGGCGTCGGCGAGCAGCGTGATCTTGTAGCCGAGATCGGCCGCGTGGCGCACCGTGGCATCGACGCACATGTGCGTCATCATCCCGGCGACCACCAGGTTCTTGATGCCCTGCTTTTCGAGGATTGCCTCGAGATCGGTGTTACGGAAGCTGTTCGGAAAGTTTTTCTCCACCACGGTCTCGCTTCCCTTGGGAGCAACGGCCGAATGAAACTCCGCTCCTGTCGTGCCCGGCAGGAAGAACGTCGCTCCCGGCCGCACCGACAGGTGTCTCACATGAATGACGGGCAGGCCCTTCTTGCGGAAATGCGCGAGCGCGGAACCCGCCTTGGTGCCGGCGGCGTCCGCGCCCTCGAGCTCCATCGCGCCGCCGGGGAAGTAGTCGTTCTGGATGTCGATGACGAGGAGCGCGGTGTCAGGCATGTTTTTTCTTCAGCTCGGAGAGAGGGACTGCGCCGGGGACATCGATTCGCTTGCGATCAGGCTCCACCTGCTTCAAGGCCTCGACGAGCTTCATCGTGCTCGCGCTGCGCACTGCGAGCTGCTGGTAGAGGTGCATGTTGTCCGTCTTCCAGCGCAGCTCTTCCGCCGAAAGGGCCCTGACCACCTTCGCCGGGATTCCTACCGCGAGCGCGCGCGCGGGAATGCGGTCTTCGGCCTTGACGAAAGCGAGCGCCGCGACGACCGCGTCCTCGCCGACTTCCGCGTTATCGTTCACCACGCAGTTCATGCCGATGAGCGCGCCGCGGCGCACCACGCAGCCGTGCAGCATCGCGCCGTGCCCGATCGTGCTCTCCGCGCCGACCACCGTGTCCTTGCCCGGAAAACCGTGCAGCATGCAGGTGTCCTGGATGTTGGCGCCCTCCTCGACCACGATGCGGCCGAAATCGCCGCGCAGGCAGGCGCACGGCCCGACGTAGGCGCGCGCGCCCACGATCACGTCGCCGATCAGCACCGCGCTCGGATGCACGAACGCGCTGGGGTGCACGACGGGCGTGATGCCGTCGATGGCATACACTTTTGGCATGGCAGAATTCTAAAGTGAAAAGCTTTGCGCTGGAGCCGATCGAGAAGGCACCGCTTGCTGAACTGAGAAGCCTGCAACTCGAGCGGCTGCGCTGGTCGCTCCAGCATGCCTACAGAGTGCCGCGCACCCGCCAGAAATTCGACGCCGCGGGCGTGAAACCGGCGGACTGCCGCGCGCTCGAGGACCTGGCGCGGTTTCCCTTCACCACCAAGGCCGACCTGCGCGAGACCTACCCGTTCGGCATGTTCGCCGTGCCGATGGAGCGCGTGGTGCGCATCCATGCCTCGTCGGGCACCACGGGCAAGCCCACGGTGGTCGGCTACACCGCGAAGGACATCGACACCTGGAGCCACGTCATGGCGCGCTCGATCCGCGCCGCCGGCGCCCGCCCCGGCGACAAGGTCCACGTCGCCTACGGCTACGGCCTGTTCACCGGAGGGCTCGGCGCACACTACGGCGCCGAGCGGCTCGGCCTCGCGGTGGTCCCGCTGGGCGGCGGGATGACCGAGCGCCAGGTGCAGCTGATCGCCGACTTCAAGCCCGAGATCATCATGGTGACCCCGAGCTACATGCTGGCGATCGCCGACGAGATGGAGCGCCAGGGCCTCGATCCGCGCCGATGTTCCCTGCGGCTGGGGATTTTCGGTGCGGAACCGTGGACCAACCAGCTCAGAAAACAGATAGAGGAAAGACTTCCCCTGGAAGCGCTGGATCTCTACGGGCTATCGGAAGTCATAGGCCCGGGCGTGGCGGCGGAGTGCGGCGAGACCAAGGACGGCCTCACGGTGTGGGAGGACCATTTCTATCCCGAGATCGTCGACCCCGAAAGCGGCCGGGTATTGCCCGACGGGGAGAAAGGCGAGCTCGTGCTTACGTCGCTCACCAAGGAGGCGCTGCCGGTGATCCGCTACCGCACGCGCGACCTGACGCGCCTGCTGCC
>Ga0187892_10001697_pt1 | contig 48551 bp, 39 predicted proteins | sample MA1701073metaG_FD_139345 | JGI IMG/M metagenome (GOLD analysis project Ga0187892, IMG submission 139345) | Bio-ooze microbial communities from a basaltic lava cave in the Kipuka Kanohina Cave System on the Island of Hawaii, USA - MA170107-3 metaG ...
AGCTCGGCGGCCAGGCCCAGGTGAAGGACGTGAGCGGTGTGTGGAAAGACCTCACCGACAACGTCAATTCCATGGCCGGCAACCTCACCGACCAGGTGCGCAACATCGCCGAGGTCACCATCGCCGTGGCGAGCGGTGACCTCTCACGCAAGATCACGGTCGACGTCCGCGGCGAAATCCTCCAGCTGAAGGAAGCCATCAACACGATGGTGGACCAGCTGCGCTCGTTCGCATCCGAGGTCACGCGTGTGGCGCGCGAAGTGGGCACTGAAGGCAAGCTCGGCGGCCAGGCGATCGTGCCGGGTGCCGCCGGCACCTGGAAGGATCTCACCGACAACGTCAACGCGATGGCGTCGAACCTCACGGCGCAGGTTCGAAACATCGCCGAGGTGACCACGGCTGTGGCGCGCGGCGACCTGTCGCGCAAGATCACGGCCGACGTGCGCGGCGAAATTCTGCAGCTGAAGGAAACCATCAACACGATGGTGGACCAGCTCAACGGCTTCGCGGCCGAAGTGACGCGCGTGGCGCGCGAAGTGGGTACCGAAGGCAAGCTGGGCGGCCAGGCGCACGTGCCCGGCGTCGCCGGCACCTGGAAGGACCTCACCGACAACGTGAACTCGATGGCCGGCAACCTCACCGGCCAGGTCCGCAACATCGCGGAAGTGACCACCGCCGTGGCGAAAGGCGACCTGTCGCGCAAGATCACGGTGGACGTGAAGGGCGAAATTCTCGAGCTGAAGCAGACCGTCAACACGATGGTGGACCAGCTCAACGGGTTTGCGGCGGAAGTCACGCGCGTGGCGCGCGAAGTGGGTACGGAAGGCAAGCTCGGTGGCCAGGCGCACGTGCCGGGCGTCGCGGGTACCTGGAAGGACCTCACCGACAACGTCAACTCGATGGCGTCGAACCTCACGGCGCAGGTCCGCAACATCGCTGAAGTCACTACCGCCGTGGCGAAGGGCGACCTGTCGCGCAAGATCACGGCGGACGTGCGCGGTGAAATTCTGCAGCTGAAGGAGACCATCAACACGATGGTGGACCAGCTGAACAGCTTCGCGGCCGAAGTGACCCGCGTGGCGCGCGAAGTGGGTACCGAAGGCAAGCTCGGCGGCCAGGCGATCGTGCCCGGCGTCGCCGGCACCTGGAAGGACCTCACCGACAACGTCAACTCGATGGCCGGCAACCTCACCGGCCAGGTGCGCAACATCGCGGAAGTCGCCACCGCCATCGCGCGCGGCGACCTGTCGCGCAAGATCACGGTGGACGTGCGCGGCGAAATTCTCGAGCTGAAGAACACCGTCAACGTCATGGTCGACCAGCTCAACGGCTTCGCGGCGGAAGTGACGCGCGTGGCGCGTGAAGTGGGCACCGAAGGCAAGCTCGGCGGCCAGGCGACGGTGCCGGGCGTCGCCGGTACGTGGAAGGACCTCACCGACAACGTCAACGTGATGGCGAACAACCTGACCAACCAGGTGCGCGGCATCGTAAAGGTCGTGACCGCGGTCGCGACCGGTGAACTGCGCCAGCGCCTGACCGTGGAATCGAAGGGTGAGGTCGCGGCACTTGCCGACACTATCAACAGCATGACCGACACGCTCGCGACGTTCGCCGACCAGGTGACGTCGGTGGCGCGTGAAGTCGGCGTGGAAGGCCGACTCGGCGGCCAGGCGAACGTCCCTGGCGCGGCCGGTACGTGGCGGGACCTCACGGCCAACGTGAACCTGCTCGCGGCGAACCTCACGACGCAGGTGCGCGCGATCGCGGAAGTGGCCACCGCCGTGACCAAGGGCGACCTCACGCGGTCGATCCAGGTCGAGACGCGCGGCGAAGTGTCCGACCTCAAGGACAACATCAACGCGATGATCCTGAACCTGCGTTCCACGACGGATCGCAACACCGAGCAGGACTGGCTGAAGACGAACGTCGCCAAGTTCAGCCGCATGATGCAGGGTCAGCGCGACCTCGTGACGGTAGGCCAAATGCTGCTGTCCGAACTCGCACCACTCGTCGACGCTCAGCAGGGCGTGATGTACGTGATGGAAGGCGAGGGCAAGCGCGCCCGCCTCAAGCAGCTGGCCGGTTACGCGGATCGGCACGAATCGTCCGAGCCGCGGGAGTATCGGCTGGGTGAAGGACTCGTCGGCCAGTGCGCCGTCGAGCGCCAGCGCATCATGCTGACGGACATTCCGCCAGAGTCGGTCGAAGTTCACACCGGCCTGCTGATCGCCAAGCCGCGCAACATCATCGTGCTGCCGGTGCTGTTCGAAGGCCAGGTCAAGGCAGTCATCGAGCTGGCGTCGCTCAACCCGTTCACTCCGTCGCACCTGGCGTTCATGGAGCAGCTCACGGGCTCCATCGGCGTCGTGTTGAACACGATCGAAGCGACGATGCGCACGGAAGGCCTCCTCCTGCAGTCGCAACAGCTCGCCGGCGAGTTGCAGGCGCAGCAGAAGGAGCTGCAGCAGACAAACGACGAGCTCGCGACCAAGGCGCGCCTGCTCGCCGAGCAGAACGCGGAAGTGGAGCGCAAGAACCAGGAAATCGACTTCGCCCGCCGCGCGGTGGAAGAAAAGGCCGGGGAGCTGGCGCTCACCTCGCGCTACAAGTCCGAGTTCCTCGCCAACATGTCGCACGAGCTGCGTACGCCGCTCAACAGCATCCTGATCCTCGGCCAGCAGCTGGCCGAGAACGCGGAAGGCAATCTTTCGACACGGCAGGTGGAGTTCTCGCGCACGATCCACAGCGCGGGCACGGACCTGCTCAATCTCATCAGCGACATTCTCGACCTGTCGAAGATCGAGTCCGGCACGGTCACGGTCGAATCCGAAGAGCTGCCCTTCACGCACCTGCGCGAAACCGTGGAACGCTCGTTCCGCCACGAGGCGGAAGCCCGCAAGCTCGCGTTCACGACGGATTTCAATCCGCAACTCGGCCGCGCCATCACGACCGACCCGAAGCGACTGCTGCAGGTGCTGAAAAACCTGGTGTCGAACGCTCTCAAGTTCACCGATCACGGTGGCGTGCGGCTGCACGTCGGCGTGGCTTCCGGCGGCTGGTCTGCGGACCACCTGGTTCTCGGCAAGGCGCAGTCGGTGGTGGAATTCGCCGTCAGCGATACCGGCATCGGCATTCCGCTGGACAAGCAGAAGATCATTTTCGAGGCGTTCCAGCAGGCCGACGTGGGCACGGCACGCAAGTACGGCGGCACCGGTCTCGGCCTCGCGATCAGCCGCGAGCTGGCACACCTGCTCGGGGGCGAGATCCGTCTGCACAGCGTCCCCGGCAGCGGCAGTACGTTTACGTTGTATCTGCCGCTCGTGTATACGGGCCCGGCGCATGGGAAGAAGGGTGACATGCAGCCGGTCAAGGCGCCGGCGGCGTTCCAGGCGATGGTTCTGCCGGCGGCTCGTCCCGAAGAGGTTCCGGACGATCGCGAGGATCTCAACCCGGACGACATGGTGCTGTTGATCGTCGAAGACGATCCGCACTATGCGCGTGTGCTGCTCAACCTGGCGCGCGATCGCGGTTTCAAGGCGCTGGTCGCACGCACCGGCGCCGACGGGCTGTCGCTGGCTCGCAAGCACTGCCCGACCGCCATCTCGCTCGACGTGTTCCTGCCCGACATGCTCGGTTGGACCGTGCTCAGCAACCTGAAGCGTGACTCCGCCACGCGACACATCCCGGTGCAGATCCTCACCATCGAGGAAGAGCGTCAATACGGCCTGGAACGTGGCGCGTTCTCGTATCTCAACAAGCCGGTCACTACCGACGGCCTCGAAGCTGCCTTTGACAAGATCAAGACCTTCACCAGCCAGACAGTGCGCGACCTGCTCGTGATCGAGGACGATCCGGCCGAACAGATGAGCGTCGTCGAGCTGCTCGGTCACGATGACATCAAGATCACGACTGCGGGCACGGGCGAGGAGGCACTTGAACTGATGCGGACCATGATGTTCGATTGTGTCGTTCTCGATCTGCGTCTGCCCGACATGTCGGGATTCGATCTGCTGACCGAGATTCAGCAGGACTCTGCTCTCCGGGAGAAAGACACACCGATCGTCGTCTTCACCGGCCGTGAGCTCAGCCACGAAGAGGAGGCAGAGCTCAAGCGCAAGGCCAAGAGCATCGTGCTGAAAGGCGTGCGTTCGCCCGAGCGATTGCTCGACGAGACGGCTCTTTTCCTGCATCGCGTGGTCGCCAAGCTGCCTCCCGACAAGCAGCGCATGCTCGAGAGCCTGCACGAAACGGACGAGGCGCTGCAGGGCAAGCGCGTGCTGGTGGTCGACGACGACGTGCGCAACATCTTCGCGCTGTCGAGCCTGCTCGAGCGTCACGGCATGACCGTGGACAGCGCGACGACCGGCGAGGAAGCGATCCGTCTCATCGAGTCCACGCCGGACCTCGAGCTGGTCCTGATGGACATCATGATGCCGGAGATGGATGGCTACGTGACCATGCAGCGCATCCGCCGGCAGCCGCGATTCCGGCAGTTGCCCATGATCGCACTCACCGCGAAAGCCATGAAAGGAGACCGTGAGAAATGCCTGGAAGCCGGCGCTTCCGACTATATCGCCAAGCCCGTGAACTCGGACCAGTTGCTCTCACTCGTGCGGATGTGGCTGCATCGGTGAGCAGGCAGAGAATCCGATGACCGGCGACGAGAAGGTCGACATCCTGCTGGTCGATGACCAGCCGGCGCGCCTCGTCACTTACGAGGCGATCCTGCAACCGCTCGGTCACCGGCTGGTGACCGCTTCGTCGGGTCTGCAGGCGCTCGAGCGGCTGATGGAGAACGACTACGCGCTCATCCTGCTCGACGTCAGCATGCCCGACATGGACGGCTTCGAGACCGCCCGGCTGGTGCACCAGCATCCGCGGTTCGAGAACACGCCCATCATCTTTGTGACCGGTGTGCACGTCTCCGAGCTCGACCGGCTGCGCGGCTACGAACTGGGCGCCGTCGACTATGTCTACGTGCCGGTCGTGCCGGAGATCCTGCGCAGCAAGGTGCAGGTGCTGGTCGAGTTGCATTGCCAGCGGCTGGAGCTGCAACGGCTGAACAATTCCCTGGCCCGTGCCAATACGGAGCTGGCGCGTGCGAATACGGAACTGCAGCGCGAGCGTGCCAGCGACGTGGCGAAGTTCACGCGCAGCCTGGAAGCCGCGAACCGCGAGCTGGCCTCGGCCAACGCTGCGTTGACGCTTGAAATCAACGAGCGCCGGCGGGCCGAGCAGGCGCTGATGGATGCGGACCGGCGCAAGGACGACTTCCTCGCGGTCCTGGCGCACGAGCTGCGCAATCCGCTCGCCCCGATCCGCAACGCGGTCGAGGTGATGCAGCGGCACGGGCCGGAAGATCCGGCGCTGAAGCAGATGAACGGGCTGATCGGCCGGCAGGTGCTGCACATGACGCGCCTGATCGACGACCTGCTCGACGTCTCGCGCATCACGCAGGGCAAGATCAATCTCAAGCCCGAGGCAGTGGACCTTGCGACGATCGTCGCGCGGGCGGTTGAAACCAGCGAGCCGCTTGTTCGCGGCCGCCGGCACGAGCTGGTCGTCGAAGTGCCTCCCGAGCCGCTGCGTGTCATGGGCGACCCGGTTCGCCTCGCGCAGGTGATCGGCAATCTCGTGAACAATGCTGCCAAGTACACGCCGGAGGGCGGCCGGATCGCGGTCAGCGTGATCGCCGGCGCCGGCAATGTGTCGGTGTCCATCGGCGATAACGGGATCGGCATCACGGCCGAACAGTTGCCGCGAGTCTTCGATCTTTTCGGACAGGTGCAAAGCCCGCGGCCGCATTCGCACGATGGCCTCGGCATCGGCCTCGCGCTGGTCCGCAGGCTGGTCGAAATGCATCACGGCAGTGTTGAAGCGCGCAGTGCAGGACTGAATCGCGGGAGCGAGTTTATCGTGCGCTTACCCCTGATAGCGGCTGAGACTCTGGCGGCGCACGACGCCGCGATATCGACGGTACCCGAGGTCAAGGCGCTTTCGGGAAGACGCGTGCTGGTCGTTGACGACCATCCGGATTGCCTCGAAAGCCTGACCCTGCTGCTGCGCCTTGCCGGAAACGAGGTGCGCACGGCGAGAGACGGCGCCGAAGCGATCGAAGCTGCACGGGAATTCAGCCCCGAGATCGTACTCCTCGACATCCGCATGCCGAACGTCGACGGCTATGAGGCGGCGCGCCGGATCCGCTCGTTGCCCAACGGCAAGGAAATGATCCTGGTGGCCACGACCGGGTGGGGGCAGTCCGAGCATCGGGAGCGCTCGAAGCTGGCAGGATTCGACGCGCATCTGACCAAGCCCGTGGATCCCGAGCAGTTGCGTCGCGTGGTGGCGGGTTTCCCGCGCGCCAGGTCGGCCGCCGTCGCCTAGACGCTCATCCGCTCAGCTTGCAAGGACGTCGCTCGGAGAGGTCACCAGCAGGCAGGTGCAGCCCGTTTCACTCCATACGCGTCGGTCCGCAGTGCCTGGTTCGCTTCGGTTGTAGTCGCCGGCGGCGAGTTTCCTCTCGTCGATCCAGAGCTCACCGTTGAGCAGGTGCAACTCCTCGACGCCGGCATGGCTGTGGGGAGGGTAGTCAGTCTTTGGCGCAAGGCGCACCAGCATGCTGACACGGTCTCGATCGTAGTCTGACGCGAGGATCTTGCACTGGATACCCGGCGCGACTTGCTCCCAGTCAGGCTCTGTCCAACTTCGAGTCGCCGCCTTTGTCGGCGTGGCACCTTCTTCCGTGTCCAGGCGCCTCGCCAGCCGATCCCACAGCGCGGGTGACGGCCGCACGACATCGGTCAGCCAGAAAACAAACGAATTGACGACGGGCTGCAACGTGGCCAGCTCTTCCCGGCACTCGAGGCAGGTGGCCAGGTGAGCTTCCATCGCCGCAACGTCCCTTCCGGGCAACGCGTGGAGGGCGTACTCGGCCACCTGCGCAGTTCGGACGCACTGTCCTGCGGATCGTGTGCTCATGAATCCTCGCCTTGCAGGTCCAGCTTCAGGCGCAGCTTCTGAAGCGCAGAACGGATTCGGGTCTTGATCGTCCCGAGTGGCTGGTCGAGGCGGGCGGCCGCCTCGGCGTAGGTCAAATCGGAAAAATAGGTGGTTTCAAGTGCCTGCCTCTCTTCCGGAGTGAGCGAAGCCAGGGCTTTCTCCAGGTGACGCCGCTGGTGCGCAACGTCAGCGATTTCGTCCGGGGCTCGATTTTCAGCCCCGTCGGAATCGGTCTGCGCATGAGGGCGGGTGCGTTTCTTGCGGGACTCGAACCGGATACGGTCGATCGCCCGGGACCTCGCCTGGTTCATGATCCAGCCCACGACGGAGCCGCCTTCGGCGTCGAACGCAGACGCGCGTCGCCACACGTCGTGGAATACGTCCACGGTGAGTTCTTGCGCCGTTTCGGAGCTGCCGGTCATGCGCAGAATCAAGGTGAAGACGAGCCGGTGGCTTCTGTCATAGAGCGCGCGTAGCGCAGCCTGGTCCCCCGCAGCGATGGCGCGCACGAGGTCGATCCATTCTCCTTCGGGTGCGCGGAGCTTCGTTCTGTCGGCATACAAAAGGTCGCCGAGGGTGCCAGGTGCATCAACTGGAACTCCCTCGCCGGAAGGTCGTCGGGACGTCATGGTGCGAAAGTTTGCCGTCCTCGTTGAGCGTGGGCAAGGACATCGTCGGCTCTTGCACTGCGTCTGCAGGCGAGCCGTGACGTTCAAATTCCCACGCGGCGAAACAGCGGATGTGGACGTGATGGGTCTGCGGCTGCGCGTGGCCGTCGCTGTTTCCAGTGCTGGTCCCGTCGCCGCTCGCCGGGGCGAACTCCAGCTCGAACTCGGCCTGATCAGGCGTCACTGGCTCAGCGCACACGGCGCAAGAGGCTCCAAAACCAGTTCCGCCGAGCATTCGGTCCGGATGCCGGTTGGGTAACCGGCCTGATGTAATTGCTTCGCGGGCCTTGCGAAGTATCGCTTGCTCGTCCTGCATCTTTCGCCCCTCCCCAGGGCCTTGTCAGGACATAAGACGACAAGCGCGCCGGACCGGATTTCACGGGCTGACCATTTCGGCCGACTTCTCAGGCAGGGAGCGGCCCCGGAAGGCAATGGTCCAATTGACAAATCGGGTGACCTGTCTTGATGGCCATCGGGCGCGAAAACCTACTCGCTGGGCTGCGTCACACCGGTAGACGTCGCTGGCGCCTGCGCCGCAGCGGTAATCACGAATTCACTTCGTTTTCGAATCAAATCCTCGATGAGGACGATCAAGCGAGCCAGCTCGATTCGTGTTTCACCTTGATGGATATCCTGTCTGCGCTCCAGCTGGCGTTGCAGATCGTCAGCGACCAGGCGCATCGCGATCAGGGGATCGCTGAGCCGCGCCCGTGTGTTGCAAGACTCTGGCGGCAGTTGCATGTCGCAAATGCTGCAGGCAGCAGCTGCAAACCTGCTCAGGTCGGAGATGACACGGCTATCTTCAGCGTCGAACCGTACACTGGCGTCATGGCTGACGATCCAGACCGTACCGATCGGGACACACCCGATCGAAAACGGAATGAGCAGCGCTTCACGGCGCGGCTTTGATGTGCTGGTGAATCCGCGGCCTCACAGCAACCGAAATGGTGCGCTGGTCACGGGAGGCTGCAATGGGAACACGAGGCGAGGGCAGGTCGTGCAAACGATGGCGTACGGTCAGCGCGGCTGTTGCGTTGGTGGGAACGCCGGCGGCGGTCGTCACGACCTCGGTTTTCGCCGGCGGCCTTCCCGTCGATACCCTCGACGAAGTCATCGTCGTCGGTCACCGGGAAAGTCTACTGGGTCGACCGATCTCCTCCACCCAGGGTGTGGTAGCGGAAGAGCAACTCGAGAATCGTCCGCTGTTGCGCCCCGCCGAGGTCCTGGAGGTCGTTCCCGGTCTGATCGTCACGCAGCACAGCGGTGACGGTAAGGCGAATCAGTACTTCCTGCGCGGATTCAACCTCGATCACGGCACGGATTTCGCCACCACGATCGACGGCATGCCGGTGAACCTGCCGACGCATGCGCATGGGCAGGGCTATACCGATCTCAATTTTCTGATTCCCGAACTCCTCGCAGGCGTCGAATACCGGAAGGGACCGTACTACGCACAAGAGGGCAACTTCTCCGCCGCCGGGTCCGTGCACCTGCGCCTGAAGCGCGATCTCGAAGAGAACTTTGTTGCGGCGGGCGCGGGGGGGAATGGTTTCAGTCGTGTGCTGGGCGCGGTGGCTCCAGAGATGGCCGGTGGCAACCTCTTGCTGGCTGCGGATTATCAGCGCAACGATGGACCCTGGCTTCTCGAGCAGGACCTGGAGAAGTGGAACGCAATGGCCCGGTACTCCCGCGGCACACCTGTCGAAGGATGGGATGTCAGCCTGATGGCGTACGAGGGTGACTGGAGAGCGACCGACCAGGTACCGCTTCGCGCGGTGCAATCAGGAGCGATCGACCGTTTCGGTTTCGTCAATCCCGCGAATGGTGGCGATTCTTCGCGATACAGCCTGTCCGGAACGGCGCGCGGAAAACTCGGATCGGCTGCGTGGAGCGGTTCGGCCTACGCGATCGGCTACGAACTCGATCTTTTTTCGGATTTCACCTACGTCCTCGAGCCACAAGGGGACCAGTTCGAGCAGGCGGATCGGCGCCGCATCTATGGTTTCGACCTGCAGTTCGAGAACACGGTTGGGCTGTTTGCCCGCGAGTCGACCATCGGCCTTGGGATCCAGGCACGACATGACGACATCGATCCCGTCGGCCTGTATCGAACGCGTGATCGCCAGCGCTTTGCCGTCGTCCGCGAGGATGCGGTCAGGCAAACGAGCTACGGGGCGTATGCGCATCTGGATACGCCATGGACCTCTTTCCTGCGCAGCACTGTCGGCTTGCGGACCGATCAGTTCGAGTTCGACGTGCGCAGCAACCTGGCTGCGAACTCGGGCAGCTCGCGCGCTTTTCTCGCCAGCCCCAAGCTCTCGCTGGTGCTCGGCCCCTGGCAGCAGACAGAAATTTTCGTGAATGCAGGACGAGGTTTTCACAGCAACGATGCGCGCGGCACGACCATCCGCGTCGATCCACTGGACGGTGTGACACCCGCGAGCCGAGTGGACGCGCTGGTGCGGGCAGATGGCGCCGAGATCGGAGCCAGGACCGCGTGGATCAGGAATCTGCAGCTCGCGGCGTCGCTATGGACATTGCACCTGGACTCCGAGCTGGTGTTCGTCGGTGACGGCGGCTCAACGGAGGCGGGGCCCGCCACAAGGCGTTCCGGAGTGGAGCTTGGGTTGTACTACACGCCGGTGGAGTGGGTGATCATCGATGCCGACCTGGCCTGGTCTCGCCCGCGTTTCGTCAACGGCGAAGCGGCCGGTTCCCATGTACCGGGAGCCATCGAACGGGCTGCGTCCCTGGGTATCGCGATCGATCATCCGGCGGGATGGTTTGGAGGTGCGCGATACAGATACCTGGGCCCTGCCGCACTGATTGAGGACAACTCCGTGCGTTCGCGCTCGACGACCCTGGTCAACGTCGCAGCGGGCTATCGGTTTTCAGGCCATCTGAGCGCGGAGCTTTCGCTCTTCAACGTCCTCGATGAGCGAGCGAACGACATTACGTACTTCTATGAATCCAGGCTGCCAGGCGAAGCTGCTCCAGTCGCAGACATTCACTTTCACCCTGTAGAGCCTCGTACCCTACGAGCTATGCTCAGGATGAGTTTCTGACTGGGCCTGCCGATGCTCGACTGGCGTGCCTTCTTTCACTGTCTTCTGTCGATGTAGCAAGCCATCGATGAGGAATATCAGTCGACCCAGGTCGGCATGCGCCTGTTGTGCGCCAGGACCTTTATCAGCGCTGCGCTGTTCAGACAGTTGCCGCTGGAGTTGCTCCGCAACAAGGCGCATCACGGCGTACGTATCCGTCAAATCCCACGCACGTTTCCCGACTCCGTCCTTCGCGGCTCCGGACAAGTGCAACTCCCAAAGACCGAACGCGGCGGCCGCAAACGCCGCGAGATCGCTCATCACTCTTGCGTCCTCCGCGTCGAACTGAGCAGTTTCGTCGTGGTTGACGACCCACACTGTCCCAACGGGCCGGTTCGCCGCATGAAAAGGCACGAGCAGGACCTCGAAAACTCGCGGCTGCACCTCCGCGAAGTAGCGATAATGAAGATCCATTTTGGACATCAACATGATCGCATTGCGATCTATCACTGTGCCGCACGGAGAGAACTCACGTGGTGTCGTTCCAAGCAGGTGACCCGCGAGCGAGCCAGCGAGCGCTCGCCAGCGGAAGATGGCGCGTCCATCTTCTTCTTCGATGATGCTGAGGCCGGCCGATCCAGCCCTGCAAAGTCGCAGCGCGATATCGACGAGGTGCTGCGTCACCTGGCCTGGAGCATGCGTCATCCCCTCCGCCAACTGCAGCAGTGCTCCGCTTTCCGCTACGAGATCGGCCTGTCTCGCGGTGCGACGCGAGAGCTCCGCAGTGGCGTCCACGGCCTCCAGCGGCACAAAGGGTTCAATCAGCGAACGAGGATCGGGCGTCATGGCTGAGTTCTTCCCTTTATTGGGGGTTCGCCGTCGTCCAGCGCGTCCTTGCGAGACAGACTATCACCCGCCGGCAGGAATTAAACTCTGGCCATGGTCCAATTGTCGCTACTGTACGGTAGCGTACGCGGCAGACAGGAAGACTTTGGATCTGTGGGTGGGAAACTTTCGCAACGACGACTAGCGGTCTTCGCCGCCTGCGAGCAGCAACCGGCGGCGTTGCGCCGCGAGTCCTGGAATCCTGTTGCGAGAGCGGACGCATGATCCAGGGCCGCCATCAATTGGCCCAGCGAGCGGTCATCGAGTGTTTCCGGCGGCCCACGAAAAGTACTGCTGAGGTGATGCATCGAGCCGCGATGATACGCCCTCGCGTTTGAGTGCCTGCAGGAGTTCGCCTACATTGCCAGGCCGTGCAAGAACTACAAAAGGATGAAAGATCACGTGCCCCGGTTCCTATCGCAGCCGAGAGAGTTGTTCTCCCGACCGTGCATTCGCGGAATCATCACCGAGCACGTCTTCGATGTAGAGCTTTCTCACGGCAACCGTGAGCGCAGCCACCAGAGGTGTCACAAGTGCGAGGGCGCGATCGTTTCGGAAACAGCCTTACGCCCTCGACATAGATCCGTGGCTCGAACGCCAGGAACACTGCGAGCACCAGAGTGATCAGGACTCCAGAAATGAATCCGACTTGCGACAAAGGCAGCGAGGGTTGCTGGGCCGCGTTCCTTCCGTGGGGCAAGTGGAGACTCAGTCTTCGTCGAGTTCCTGGAAGCGATCGGCAAGGAAGTCGATCAGCGCCCTGACTGAAGGCAGAAGCCCCCGGCGCGAAGCAAAGACCGCGTGAATGATCTCGCGTCGGGGTGCCCAGTCGCGCACGACCTGGACCAGCTCTCCGCGTGCCAGCTCATCACGCACCATCATGATCGGCAGTTGTACGACACCGACTCCTGCGACGGCGGCTGCCCGCAGCGTAAGCATCCCCCGGGTGACGAGCCTCGGCCGGTGATGGACCGTTGCGTGAGCGCCGTCGGGACCGAACAGGTTCCAGGCGTGCTCGTTCTGCGGCGCGCCGAGAGCCATGCTCGGCAGCCGCGTCAGATCCGCGGGAACCTGTGGTGTTCCTTTCTGCTCCAGCAGCAACGGGCTGGCGACCAGGCACTGGCTGCGTTCCGCCAGGGTGCGCAACACGAGGTCGGTATCTTCCAGCGGCGGCGGCCGGACGCGGATCGCCAGGTCCATGCTTTCGCCGATGACGTCGACGCGGCGATTGGTTGCATCGAGATACACCTCCACCCGCGGGTATTTCACCATGAACTCTGCGAGCATCTCGCCGATCCGCGCGTCGAGGAGCGCTGTCGGGCACGTCATGCGCACGATGCCGCAAGGTTCCGACCGAGTGAACTCGACTGCCTCCTCGGCCGCCTCGGCCTCTACGAGCATTGCTCTGCAATGTGCATAGAAGGTCTGCCCGATCTCGGTGACCGAGAAGTGGCGCGTAGAGCGCTGCACCAGGCGTACGCTCAGCCGCCGTTCGAGGAGGGCGATTCTCCGGCTCAGCCTGGATTTCGGCATGCCGAGAGCTCGGCCGGCCGCAGCGAATCCGCCGTGATCCACCACCTGCACGAAGTAGTAGAGGTCGTTCAGGTCGCGCATCGGCGTCCCCATCGTTCACGGAATAGGACGCTGAGGATAAATCCTGCCGACTACTCAGGCCATCGCCGCACCGCTACCGTGTGCAACCTCTCCCGTGCGAGACCGCGCGGCGCAGACAGGAGAACGAGGATGAAAAAGATTCTGGGCGTCTACAGTGCGCCACGCCCGCATTGGGTGGGCGACGGTTTCCCGGTGCGCTCATTGTTCTCCTACGACTCGCATGGAGAACACTTGAGCCCGTTCCTGCTGCTCGACTACGCGGGTCCCACACAGTTCGCGGCCGCCAAACGGCCGCGAGGCGTCGGCGAGCACCCGCATCGCGGCTTCGAGACAGTCACCATCGTCTACCAGGGTGAAGTCGACCATCGCGACTCCACGGGCGCGGGCGGCCACATCGGACCGGGTGACGTGCAGTGGATGACTGCGGCTGGCGGCATCCTCCACGAGGAGTTCCATTCGCAGGCGTTCACCGAAAGAGGTGGCACGCTCGAGATGGTGCAGCTCTGGGTCAATCTGCCGGCGAAGGACAAGATGACGACGCCTGGTTACCAGACCCTGCTGGATCGGGATATCCCGTCTGTTCCGCTGGGCGACGATGCCGGACGCGGTCGCGTGATCGCGGGCGAGTTCAACGGGCACCGCGGCCCCGCGCGCACGTTTACACCGATGGATGTGTGGGACGTGCGTCTGAATCACGGCCGTTCGACGCGTTTCGGCCTGGCGGAAGGCCGTACCCTGGCGCTGGTCGTACTGCGCGGCACGGTGCAGGTGAATGGCACGCAGGTCGCGCGCGAAGCGCAGATGGTGCTGTTCGATCGCGCCGGCAGCGACATCGCGATCGAAGCCAACACGGATGCCACTCTGCTGTTGCTGGCCGGCGAGCCGATCGACGAGCCGATCGTCGGTTACGGCCCATTCGTCATGAACAGCCAGGCCGAGATCGCGCAGGCGGTTGCGGACTTCAACAGCGGCCGATTCGGCCGGATGACGGCCTGAATCCGCGGCCTTGCCACGCACCGGGCGAGGGCCGTGCTTCCCTTCGGTGCATGCGATTGACTTGAAGGAGGACGCATCCCCATGAGCACCATCGCCAACTTCAACGGGCAGAAACCCGTCATCGATCCCAAGGATGCGGTCATGCTTCTCATCGACCACCAGAGCGGGCTGTTCCAGACGGTGAAGGACATGCCGATGACGGAACTGCGCGCGAATGCGATCGCTCTCGCCAAGGTGGCGACTCTCGCAAAGATCCCGGTCATCACGACGGCCTCAGTGCCACAGGGCCCTAACGGGCCGCTGATTCCCGAGATCCACGAGTACGCGCCGCATGCGAAATACGTCGCGCGCAAGGGTGAAATCAACGCCTGGGACAACGCGGACTTCGTTGCGGCGGTGAAGGCGACCGGACGCAAGACGTTGATCATCGCCGGCACCATCACGAGCGTCTGCATGGCGTTCCCGAGCATCGCTGCCGTGCACGACGGCTACAAGGTGTTCGCGGTGATCGATGCATCGGGAACGTATTCGAAGATGGCGCAGGAAATTACGCTCGCCCGTATCGTCCAGGCCGGCGTGGTGCCAATGGACACGGCTTCCGTGCTCTCCGAGATCCAGAAGACCTGGCATCGGGACGACGCGCAGAAGTGGGCCGCGGCCTATAGCACCGTTTTCCCACCCTACCAACTGCTGATCGAGAGCTACATCAAGGCACAAAACGTCGTCAAGGAGAACGAGCAACTCGATTCGCAGCGAAGCTGACGCGTGGGGCACGACGTTCCCGTCACGCGCACGCACCACGGTGCAGGACCCCCGCACTACATTCGATCAGGAGGAACCATGGCAAGCGAACCCATCCGTGATCCGGTCAAGGATCAGCTGCTCACACCGAAGAACTCGGCTTTCATCATCATTGACTATCAGCCCGTACAGGTGAATTCGATCGCCTCGATGGACCGCCAGGTGCTGATCAACAACGTCGTCGGTGCAGCCCGGGCCGCCGTCGTCTACGGGCTGCCCATCGTGCATTCCACGGTCAACGTGAAGACGGGCCTGAACCAGCCGCCAATTCCGCAGGTACGGAAAGCATTGTCGGACTTCCCGACGTACGACCGCACAACGATCAACTCCTGGGAAGATGTCGAGTTTCGCAAAGCGGTCGAGGCCACTGGCCGCAAGAAGCTCATCATGACGGCGCTATGGACCGAAGCGTGCCTTACGTTCCCGGCACTGGACGCGCTCCAGGCCGGCTACGAGGTGTACGTCGTCGCCGACGCTGTCGGAGGGACGTCGGTCGTGGCGCACGAAGCCGCGTTGCGGCGCATCGAGCAGGCCGGCGGGAAGATGATCAGTGTCCCGCAGCTTTTCTGCGAACTGCAGCGTGACTGGCAGCGCAAGGAGACGGTGCCGGCCTTCATGGGCCTGTTCATCGAGACCGGCGGCACGGCGGGAATCCAGTTCTCTTACGACCGCGCGGCGTGATTACCCTGGGCGAGCGTCATTGGGGGGCGGATCGACTCGATCCGCTCCCGCGCCCGGCGGCTCGCCGAGGAACTCGACCCAGGCGCGCTTGATGCACGGGTAGTGTTTCGCTGCCTCGGCGAGCGAGAGGAACGCCTGGAGGTTCTTCTCGAAGCGCTCCTGCAGCGCGCGGTCGGCCAGGTCGCCGCCAGTGAAAGCCTCGTGGGCTTTCGCAAGCGAGAACATGTCGGGGAAAATCCGCGCGCCCAGATGCTCGAGTGGCATGCGAAGCGCCCAGAGTCCGCGGTTGCCGCCGGCAAGCGAAGGAGACGCGGACAGCAGCAGGCCGTGGCGCCCATCGAACGGCTGCGGACGGAACCGGGAAGTCCAGTCGACCAGGTTCTTCAGGTGACCCGGCATCGAGGCGTTGTATTCGGGGGAAGAGATGACGAAGGCGTCGTTTTCCATCAGGCGCCGTCGTAACTCCCCGGCGCCCGGTGGAAACTGTCCAGCCGCTTCAGCATCCCCGTCGTACGCCGGGACATCGAAGTCAGGCATCGACGCGAGATCGACCTTCGCGCCGTTCTCTTTCGCGACCCGGGCCGCAAGCGCGGCGAGTTTGCGATTCAGGGATCCGGCGCGAAGCGACGCCGCGAATACGAGCACTTTCAGTTGCGGGCTGGCATGGGTACCAGGATTCGCGATAGCCATTGTCGTTCTTCCCTCGCTGTCGTCCCCCGGTCACTGTGTTTCCTTGCTGGTTGCGGCCAGATGAAACGCGCGAGCAGCTGGTGAATCGACTCGTCGGGCAGCAGCGAGGTCCTTCGAAGACGCTGCACTCAGGCAGGGGCGGCAATCTTACTCCTGGGCCTGACCCTGGTCAGGAAACTCGCGGAAATGCCCGCCCGCCTTCGTGCCTCGTCGCATTCTGGTCGTGGATGACAATCTCGTACTGGCCGATACCCTCGCAAAGCTGCTGACGCTCAAGGGTCACAAGGTTGATACGACCTACGGCGGGGAAGAAGCGGTCGCACGAGCGCTGACGTATCCAGCTGATGTCATCTTGCTCGACATCGGCATGCCCCGTATGAATGGCTATGAAGCGGCGCGCCGCATTCGAGAACAGCAGCAGGAGGGCCTCAGGCTGGTGGCTCTGACCGGGTGGGGGCAGGAGAAGGACCGTCGCCGCTCGGAAGAAGCTGGCTTTGACGCGCACCTGGTCACACCGGTGGACCTGGAAGCGCTGGATGACCTGCTGGCGGAGTGGCGAGGCGCTAACGACTAACGGACGGCATCCGATATCAGTATCGATCCACGCTTGTCGGCCATCGCCCGAAACCTTCCCGCGAACACGGTTGGACCAAAGTCGTGATGCGCCCAGGGCGTGACACCTGTTCCGTGGCCCTGACACTTGAAGATCGATTGATGCATCATATATGATGCGGATACGCCGTTTATAGGAAAAACGACTAGTATATGATTCATCCAGCGCTTCAAGCGAGATCGCTATGCGTCTCCATGACATAGGCCTTCAACTTAGGGACGCGCGCCGGGCTGCCAAGTTGTCGCAGGCGGAGCTTGCCAGACCCATGGGCATGAGCCGCGCCACGATTTCTGCCCTTGAGGGTGGACGCTGCCAGGAAATCGGCGTGGTCAAGCTGGCGGCGCTCCTCGACCTGGTGGGCCTCGAACTCGTGTCCGGCCCGCGACGGCAGAGGCCCACTGTTGACGACCTGCGGGAGGCAAGGCGTCGGTGAAAAAGCCCGCTCTGAACGTATTCGCCGGCAAAACCTCCGCGGGCGTGCTGGATCGCAGCGATCGCGAAGAAGGCACGGTCCTATTCGGGTACCACCGCGATCTCAAGTCGGCATCGGCAGTGTCGATCACCATGCCCGTGCGCGCCGATCAATACGACGCAATGGGCGGGCTCCTTCCGATATTCGAGATGAATCTGCCGGAAGGAGCGCTGAGGGAGCGCCTGCGAATGCAATTCGCGAAGGCCATTCCCGAGTTCGATGACCTTGACCTTCTCGCGATCGTAGGAGCTTCGCAGATCGGGCGGCTTCGCTATTCACAGGGAGACCTGGACGAAACGGTCCCTGCTCAGAGTCTCGAGGAAATACTCACCTACAAAGGTGGCGCTGAGCTCTTTGCGCACCTGCTCGAACGTTTCAGTACTTACTCCGGTATTTCCGGCATACAGCCCAAGGTGCTGCTGCGAGACGTGGCGCCGCCCGAGAAGATTACTCATCGGGGGGCCACGCACATCGTCAAGTCATTCGATCCTGCGGAGTTTCCCGAGCTCGCGGCCAATGAATCGATATGCACTGTGGGTGCTGCTGCCGCCGGCATCAAGACTGCTCGCGTCCAGCTCTCGGACAATCGCCAGTTCCTGGTAGTGGACCGCTTCGATCTCGGGCATGGCGGACAATATCTCGGGATAGAGGACTTCTGCGTCCTGGATGGCCGGCGAGCGCAGGGTCGTTATGACGGATCTTATGAGGGTGTCGCGAGACGCTTGACGGATTTCGTGTCGCCGCAACGCCTGGCGGAAGCTCGAGAACAGTATGCGCTGATGGTTGCCTACGCGTGCGCCACTGAAAACGGCGACGCGCATCTGAAGAATTTCAGTGTGCTCTACGAGCATCCGGAGACCGCAGTCGCTCTCGCGCCTGCCTATGACCTCGTGTCGACTACGCCGTACATTCCTCGTGACACACTTGCTCTCACGCTCAACGGTTCGAAGACATTTCCGGACAGGGCAGGGCTGCTGCGATTCATTCGGCACGTGACGGGGAAGAACGCCGCCGCTGCGGGAGATGTGATCGATCAGGTTGCTGTGGGAGTGCAGGCGGCCGTCGGGGAAGCGACGGGCTACGCCAGCCGTCACGCCGATGCGAGCAAATTTGCCGAAAAACTAAAAGCGGCCCTGACTCGCGGCCTGAACCGCCTGGCTGAAGGTCGCTGATTGAATCGAACTGCTTTACGTGTCCCGTCGTCGTCACCACGGCGCCGGAGGCCTGCACCGGTCCTTCAGGGCGCAGTGCTGTAACGCCGAGGAAACGTCAGTCGGAAGGTCGTGCCGACGCCCTTTCCGCTTTCGAGCTCAATGCCTGCGTCCAGAAGCTCACACAATCGCTTCACGATGGACAGACCAATTCCTTCCTTGGGAACCGTGCGACAGCTGGGCGCTGTTTCAGACCTTAGCACCGGAACGGGTTGCGCCTCATCAGGCGCACCTTGGGCGCTAGTGCGCGCGTCGTCAGTTGCTTCCTTGATTCTCCGTTCAAGCGGTGTTGCAAGTGCCTTCTCGAATCCAGGGCCCGTATCCTGTACGCATAGAGCCCACAACTTTCCGTCAGTCCCCTCCGCGTGCCAACTGATCTTGACGCCTCCGTGCACCGTAGCCTGCACTGCGTTCAACGATAGATTCTGAAGGATGCGTTGCACCTTCGCGGCATCACCCTCCACAAAGAAAGGATCGTCTCCTTCGGCCTTGAGAAAGAGATTGCGTTCAGCAGCGATGGGCCTCAAACCGTCGCAAAACTGGCGCACCAATGCCGCCACGTTGAACTCCTCCAGGCTACGACGCTCCTGCCCAGCTTCCAGCCGCGCATGATCCATGAGATCGGAAAGCAGCTTGTTGAGGCCCACGATGCTCTTGCCGAGGCGTCGCGAAGCTTCTTCCAGATCAGGGTGCGGGAGCTCGGCCAGGTTCAATATCGCCGACGCGTTGGCAATTGCCTGAACGCTGCCGCGAAGGTCATGTGCGGTTTCCCGAATCACTTGCGCCCGCGCCATGCCAAGCTCTTCAAGTCGCTGGAGAGCTGCTTCGAGGTCACGTACACGCGACGCAGCTTCGCTTTGTTGCAATTGCGCATATCGTGCAGCGCTCGCGCATACACCCTCGCTTCCTAACAGGACGAGCTTTCGGCGCGCCACGAGCATGACACCCGGATGGAGATCCGGGCGCATTGCCGCATAAGACTCGAGTTCATTGAGCAGGCACAAATGCAGGTGACCCCATTCGCGCATTGTCTCGTGCAGGTTGTATCCCTGCTGCCATCGATGCATGCCGTGTTCGGCGGCGGATTCTGACTGTTCTGCCCGAGCGTGCGCCTTCTCCAACGCGTCATGAGCCTTCAGTCTTTCTTCAAACGCATCGAGGACCGCGGGAATGTGATCAATGAACTGAATGCGTGTGCTCGTCGAGACCGTGTGGAGGTCCGGATCGAGATCCACCGCGCGATGCCAGGCCAACAGCAGCGCTTCACGCCTTTGACGGAGGTGGTCAGCCAGTGCGGATAGCTGGTCATTGATCGGCGGAAATTCGCTCACTGATGCCCCCTGCTTATTCAAGAATGGATGAGCAGCGTGTAAACGCCTCCGTGGCGGGCACGCTTGCGAGCCGCGCCGCGCAAGAATTACAAGAAATGAAAGATCGGCGTCAGCCGATGCTGACACGGATTATGACCACCACGACACGCAGCGCAAGAGGCAAGAGGAGATGATTCCTGGCAACGCGGAGGCGCGTTCATCGCTGGCCCTGGAGTAGCCGCAATCCAAAAGACGAGTTTCATCGTTTATATGATTCGGCCCGCGCGCTGCGTCCGCGGCTGTAATCACATCTCTCCGGTGTTGCATGGCTGATTGGCGAATAGTCACGGAAGCGCAGTTCACTGAGTACCTCGCGACTTACCCTCGGCCCTTGATCGTGCTACCCCCGCTTGCCCGAAAAGCATTCATCAGGCGCTGGCTCGATCCAGACCTCGCGTCGAGCCACGGCGGTGCAGTGGCAATCGTGAACACATCCACGCGCTTGAGCATGCACGAAGTGCGTGTCGATACTGAGTATGGCCAGAGGATCGCCAGGATCTGGGATCGACGCGTCTGACCGCCGGGGCCGAGGCGATCAGGGAAGCGAGGACGGCGGAGACGAGATTTCCCGACGCCCCGCCAATGTGAGTATCTCCCGCATCGCGGGAGTCCAGACGCTCCACGAGTGGGCACCGGGGCGCACCAGGATGTTCTCGGCTCGCAGTGCAGGCGCGAGAACAGGCATGGCCATACGCAGGCGATCCGCTTCTCCGTACGCCATCCACACATTGCGACTCAGCGCAGGATCGCGCATCCAGCCCTGGAGATGCCGCCACAGCTCCCGCTGCCAGGTATCGGGACCCAGTTCGCGACGAGCGCCAGGGTTCCATTGCGAGAGTCCGCCGGCGGCGGAGATTTCCTCCAGTAGTGCACGCTCGCCAAGGTATGGAGCGAGGAGCACTATGCCGTCCACATTCCTGGGATAGGAGAGGTCATACAACAACACACCCATTCCGCCCATGGATGCTCCACACAACCACACTTCGCTGTAACCACGGCGACGGGCTGGCGCGATGATCTCTTCATGCAGGCGTCGGGGCGCCTTTCCCTCCTGATAGTACGCATAAGTGAGTTCGGCAAGCACGACGTCGGAGTCGGGCCACGCCGATTGCACGGCCGCGACGATTCCGGTCCGTTCGAGCGCGCGCACACCGTCTCCGAATCCGGGCAGCACGACGACCAGGCGCTGAGCCGGTTGCGGAGCTGAAACCAGTTGCGTCGCAATTGGCTGGTCGGCGTCTCCCAGCGTTACGCAGCCAAGGAGGGTGCCGAGCAGAAAAACGACAAGGGCGATGCGCATCACGCTGGGTCAGAACGTCGGGCTGACGAAGCGCGAAGCGGCCATTCTTCCTTTCATCGTGAATTTCCCCACGTTCTGTAAAAGCGTATGACAGATTGCGCCGCCTGGCTACGCGTTGGCGCGGATGAGCCGCGACTCGAAAGACTCACCATCATGCGCGGCTCATGGATTGACGGTTTGTAGTGTTCTGGGCCCGAAGCCTGTGACGCAACCGGTCAACATCCCGCGCCGAACCAGCGTCTTGACCGTCCCCAGCGGGATTCCAGCGGAGCGCGCGATCTCGCTGTGAGACAGCCCTGATATCACCGAAAGCGCGATCACGAGTTGTTGGCGGGGCGGCAGATCGCGTAAAGCGTTGCACGCAATGCCGAACTCTGCTGAGTCGTCGAGCGACCTCGAGCATGCCAGAACCGTGAGCAGGTCGTCGGTCAATGGCACGGTGTCCGGACGAGTGCGCCGACGCCTCATGCGATCGATGAGACGGCGGCGCGCGAGAACTGACACGAGCATGCGTTCGGTGCCCGCAAGCGGATCGAATCGGGCTGCGCTCTTCCAGAGCTGCACGAAGATCTCCTGCACTGCGTCGTCCACATCGTGACGGGATGCCGTGAGCCGGCGCGCCATCGACGGCACCAAGCCGTCGTAGCGTTCGATACACGCTCCCAGCACGCGTCATTCGCGGCGCAGCAATCCTCCGACCGGCGCGCGGCACTCTGGGCGCCGTGCGCGATGCACTATGTTCAGGTCGCGCGTAAAACGAACTTCACTACTGACGAGGCACCTGCTCGGTCTGCCGGTCTGCATCGCTGATGCGGATCTCATCAGTCACGCCAGCGACGCCCGGAGTGCCTGCCGCAATCTGCAGTGCCTTGCGTCTCTGCTGCTCGTTTTTCACCGTGCCGCTGAGGCGAACGTTCCCCTGTGATACCTGTGCCTGCAGGGCTTGTTCCGCAAGATCGGAATCTGCCAGCAGTTTTTGCTGGATCGACCTCGTGATCGCGGTATCCGTGGTTTCGCGGCTCAGCCGGTCCTGGGCGGCGGCGACCTGGCGGCGCGCTTCTTCGCGCTCCTGGGTCGCCTTGTCCAGGTCATCAGCGGCGTTCTCGAGCCGGTCTTCGGGCTTGCTTTCCTTTCCTCCGAGCATCGCGCAGCCCGTTGCGAGGATGAGTACCAGCGTGGCCATCATTGCAGAGCGAAACATGGGAGCAACTCCTCAATCGTGGGGACCTGTGCGATGCAAACAGCACGCCACGCGCGAATCGCCCAGTCGTCCGCTTGATTCTGATGTTGATCTCTCATCTGTCGGCGGATGCCTACAACGGGAGTGTTTTTGCGTCGGATGGTGACCCAGAGAGCAAATGACCAACACTGCGCGCTCCCTGGCAGCGCCGCCGTTCCAGCCCACGCGCACAGGGCCATCGGAACTGCGGCTGTCATCACCTTCGGCCACGACGCTGCCCACTCTGCGGCATCACCTCGACATGATGAAGGAACTGGAACGTACGCAGCCGTACACACACGCCTGGCCAGGCGCCCGCCGTTACGCGTTTGGCGGGCCGCATCGACCAACCGATGCGGCCCGCAGGCCGGCCGCGCCTGCAACGCCGGGATGTGCGACCATTGCCATTGAAAGATGGCACCCATGAGAGAACAGGACAGCGATGCGCTGGTGATCTTCGGTATCACCGGCGACCTGGCGTACAAGAAAATCTTTCCCGCCCTGTACAACCTGGTGCGCCGCGGGCGGCTGGAAACGCCGATCATTGGCGTGGCGCGGGCAGGGAGTCTCGAAGCCTTGCGCCAGCGGATGGCTGAGAGCCTCGAGCGCCATGGCGGCGGCGTCGATCGCGAAACTTTCAGGAGGCTGTCGGAACGTCTGCACCTCGTGCCCGGTGATTACGAGGACCCGGCGACTTTCCGCGGGCTGCGCGAGGCCCTGGGTCGCGTGCGCCGGCCACTTCATTACCTGGCAATTCCCCCGACGCTGTTCACGACGGTCGTGCGATCTCTCGCCGAGACGCGTTGCACCGAAGGCTCACGCGTCGTCGTCGAGAAGCCGCTGGGCCGCGACCTCGCGAGTGCCCGCGCGATCAACGAGACCCTGCGGGAGGCCTTCGGCGAGGGATCGATCTATCGCATCGATCATTTCCTCGGCAAGGAACCCGTCCAGAATCTCCTGTACTTCCGGTTCGCGAACGCGTTTCTCGAGCCGCTGTGGAATCGCGACCACGTCGCGCACGTGCAGATCACGATGGCCGAGCGCTTCGGCGTCGAGGGCCGCGGCCGGCTCTACGAGGAACTCGGCGCGACACGCGACGTGATCCAGAACCACCTGCTGCAGATCGTTTCCATTCTCGCGATGGACCCGCCGGTCGGCACCGACAGCGAGCGCGTGCGGGACGAGAAGGCAAAGGTGCTGCGGGCCGCACGGCTGTTCCCCGGTGCGCCCTTCGTGCGCGGGCAGTACGCCGGCTATCGGCAGGAAGCGGGGGTCTCATCCAGGTCGAACGTCGAGACCTGCGCCGCGCTCGCAATCGAGATCGACTCGTGGCGCTGGGCCGGAGTGCCTTTCTTCATTCGCGCCGGAAAGAAGCTGCCGCTCACGGCGACGGAGGTGCTGGCCACGTTCCGCGAGCCCCCGCAGCGGATTTTCGACGAGCCCCGCCCGGCGCGGATGAACTACGTGCGCTTTCGCCTCGGTCCCGATCGCGTGGCGATCGCGCTCGGGGCGCGCGCGAAGAAGCAGGGCGAACAGATGGTGGGGCGCGAGGTCGAGCTGGTCGTCTGCAACGCCGAGCCGGATGAGATGAGCGCATACGAGCGGCTGATCGGCGATGCGCTGCGCGGCGACCAGTCCCTGTTCGCGCGCCAGGACACGGTGGAAGCCGCGTGGAAACTGGTCGATCCGCTGTTCGCGTTCGATGCGCCAGTGGAATTGTACGAGCCAGGCACCTGGGGGCCTGCGAGCGCGGACGAGCTCACGCGCGCCGTGGGCGGTTGGCACGACCCTCCGCTGCAGCCGTGCGGATGAGGTGGCCGGCCTGCCGGACCGCTTTTCAGGAACGCCGCAAGTACGTCCCTGTAGGCTCCGGGCTCGCCGTCCATGGCTCGCACGGTCCTGAAAAGCGTTCCGGCAGTTCGGCCTAACCCTGTGCGCGCGGCGTGTGGCCGCCGAACGCTTCGCGCAGGAGAGCGAGCAGTTTCGCGGCGTAGTCGTTGTTTCCCTGGCTCGCGAAGCGCATCGCCAGCGAGAGCTGGATGACTGGAGCCGGGACACCGAGATCGATTGCCTCAACGGCCGTCCAGCGGCCTTCGCCCGAGTCCGCCACGTAAGGCGCGATGTCGCCGAGTGTCGAGTCGCGCGCGAGGGCGGCGGCGGCGAGATCGAGCAGCCACGATCGCACGACGCTTCCGTGTCGCCAGCATTCCGCCAGCGCCGCCGTATCTATCGAGAACTCTTCCTTTGCGGCCAGCAGCGCGAACCCTTCCGCGTACGCCTGCATGAGCCCGTACTCGATGCCGTTGTGAATCATCTTCGCGTAGTGGCCCGCACCGGCGGGGCCGCAGTGAATCCAGCCACGATCCGGCGCCGGCGCCAGGATGCGCACGAAAGGAAGCAAACGATTCACGGCGTCGGTCGCGCCGCCCAACATGAGTGAGTACCCGTTCTCGAGTCCCCAGACGCCACCCGACACGCCCGCGTCCACGAAACCGAGACCGATCGTCGAGAGATCCGCCGCTCGTTGCATGCTGTCGCGGTAGTACGCGTTGGCGCCGTCCACGACGATGTCATCCCTGGTGAGCGCTGGTGTCAGCGTGCGCAAGGTTGCTGCCGTCGGTTCACCGGCTGGAAGCATGAGCCAGATGACGCGAGGGGTGGGGAGGCTGCTGACCAGTGCCTGGAGCGAATCAACCGTCGCGATTCCAGCCACGCTGCGCAGTGTCCCGCGCGCGGCCTCACTGTGATCGAAGGCAACGACGCTGGCGCCGCCCTGGGCGAGGCGCTTCGCCATGTTGCCGCCCATGCGTCCGAGACCGACCAGGCCAATCTTCATTGCCATCTCCCGCGCTTGCGGCCGCGCAAAAACCGCCGCGCCGGCAGGCGCCGGCGGCTATAATGCGCGCCGTTTTAGCCCCTCCAGTACTTCAGGTTTCTCGCGCAAGCCATTGTTTTTTGCGACATCGTCAATGATAACCCGTCCATGATAGCCAAGCTACGCAACATCGCCATCATCGCTCACGTCGACCACGGCAAGACCACGCTCGTCGACCAGCTTCTCAAGCAGTCGGGCACCTTCGACGCGCGCGAAGAGGTGCCGGAGCGCGTCATGGATTCGAACGCGCTGGAGCGTGAGCGCGGCATCACCATCCTGGCCAAGAACACGGCGATCAAGTGGGGCGACTACCGCATCAACATCGTCGATACGCCCGGCCACGCGGACTTCGGCGGCGAAGTCGAGCGCGTGCTCTCGATGGTCGACTCGGTGCTGCTGCTCGTCGATGCCGTCGACGGCCCGATGCCGCAGACACGGTTCGTGACGCAGAAAGCGTTCAAGCACGGGCTGCACCCGATCGTCGTGATCAACAAGATCGATCGCGACGAGGCGCGCCCGCACTGGGTGCTGGACCAGACGTTCGACCTGTTCGATCGCCTGGGTGCGACTGAGTCGCAGCTCGATTTCCCGGTGGTGTATGCCTCCGCGATTCGCGGTTTCGCGACGCGCGACGCGGCACAGCCGGCGACGGACATGGGCGCCCTGTTCGAAGCAATCGTCGAGCACTGTCCGGCGCCGGACGTCGATCCGGACGGAGCGCTGCAGTTGCAGGTCAGCCAGCTCGATTACTCGAGCTACGTCGGTGCCATCGGCATCGGCCGCATCAAGCGCGGCACGTTGCGCCGGAATGCGAATGTCGCCGTCGTCGACTCTGCCGGCAACGTGCGCCAGGAACGCATCGCCCAGGTTCTTGGCTTCCACGGTCTCACGCGCACGGAAGTCGAAAGCGCGAGCGCGGGCGACATCGTCGCCTTCGCCGGCATCCCGGAACCGAAGATTTCGGAGACGCTTTGCGATCCCACGAACGTCGAGGCGCTGCCGCAGCTGACGGTCGACGAGCCCACCATCAGCATGACCTTCGAGGTGAACACCTCGCCGTTCTACGGCCGTGACGGCAAGTACGTCACCAGCCGCCAGATCCGCGAGCGCCTGCTGCGCGAGGCGAAACACAATGTCGCGCTGCGCGTCGAGGAAACCGACGATCCGGACAAGTTCATCGTCTACGGGCGCGGTGAGCTGCACCTGGGCGTGTTGCTGGAAACCATGCGGCGCGAGGGTTACGAGGTCGCCGTGTCCAAGCCGCGCGTCGTGGTGAAGCAGGTCGACGGACAGCTGCACGAGCCGTACGAGCTGCTCACGGTTGACGTCGAGGACAAGTCACAGGGCGACGTGATGTCGCAGCTCGGCTCGCGCGGTGGCGAACTGCGCGCGATGCAGCCCGATGGAAGAGGGCGCGTACGTCTCGACTACCTGATCCCGTCGCGTGGCCTGATCGGGTTCCAGACGGAGTTCCGCACGCTGACGTCGGGTACGGGCCTGCTGCACCACGTGTTCGATCACTACGGCCCGCAGGTCAACCGCGACCTGGGTGCGCGCGTGAATGGCGTGCTCGTTTCCAACTCGCAGGGAAAGTCGCTCGCTTACGCGCTCTTTACTCTGCAGGACCGCGGCCGCCTGTGCATCGGGCCGGGTGAAGAAGTCTACGAGGGGCAGATCGTCGGGCTGCACAGCCGCGACAACGATCTCACGGTCAATCCGCTCAAGGCCAAGAAGCTCACCAACATTCGTTCGGCGGGCGCCGACGAGAAGCTGCTGCTCACGCCGCCGGTGCGGTTCTCCCTCGAGCAGGCGATGGAATTCATCGCGGACGACGAGCTCGTGGAAGTCACGCCCACGTCGGTCCGGCTCCGCAAGCGGGCCCTGAAGGAGAACGAGCGCAAGCGCGCGTCGCGCGAGTCCGCGGAGTAGGCGGGCTCGGCAAGCGAATCTCCAGGGCCGCCCGGGGAACCCTGCAAGCGGCGGGTTTTTGCCTTGGCCCACAAGCCTTTGTTATGGAAACTTGAGAGCAGTCACACCGGCCTTTTCGAGACGTTACTTAAGATGCCTTTCCGCGCCGCAGGGATGAGCGCAGCCAACCGCGTGAGCGTCTTATGTCAAAACAGGGCGGCAGCAGCTCGGCTGCCCAGGACAAATGGGTGGATGAAGGCACGACCGTCGTCGCGAGCGACACGCGGACCGTGCCCAATGTCGCTGTACACGTGCCGGGCGGACTGAACCGCCTCCTGGTCGAGCAACTGCGGGTCGCGACGGCGGAATCCCTCACCGGCGAACCCGATCTCTATCGCCTGCTGCAACTGGTCAGCCAGCGCTACGACTCCTTCGACGAGGAGCGTCGCGGCATCGTGCGGTCCATGCAGCTCATGTCGGACGAAGCGCAGGCACTGACGCGCGAGATCCGCGAGCAGACCGCCAGCCAGCTGCAGGCCATTCTCGATCACATCAAGGACGCGGTGATCACGATCGACGAAGACGGCCACATCGAAACGTTCAATCCGACGGGCGAGCGCATCTTCGGCTACTCGCAGGCCGAGGTCGTCGGCCTCACGCTCGACAAGCTCGTGCCCGAAGCGGCCGAGCAGGGCGGCGTACACGATTTCCTCAATCGGCTCGCGGCGCGACTCGACGATACGCAGGTCGACCTCGCGGCGCACGAGACCACGGCCCGCAACAAGGACGGCAAGGAGTTCGCCGCCGAGATCGCCGTCAGTGAAGCGCGCATGCATCGCCGCCGCGTGTTCGTCGTGTGTCTGCGCGACATCACGGACCGGCGCCAGTCGGAACAGGCGCTGCGAGACAGCGAAGCCCGTTATCGCACGCTGGTCGAGAACGCACCGGAGGCGATCGTCGTGCTCGACGTCGACCAGGGCAAGTTCGTCGACGTGAACGCCAACGCCGTGCGCTTCTTCAAGATGGAACGTGCGGCGTTGCTGGCGTCCGGCCCCGAGCAGGTAAGCCCGCCGGCCCAGGCGGATGGCACGCCTTCGTTTGGCGTTGCGCGCGGCTACATCGATCGCGCGCTCAAGGGTGAAACGCCGGTTTTCGAATGGCTGCACCGTGACGCGATGCGTGCGGACATTCCCTGCGAAATCCGTCTCGTTCGACTGCCGAGCTCCACGCGCCGGCTGGTGCGCGGCAGCATCACCGACATTACCGAGCGCAAGCGCTCCGAGGTGGTGGCGGTCGGCGAGCGCCGGGTATTCGAGAAGATTGCCTCACACGCGCATCTTTCGGTTGCGCTCGAAGCCATCACCGAAGTGCTCGAGAAGGTGAATCCCGATGCGGTCTGCTGCATCAACCTGCTGAATCCGAGCACGCAGACATTTCTCCAGGGCATCGCGCCACGGCTGCCCGCGGAGTTTCGGGCTGCAATGGAAGGCACGCCGGTTGGCGCGCGCAATGGCTCATGCGCGGCTGCGGTGTATCTCGGGCGCCAGGTGATCGTCGCCGACATTGCGAAGGACGCACTGTGGGACAACCGCCGCGACGTGGCGCTGCGCCATGGCTTGCGTGCCTGCTGGTCGACGCCGATCTTCGCCGGCGATGGCAGTGCGCTTGGCACTTTCGCGATCTATCGGCGCCACGCGGGCACACCCGGGCGGCGCGAGTTCGAATTGATGGCGCGCATGACCCAGCTCACCGGCATTGCCATCGAGCGCCGGCGCGCCGAGAGCGCGCTGCGGGCCAGCGAGGCGAAGTTCCGCGGACTGTTCGAGAACGTCATGGAAGGCGTCTACCAGACCACGAGCGAAGGCCGATTCATCTCGGTGAATCCGGCGCTGGTCGAAATGCTCGGTTACGACTCCGCGGACGAGCTCTACCAGCTTTCCGCCGCCACCGGACTCTACTGGAATGCGACGGACCGCGAAGAGTGCGTGCGCCGCGTCGAAGCGCAGGGCGCCCTGCACAACGCGGAGTACACGCTGCGCCGGAAGGACGGTTCGCCGATCGTGGTGCTGGAGAGCGCGCGCGTGATGCGCGACGAGCACGGCACCGCCATCGGCTACGAAGGCACTTTCTCCGATATCACCGAGCGCAAGAAAGCGGAGACCGCGATGTTCCAGGAAAAGGAACGCGCGCAGGTCACGCTCCAGTCGATCGGTGACGGCGTCATCACCACGGACGCCCATGGCAACGTCGACTACCTGAACCCGGTCGCGGAAAGCCTGACCGGCTGGGCGACCAGCGAAGCGCGCGGCATGCCCGTGTCCGCGATCTTCCGTCTCATCAACGAGACGGATCGCGAGCCGGTCGAGAACCCGGTGATGCGCTGCCTGCGCGATGGCCGCGTGACCGGCATGGCCGATCACACGGTGCTGCTGAATCGCTCCGGCCAGGAAATCGCCGTGCAGAATTCCGCGGCACCGATCCGGGATCGTGGCGGCGCGGTCATCGGTGGCGTCATGGTGTTTCACGACGTCAGCCGCGAGCGCCGCCTGCGCCGCGCGCTGTCGTACCAGGCGTGCCACGATGCGCTCACCGGTCTGATCAATCGCCGTGAGTTCGAAAGCCGCCTGAGCGAAGGGCTGGCGAGCGCGCGCCGCAACGATTCGCTGCGCTACTGCCTGCTCTATCTCGACCTCGACCAGTTCAAGCTGGTCAACGACACGTGCGGTCACCCCGCCGGCGACCGGCTCCTCAAGCAGATCACGGGCCTCCTGCAGACGCGCATCCGCTCCAGCGATACGCTCGCGCGCCTCGGTGGCGACGAGTTCGGCATCCTGCTCGCCGACTGCTCGCCGGAGCAGGCGATGAAGATCGCGGATTCCCTGCGGCAGGCCATCCGCGACTATCGTTTCGTCTGGCACGATGGTGCCCTCAACGTCGGCGTGAGCATCGGCATCGTCGAGATCACGCGTGAAACCGAAAGCATGGCTGCGCTGATGAGCGCGGCGGACGTCGCCTGCTACGCGGCCAAGGACCAGGGCCGCAACCGCGTGCACGTCTACGAGCAGGGCAACGTCCCCGAGCGCCATCGGGAGATGCAATGGGTCTCGCGCCTCACGCGCGCCTGCGAGGAAGACCGCCTCGAGCTTTACTTCCAGCCGATCGTGCCGATCGGCGACTGGAAGCGCACCACGCGCGACATGCGCAAGCACTACGAGCTGATGCTGCGCATGCGCGACGAGACCGGCAAGCTGGTGCAGCCCGCCGAGTTCATCCCGGCGGCGGAGCGCTACAACGTGATGCCGGCGATCGACCGGTGGGTAGTGCACCAGGCAATGGCCTCGCTCGCGCACCTCGCGAGCGATCCGAACCCGACCTATACGCTGTCCGTGAACCTGTCGGGCACCTCGCTCAACGACGACCGTTTCCTCGAGTTCCTGATCGCCGAGATCGCGGCGCACGACCTGAGCGAGGGCGCCATCTGCTTCGAGATCACGGAAACGGCTGCCGTCGCCAACCTGGCGAACGTCGTGTATTTCATGCGCGAGCTGAAGAATCGCGGCTGCCGCTTCTCGCTCGACGATTTCGGCAGCGGCCTGTCATCGTTCATGTACCTGAAGACGCTGCCGGTGGACTACCTGAAGATCGACGGCCAGTTCGTCGAGCACGTGGTGCGCGATGCCATCGATCGCAGCATGGTCGAGGCCATCAGCCAGATCGGGCGCGCGATGAATATCCAGACGATCGCCGAGCGCGTGGAGACGGCGGAGCAGCTCAACGAGTTGGCGCGCATCGGCGTCGGGTTCGCGCAGGGATTCCACGTGGCTGCGCCGGACTCGGTCGAGCGATTCCCGCACGGCCGCCGGCCCGCAACCCCGCTGCGCCGGCTGGGGTAAGGCCAGGGTGGCCTTACGCGAGAGAGTCAGGGCTGTTTTTTCTCACTCAGGGACCTGAGCTCCTTCAGCGCCAGCAGGTCCTTTTCCCGCCGCAGCGTTTCCTTTGCGCGAATCAGATCCTCCAGCGACATGACCCGGCAGGGTCGGCCGAAAAGCGTGATCTCGATAGAAGCTGCTCTCACCCGTTCGTAATCCCCCACACCGGAGATCGAGCCGAGGATATCGACGGGACCGAGCTCGGTCTCCAGGTAGAGGTTCTTGAGCGATGCCCCCGGCGACGGATTGTCCAGGAAGGAAAGCCTCTGGGGAGTCATCCGGTGCACCGGCCTGAGGTCGCGGAGGACGTCGCGTAATTTCTCGACGTTCTCCTGCGAGAGGACCGCACAGACGTCGAGGTCGCGAGTCAACAGCGACGAGCCGTGCAACGTGGCGGCAAATCCGCCGACAATCACGAACTCGATGTCAGCGTCGCAGAGCCGCTCGATCAGTCGGTTGAGATTCGCCACGCAGTTCCCGCCCGATGCGCTCGAGCTCCAGGGCAAGGTCCAGCGCCGCCTGGTGCTGCACAGCGCGTTTCTCGTAGGTGTAACTCAGGCTGACGTCATTAAGACTAACGTCAAAACCGGCTCGCTCAGCCTCGTCGGTTGCTTCGAAGTGGCTGGACATGGTTTGGCTGCGACAGGAGATGACCTCGCGATGGACGTTAATGCACCCCGCGGACTATCGCAAGCTGCAATGGTATCGATCCGAAAGGAGCGCTATCAACCTGCGAGTCGAGGCGTCTTGACTCCACGTGGAGCGTTCTCACGGTCAGTATCCGTAGGCATTCAACACGGGTACTGATCGCGAATGTAGTCGTTGTAGCAGGTACCCTTTGATCGCGCATTCAATAGGCCTTCAAAGACGCGCCAACAAACCTGCCGTCCGCCGCGCCGACGCAGTAGAATTCGCGGCCATGTCGGCCATCTCCCTTCGCTCGTGACGCCACCAGCCGCGCAGACCGCCGCCGAAACCCTTCCAAGCTCCCTGGTGGGTCCCGGCGACCCGCCTCCGTTCGAGTTCTACAACGCGCAGGGCCGCGCCGCGGTGCTGCTCGTCTGCGATCACGCCAGTCGCGCGTTTCCGGCCTCCCTGCGATCGCTCGGGCTGACTGAGCCGGCGACGACGCAACACATTGCGTGGGACATCGGGGCGGCCGATCTGGGGCGCGCACTGTCTCGCCGCATCGACGCACCGCTGGTGCTGGCCGGCTATTCACGCCTGGTGATCGATTGCAATCGCGCGCTGACCGATGCGACGTCCATCGTGGCGGCCAGTGACGGCGTGACCATTCCCGGCAACGTGGGGCTGACACCGGAAGCCGCTGCACAGCGCGTCCGGTCGTTCTTCGAGCCCTATCATGGTGCAGTGAACGCGAAGCTCGAGGAGTTTCGCCGTCGCGCCATAGTTCCTGCATTCCTGTCCATGCACAGTTTCACGCCGGTGATGAATGGCCTGCAGCGGCCCTGGCACATCGGCGTGCTCTGGGATCGCGATGCGCGCATCGCCGTGCCGCTGCTGGAGCGCTTGAGCACGCGCAAGGACATCGTGGTGGGGGACAACCTCCCGTACTCCGGGCGGCACCCGGCCGACTACACCGTTGCGCGCCATGCGGAGCGAGCAGGACTGCCACACGTCTGTATCGAAGTCCGGCAGGACCTGTTGGACACGGCTGAAGGTGCGGAGAGGTGGGCCGGCATCCTGTACGAGGTCCTGGAGCCGATCCTCGCGGATCCCCGCCTGCACAGCCGCGGCACGGTGACTCCGCCGGGTTGACCTCGCTTGGAGTATTCTGGCGGGGAGGCTGAAACCGGGCCGCCCCGGGGGAGAGGACGGCCATGGCCGTGAAGCAGCCACCTTTCACGGTGGGAATCGAAGAAGAATACCTGCTCGTCAATACGCAGACGCGCGATCTCGACAACGATCCGCCGGCCGCGATGTTGGCCCAGTGCACCGAGCTGGGTGGCGGGCAGGTGACACCGGAGTTCCTGCGCTCGCAGATCGAGATCGGCACCCGCGTGTGCAAGAGCATGGACGAGGCACGCGCGGAACTGCAGAAACTGCGCGGCATCGTCGTCAGTGTCGGAAAGCGCCACGGCCTTGCGCCGATCGCGGCGTCCACGCATCCCTTCGCGCGCGCGATGCAGCAGAAGCACACGGAAAAGGATCGCTATTTCGCGCTCGCGCGCGAAATGCAGGCGCCGGCGCGGCGCATGGTCATCTGCGGCATGCACGTGCACGTCGGCATCGAGGACGACGAGCTGCGTATCGACCTGATGAACCAGCTCAGCTACTTCCTCCCGCACCTGCTGGCGCTGAGCTGCTCGTCGCCGTTCTGGGAAGGGGAGAACAGCGGACTCAAGTCATTCCGGCTCACAGTGTTCAATGCGCTGCCGCGCACCGGCCTGCCCGAGCATTTCGCGAGCTATGCCGAGTACCAGCGTCACATCAACATCCTCATCCAGAACAACCTCATCCAGGACACCTCGAAGATCTGGTGGGATCTGCGGCCGAGCTGGCGCTACCCGACGCTCGAAACGCGCGTCATGGATGTCTGCACGTCGCTGGACGACGCGATCGCGCTGGCGGCGCTGAACGTTTGCGTGCTGCGCATGCTGTGGCGGCTGCGCCGGAACAATCAGCGCTGGCGCGTGTATCCCGACCTGCTCATCCGCGAGAACCGCTGGCGCGCGATGCGCTACAGCTTCGATGAAGGCATGCTCGATCTCGCCAAGGGCGAGTTGGTGCCGTTCGCCGACTTGCTCGACGAAATGCTCGAGCTGGTGCGGGAAGACGCCGATGCGATGGGCTGCACGAAGGACGTGCAGCACGCGCGCGAAATCCTCAAACGCGGTACGAGCGCGCACCGGCAGGTGAAGTGCTTCGAGGAGGCAAAGGCGCGCGGCGCGAGCGATCGCGAAGCGCTGAACGCGGTCGTGGACTGGCTGGTCCGCGAGACCGCGAAGGGCGCGGACGCGTAGGAAGCAGCGCGTTTCCGGTCCAGACATTGCCAACAGCGTGCGACGCATGAACGACCTCGTGTTCGCAACCGCTCTGGAGATGGCAGACGCCGTCCGTCGGCGCCGCGTCAGCACGATCGAGCTGATGGACGCGCAGCTCAGGCAGATCGCCCGGTTCAATCACACTCTCAACGCCATCGTCACCCTGGACGAGGAGCGGGCGCGCCGGCGCGCGCGTGAAGCCGACGCGGCTCTCGCTCGCGGCGAGACGTGGGGACCGCTGCACGGCGTCCCGTTCACCGTCAAAGATGCAATCGAGACCGCCGGCGTGCGCACGACGTGCGGGTTTCCCCCGCTGGCGGACCATGTTCCGGCGGCAGACGCAACCGTCGTCGCGCGGTTGCGCGCGGCCGGCGGAATTCTCGTCGGCAAGACCAACACGCCCACGCTCACCGGCGATGCACAGACGTCGAACCCGATCTTCGGAACCAGCAACAATCCTTGGGATGTGACGAGGACGCCGGGCGGCTCGACGGGCGGCGGGGCCGCTGCAGTCGCTGCCGGCCTCAGCCCACTCGAACTCGGCAGCGACATTGGCGGTTCCGTGCGCATTCCTGCGCACTTCTGCGGTATCTGCACGATTCAGCCGACCGAGAACTGCGTTCCGCTCACCGGGCACATCCCGCCGGTGCCCGGAGCGCCAACCGGTATCCGGCACATGTCGCAGATTGGTCCGCTCGCGAGGTCGGTGGAAGATCTCGTCCTGGCGCTTCCACTGATTGCGGGTCCGGACGGACAGCGGTCGGAGGTGCCGCCGGTTTCAATGCAGGCGGTCCCGGAACGCACGCTGAAGCAGTGGCGGCTCGCGTGGACCAGTGAGTTCACGGGTGTTCCCGTCGACGCCGACACGCGTGCGGCGCTGACGAGCCTCGCCTCCCAGTTGCAAGGCCTGGGCGCGGTGATCGAAGAACGGCCACTCACGAATTTCGACTTCACGGCGGTGTGGGAAACCTGGGGCGCCATGTTCCAGGTCGAGCATGGCTCGACCCTGTCACCTGCAGAGGAACAGCAGTTTGCTGCGGCTTTCGGCGCAAAGCTCGACTCCGAAGCGGCCATCTATCGAGGCTTTGCGCAGGTCGTCCACGCGTCGATGCGCCAGTACACGCATCTGCTGACGAGGCGCGATCGGCTCATCTCGAGTATCGAGCGCTACCTCGACGGTTGGGATGCACTGCTGTGTCCGGTTACGGTCGGCCCGGCCTTCCCGCATTGTCCACCCGGAACGACGATCCCCGTCGACGATCGCAGCGTGCCTTACTGGGTCGGCCTCGTTTCGTACACCTGTCCCTTCAATGTCACGGGTCAACCCGCGGCGGTGATTCCGCTCACGCAATCTCGTGAAGGCTTGCCGATCGGTCTGCAGATCGTGGGTCGCCGGTGGAGCGACATGCAGGTCCTCGCAATCGCGGCAATGCTGGCAAAGGTGATTGGACCCTGCCGGCGGCCGCCCGGATTCTGAGACATCATCGGCCGTCGTGGTGCGCGGCGCGCGCCGTGCCGGCGGACGAAACATTGCGTTCGAGGAACGCTCGCATCAAGCGCGCGATCTCGGCACCGTGTGTTTCCAGGGCGAAGTGCCCCGTCTCCAGCAAGTGAATCTCGGTGGCGGGAACGTCACGCCGGAACGCCTCAGCACCCGCGAGGGTGAAGAACGGATCGTGACGACCCCAGGCGACAAGGATCGGCCACTGTCGCTCGCGCAGCATTTCCTGGAATCGCGGATACAACTCGACGTTGCTCCGGTAGTCCGCAAACAAGCCCAGCTGCACGTCGATGTTTCCAGGGCGACTGAGCAGTGCCCAGTCGAGCGTCCACGTATCAGGACTGAAGAGCGGAATAGCGGCGGCGGGCACGCCGGACACGTACTGCGCCCGGATGCCTTCGGCAGAGAGCCACGCACGCAGGTGCTCGCGCCTCGCCGGTGTCGGATCGTTCCAATAGGCTTTCAACGGATCCCACGCTGCGCTGAGACCTTCCTCGTAGGCATTGCCGTTCTGCACGACCAGCGCGGTCACGCGCTCGGGATGCAACAGTGCCAGCCTGAGTCCGACCGGCGCGCCGTAATCCTGGATGAAGATCGAGTAGCGCTGAAGTCCCACCGCCGCGGTGAAACCGTCGACCATCCGCGTGAGGTTGGCGAACGTGTAGGCGAACTGCTCCGCCGGCGGGAAGGCGCTCTGTCCGAATCCGGGGTAATCGGGTGCCACGACGCGCCGAGAAGAGCGAGAGAACAGCGGAGCATGGCGTTGCTCATGACGGACCTCGAGTAATCGTTCAGAACCGCACTGTCTGTGGCATGCCCGAGGGACTGCACGCCATGTGCCACGTGAAATCCCCGCCCGACAGTCGCACTCGCCACAGGCAACTGCGGCACGCCACCACGGGTTGTGACCGGGCCGCAACCCGCTGCGGCTATCGCTCTGCGCCCGTACTGTTCACCGTGTTTCTGACGTGGCACGGCCATTGCAAACCCCGTGTTGGCGCCCGGGGCGGACCCCGCCGAGGGTGACATCCGAAAGAAACTTCGACCCACTCAGCAACAGGAGCCCACTTCAATGACCATGAAGACCTCACTCATCGCAGCGGCTGTCAGCAGCCTCTTCGTGCTTGGCGCTGCGCAGGCGGCCGACAAGCCCGAAATGGAAAAGTGTTATGGCGTGGCCAAGGCCGGCAAGAACGACTGTGCCGCGAATGGCCATTCGTGCGCCGGCCAGGCGAAGTCCGACAAGGATGCAAAGGAATGGGTGTCCCTGCCGAAGGGTACGTGCGAGCGCATCGTCGGCGGCACCACGAAGACGAGCTGAGGGATGGCTCGGGACGCGACAAGCCGTGTCCTGTGTCCGGGGTCGATTCCGGCGCGAGCCGGTATCGGCCTCCGGGCACAGCATCACCGGGCGATCCTCGATGAGCGACCCGACGTTGGCTGGGTCGAGGCGCACAGCGAAAACTACTTTGCAGCCGGCGGCCCGCAGCCCGAGTTCCTGGAACGCATTCGCGCGCAATACCCGCTGAGCCTGCACGGCGTCGGACTGTCGCTCGGTTCCACCGACCCGATCGATCGGGCGCACCTGGCGAATCTACGACGCCTCGTCGACCGGTTCGACCCCGGTCTCGTCTCGGAACACCTGTCGTGGGGTTCTGTCGGCAGCACGTACTTCAATGACCTCCTGCCAATGCCGTATACCGAGGAAGCGCTGCGCCACATGGTCGCGCGCGTGAGCGAAGTGCAGGATGCTCTTGGCAGGCAACTCCTCATCGAGAACGTGTCGAGCTACCTCGAGTACACCTGTTCCACGATGGCCGAGTGGGAGTTTCTCGAGGCGCTGGCTTTCGAGTCGGGCTGCGGTCTGCTGCTCGACGTCAACAATATCCACGTCAGTGCGCACAACCACCGGTTCAACGCACGCGATTTCATTTCCCGAATCCCGGTCAAGGCGGTGAAGGAGATTCACCTCGCCGGTCATGGCCGGAACGTCTTCGGCGGCCGGGACATATTGATCGACACGCATGGCACGCATGTGAGCCCCGAAGTGTGGGCGCTATACGAGCATGCCGTGCGCCGGTTCGGCAACGTGCCGACGCTGATCGAATGGGACACGGACATCCCAGCGCTCGAGGTGCTCGTGGCCGAAGCGCGCAAGGCAGACGCGGTGCAGGAGCAGGTTCATGCCCTCGCTGCGTGAGCTGCAGCAGGCTTTTGGCCAGGGGCTGCTGTCCGCAGGAGCCGCGTGCATCGCACCGTTCGTCGTCCCCAATGGCATTGATCCTGGCGCGCGCGTCCAGATCTACCGCAACAACGTGCGGGAAGGATTCCTTGCGACGCTGCGGGCCGGCTACCCCGTGCTCGAGCGCCTCGTGGGCCAACAGTACTTCCGCCAGCTGACCTTCGAGTATCACGCCCGTTTTCCGTCGCCTTCGGGCAACCTGCATCACGCGGGCCAGCGGCTGCCGGAGTTCCTGGCCGAGAAGTTCGCCAGCACGGAGTACGTCTACTTTCACGACGTCTCGCGCCTGGAGTGGTCGGTGCAGGAAGTGCTGGTGGCGGCAGGTGCCGATCGGCTCAACATTGCGCGCCTGGAAGCCGTCACGGCCGGCGACTACGCGCGACTCGTGTTCCGGCTGCATCCGGCGACCGCGCTCGTGTCTTCTGAATTTCCCATCCTTTCTATCTGGCAAGCCAACCAGCCGGAAGCTGACGAACGAGTGATCGACCTGGACAGTGGCGCCGAGCACGTGTTGCTGTTTCGTACGGACGACGCGGTCGAGTTGCGTCGGTTGACTCGCCAGGAGCACGCGTTCCTGGTGTCCATCGATGCCGGCAATACTCTCGAAGAGGTAATGGAAGACACCCTTGCGGAAGGTGATATGTTCGATGCGGCCGCGGGGCTGCGCCGATACGTTGCCGCCGGTGCCATTGTCGATTTCGAATTTGAAAATGGAGACGGCGCATGAGTGCACTGACGAAGCTCCTCGCCCCCGAACTGCTGGCGGCCCGTGTTCTCGACCGTCTGCAGCCCCTCTTCGCGCTGGCGCTGCGCTGGTACGTGGCCTGGCAATTCCTGAAATCCGGATGGCTGAAAGTCACGAGCTGGGACACGACCCTCTGGCTGTTCGAGAACGAGTATCGGACTCCGCTCCTGCCGCCGCTCGGTGCCGCCGTGCTCGGCGTGTTCGGCGAACTGTTTTTCCCGGCCCTGCTCATCCTCGGACTCGCGAGCCGGCTCGGTGCGCTCGGCCTGTCGGCCGTGAATGCGATGGCCGTGGTGTCGTACGCGCACGTGCTCCTGACCGCGGGAAATGAGGCCGCACTCGGGCAGCACGTGCTCTGGGGCCTCATGCTGGCGACGATCGCGATCTACGGTCCAGGCAAGCTGTCGTTCGACCATTGGATCGCGAGACCGCGGGCCTTGATGGGAAGCGCCGCCCGCGCGGCGGCCCAGGAACGGAAACAAGGACGATGGTCGATTCCGCCGCGCGTGGAGTAGCATTGAGTGCCCAGCAAGAAAGACGTGATTGAGCGCGCGCTCCAGCGCGCGTTACGGGGTCGAAGCGAGCTGACAGCCACGAAGATGGCCAACGATCTCGAACTGCTCAGGCTGATCGACGAGGGTACTGCCTCGGAAACCGGCGTGGCCTTCCTCCACGCGATGGTGCGTGCGCTCGCGGTCGCGCTGGGCACGCGCTACGCCTTCGTGTCGCGCTTCAGCGCCGACCACCGGCACGTCAAGGTTCTGGCTTTCTGGAACGGTTCGGCCGTCGACGAGGATGTCGAATACGATCTGGCCGGCACGCCCTGCGAGCGGGTGCTGGACGGCGAGATCGTGGCTTTCGATACCGGCGTGTCGGATATCTATCCGGCCGAGCGCGCCATCGGTGCGGAGAGCTACCTGGCCATCCCGCTGCGCGGTCTCGACGGCAGCGTGTTCGGTCACCTCGCCGTGATTCACACCGAGCCGATGACCTGGCGCGAGCGCGACTTCGGCGTGTTGCGCATCTTCGCCGCGCGCGCCAGCGCGGAGATCCGCCGCGAGCAGATCGACAGCGAGCTGCGAGCCGCCAATGCCATGCTGCAGCGGCGTGTCGAGCTGGAAGCGCTCATCACGAGCATCTCGACCCGCTTCGTGAGCATCGAGCTTGCCGACATCGATCGTGAGATCAAGGCGGCCATCGGCAGCGTTGCACGATTCGCCGGCAGCGACCGCGCGCGGGTGCTCCGCCTGATGCCCGACGGCGAGAGCGCACTGCTGACTCACGAATGGGTCGCGGATGGCGTGGCTTCGTCGCAGGAAGTAGTGCCCGTTGTGCTGCGATCCGAAGCGCCGGTCATCTTCGAGCACTTCCTGCACAACGAAGTGCTGTTCGCTCCGCGACGCGAGGAGATGCCGCCGCACATGGATGGCATGCGCCGCCTCATGGCGAAGATGGGTGCGGTATCCGCTGTGGTGGTTCCGATGGTGCCGATGGCCTACGGCATGCGTCCGCTTGGCGCCGTTGCCTTCCATTCGCTGGACCACGAGCACGCTTGGGGCGAGGAGGACATCAAGCTGCTGCGCCTGCTGGGCGAGATCGTGGCCAACGCCCTCGCTCGCCAGAGCGCTGAAGCTGCCCTGCAGCACGCCAAGGAAACGGCGGAGACCGCCAATCGCGCGAAGAGCGATTTCCTGGCGAGCATGAGTCACGAGCTGCGCACTCCGCTGAACGGCATCCTCGGCTACGCGCAGTTGCTCAAGCGCGACGAGACACTTGCGGCACCGCAGCTCGAAAGCGTCGAGGCGATCGAACGCTGCGGCGAGCACCTGCTCACGCTCATCAACGAGGTCCTCGATCTCGCGAAGATCGAAGCCGGCCGCATCGAGCTCGAGCCCGCCCGCTTCCCCCTCGAGACGCTGCTGCGCGAGGTCGTCGACATCGCGCGCATACGAGCCACGCAGGCGGGACTCGCGTTCTCGTACGAGACGGTGGGTAGGTTGCCGGCCTGGGTCGAAGCCGACCAGCGCAAGCTCCGGCAGGTGCTGATCAACCTGCTCGGCAATGCAGTGAAGTTCACCGACCGCGGTCGCGTGCAGTTTCGCGTGAGTCGCGCCGACGGAAGTGGCGGCCGTGCGCGGCTGCGCTTCGATATCGAGGACACCGGTATCGGCATCGCCGCTGGAGACCTGTCGAAGATCTTCGAGCCTTTCCACCAGGTACCGAACGATCACCGCCATGTCGAAGGCACAGGTCTCGGTCTCGCCATCTCGAGCAAGCTCGTCGACAGTCTGGGCGGCCGACTCGATGTGCGCAGCGAACCGGGCAAGGGCAGTGTTTTCTCCGTCGAGATCGAGGCGGTCGAGATCGATGCGCAAACGCAGGGGACCGGGCGCCAGGCGCAGCGCGTGACGGGGTACGAGGGCCGACGGCGTGCGATTGTCGTCGCCGACGATCGCCCGGAGAACCGCCATATCCTGGGCACCTTCCTGCGCTCGCTCGGCTTCGAGGTGCGCGAGGCGGCTGATGGACGACAGGCGATTGACGTCGTCCGCGAAACGCGACCCGACCTGGTCTTCATGGATCTCGTCATGCCGGTGCTCGATGGATTCGAAGCGACGCGCCGCCTGCATGCCACGCCGGAGCTCAGGCACATTCCCGTCGTCGCGCTGTCCGCCAGTGCGTTCGATGTCACCAGGACCGAGTGCGAGCGGGCCGGCGCGGATGGTTTTCTCGCCAAGCCGGTCAAGCTCGAAGCCGTCATCGACGTGCTTGGCAGGCACCTGCAACTGGACTGGACCCACGACGCCAGCCGGTCCACGAACGGCGCGACGCAAGGTAAGGCGGCGATGCAACCATTGCCGGAGACTGTCGCTGCTGAACTGCATGCACTGGCCATGGCAGGTGACGTACGGGCATTCACGGAACGGCTTGACGGCATCGAGAAGCAGAACCTGGTAGCCACCGCGACTCTGGAGGCGCTACGCCGCCTCGCGCGAAACTACGACATGAAGGGAATCCGTTCCTTTCTCAGTCCGCACGCCGAGGTGACATCGTGAGCGCGTCCCACGGTGCCATCCTCGTCGTCGACGACACACCCACCAACGTCAGCTTGCTCATGGAAGTGCTGGGCCGCGACGGCTTCAAGGTGCTCGTGGCCCGCGACGGCGAAAGTGCGCTGGAACAAGCGCTGTACGCTCCGCCGGAGTTGATCCTGCTCGACGTCATGATGCCGGGACTCGACGGTTACGAGACCTGCCGGCGCCTGAAGGCGGACCCGCGCACGGCCGCGGTACCGGTGATCTTCATGACAGCGCTATCGGACGTGCACGACAAGGTTCGCGCGTTCGAGGCAGGCGCGGCCGACTATGTCAGCAAGCCTTTTCAGCACGAGGAAGTCCTGGCACGCGTGCGCGCCCACCTGTCGCTGTCGCGGCTGCGCCGCGAGCTCGAGCAGGCGAACCAGCAACTCGAGCAACGCGTCGTCGAGCGTACCCGCGATCTCGAGCACGCACTGGAAGACGTGAAGCGGCTGCAGAGCCGCCTGCAGGCCGAGAATCGCTATCTCCAGCAGGAAATCGCGGAGACCGTGAATCACCGCGAGATCGTGGGATCGAGCCCTGCACTCACGGCGGTGTTGCGCAAGGTGGAACAGGTCGCGCGTGGCAACACGACCGTTCTGATCCATGGCGAAACCGGCACGGGCAAGGAGCTGATCGCGAGAGCGATCCACGAAGCCAGCCCGCGCCGCGACCGCGCGCTGGTCAAGCTCAATTGCAGCGCGATCTCGGCGGGGCTGGTCGAAAGCGAGCTGTTCGGCCACGTCAAGGGTGCCTTCACCGGTGCGACCGATCGCCGCGTCGGGCGTTTCGAGCTGGCCGATCGCGGTACGCTCTTTCTCGACGAAGTCAGCGAGCTGCCGCCGGATACGCAGACGAAACTGCTGCGAGTCCTGCAGGAGCAGGAGTTCGAGCCGGTCGGCAGTTCGCGCACGCAGCGCGTGGACGTCCGCGTCATCGCGGCGACGAACCGCGACCTGGCGGCAGACGTGGCCCAGGGCCGGTTCCGTGCGGATCTTTACTACCGGCTCAACGTATTCCCGCTCGCGCTGCCGCCGCTTCGGGATCGCCGGGACGACGTCTTGCCGCTGGCGCGACACTTCCTCGAGCGCGTGTCCCGCAAGCTGGGACGTGTCTTCGAAGGTGTCGAGCCCGAGACGCTCGAGCGCCTGGTCGAGCACTCGTGGCCCGGAAACATTCGTGACCTGCAGAACGTCATCGAGCGCGCCGCAGTCCTGTCAGCCGGTCCGATGCTCGTGGTGGACTGGGATCTCGGACCTCCTGTTTCGAACGAGACCTCGGCCATTGAGCCTCGCGAAGCGAACACAGGGACGCCGGACGGCGTTGCTCCGTCTGTGGCCTCCGGCAATGGCGAGGCCGGTACGTTGTCGCTCGAGGAGATCGAGCGCAGGCATATTGTCGCCGTGTTGAAACAGACCCGCGGCGTGATCGAAGGACCCAACGGCGCGGCCCGCCTTCTCAATCTCAAGCCCAGCACCGCGCGCTTCAGAATCCGCAAGCTCGGTATCCAGCGCCAGGAATACGCCTGAGCCCGCATCCGGCTGCGTTCGGGCCCACCACCCGCAGCGGGCCACATTCCGTCGTGGCGTAGTCGCGACCGCGCGTTCACTCCCTCGTTGCCTTGCTGACGCAGGAAACGCCTGAATTCAGGCGTTTTCCGGCATTTCCGCGCTCCCGTGTCGCGTTGGCACGCGTGTTGCTTTGGTTGTGCGCGAAGAGTTTCACGCGAATCCGCATCAATCACCAGGAGTGTTGCAATGAAGAATTCCCAACGCCTTCTCAGGCTGGCCGTGTCAGGCCTGCTGGCCATCGGCACCGCCAGTGTCGTGAGCACCGCAGCGGCGGACAGCCACAAAGGCGAACAGTGTGCCGGGATCATCAAGGCCGGCAAGAACGACTGTGCGACGAGCACCAATGCGTGCCATGGCCACGTCACGAGCGATGCCAACCCCGAAGCCTGGATCTACGTGCCGAACGGCACCTGCGCGAAGTTGTCGGGCGGCCGCGTGGTGGACGTGGTCGATCCGACGCCGAAGAGTTCCGCGGTGCGCAGGAAGTCACGCGCGCCCAAGGCCTGACCGGTAGCCAACGATGGCCCGGCTCCATGAAGCCGGGCCCGAGGGGAGGAGGAACATGAAGAAGCAGCACGTAGCGGCGCCCGGGAAGGAGCTCCGGCTTCAGGAGCACAACTTCACGCGGCAGCAGCGGACCTGGCAGCACGTCGCAGTGTTTGCATCGGGCAACGTCGTGCCGCGTCCCATGCACCAGCCGAAGGGAAAGGGTGCTCCCACGTGGCGCGACGACACTTCCTGGATCCTGCGTCAGCGCCTGAACTGACCGATCTCGACACGGGAACAAGAGCATGGCCACTCAACAGAACACCTGGGCTCTCGTGCTGGCGGCCGGCGAAGGCAGCCGACTGCGCAGTCTCACGACCGACTCGAGCGGAACTGCCGTGCCGAAACAGTTCTGCTCCCTCCAGGGCGGACCTTCGCTCCTGCAGGAGGCTCTGCATCGCGCACAGGCAGTGGCGCCGCGCGAACGGATCTGCACCGTGGTTGCCGAAAACCATCGTCGCTGGTGGCAGGGCACCTTGTGGTCGCTGCCCGCGGCCAACATCTTCGTGCAGCCCGCCAATCGTGGCACCGCGATCGGAATCCTGATGCCGGTGCTCAGGATCCTCGCCCGCGACCCACTCGCACGTATCGTATTCCTGCCGGCCGATCACTACGTTCGCGAAGAGGAAGTGCTCGGCCGCGCGCTGCGCGCGGCCGTCAGCGTGCTGCCGAGCCACGATGACGATCTCGTGCTGCTCGGGATCACGCCCGAGGATGCGGATCCCGAGCTCGGCTACATCCTGCCGGGAAGCTCTTCGGTCGGACGCGCGTGGCCCGTCGAGCGCTTCGTCGAGAAGCCGGACGTCACCGCGGCGCAGGAACTCATCGGCGCCGGCGGGCTGTGGAACAGCTTCATCTTCGCCGCGAATGGTTTCGCCGTCCTGTCCCTGATGCGCAGCCGCTTCCCGGAAATCGTGGAAGACCTCGATACCGCGTTGGCCCACGACGCAACCCTGCGGCGAGGCGCGCCGGCCCTGGCCGAAGTCTACGAGCGGCTACCCAGGATCGACTTCTCGCGTCACGTGGTGCAGGGCGCGGAGCGACGCCTGCGCGTAATGCAGGTCCCGCGCTGCGGCTGGAACGATCTCGGCACGCCTCGACGCGTCGCGGAAACGATTCGGCGCCTTCGCGATGACCGGCCCGCTGCCGCACCGTCGCCGGCAGTTCCGGCCGCGGTGTTTCTGAACCTCGCCGCTACATACGCGCGGCTGCAAACCGCCTGACCGGAGACACTCATGACTCGTGTCGCTGTCCTGTTCGTTTCCCTGCTCAGCCTCATCGAGGCGAACGCAGCTGAGATTATTTCTCAGAAGCAGCTCACGCTCGAAGGCGCAAAGCGCGCCGTCGCGGCAGCTGTGAGCTACGCCCGCATCAACAACGCGCCGGGCGGCGCGATCGCGGTCGTCGACAACGGTGGGCATGTCGTCTACCTCGAGCGGCTCGACGGTACGTTTGCCGCCGGCGCCACGATTTCGATCGGCAAGGCGCGCACGGCTGTCATGTTCAAGCGGCCGACGCGTGGGCTGGAAGACATCATCAACAAGGGTCGCACCGCCATGATCCCGGTGGCGGACGTTGCCTGGTTCACGCCACTGCAGGGCGGCATACCGCTCACAGTCGATGGCGAGATCGTCGGCGGCATCGGTGTGAGCGGTGCCGCGAGCGCTCAGCAGGATGAAGACATCGCGATCGCGGGCGCCAGCGCGCTCGGTACGCAGCGCGGCGCCGGGAGCGTCCGGCATGTGCCGGGCCCAGAAGTGTGGGCGGCCTATGGACAGGGCGAAACCGGTGGAACGCTGGTTGCGAGCGACGCATTCCGAGTGAATGCCAGCCGTCGAGACGGCCCGGGCCAGGCGGAAGTTCACCTCGGGGACACCGATATTTTCTATGTGCTCGAAGGCAGTGCCACCGTCGTCACCGGCGGAGAACTGATCGACGCACGCGATATCGCCAGCGGCGAACTCCGGGGCAGCGCGATTCGCGGTGGCGAGGAACACGCGCTGCGAAGCGGCGACGTGATCACGATTCCCGCGGGCGTGCCGCACTGGTTCAAGGACGTCACCGCACCCTTTCTCTACTACGTCGTGAAGTCGAGCGGGCAAGGCTGAAGGTCCGCCGCCGGGGGAGTCATCGTGCTCAGGTTCGCAATCCGTTTCGCCATCGCACTGCCACTGTTCGTGGTCGTGCTGGGCTTCGGCATCGTGATCCTGGCAGCGGCTCTGCTGCAGCCGGCCGGCTCGCGCCATTGCGCGCTAGCGCTCGACGCGTTCGTCCATCGAGGTAAATCATGAACTCGTCATCCGTGTTTCCTGCGACAGCCAGAGCTCGAAAGGCGTTGGCAATCCTGCTGGCGATAGTGCTCGCGCTCTGGACGTTGGCGCTGGCCGTCGCAGTTGCGGCTCACCCGGTTGATGCTGAGCGTGTCCAGCTCCCGAGTATCGACCTCGCTTCCCGAGAGGGGCTCGCGCTGGTCGCAGGCGAGTGGCGCTACAGCGACACGCGCATCGTCGAGACGCAATTCCCCGGTCCGGACGCCAACGGTCAGCCGTATGGTGCAGCCGCGCGGACATACGATCTCGAGCCGCGGGCCGGCGCGCGCGACTTCGACGACTCCGGCTGGGCCGTCATTCAGCCCGAGACACTGGGGAATCGCCGCGGCAACGGCCGTCTCTCATTCAACTGGTACCGGCTGCGAATCAAGGTGCCGGCGCGAGTCGGTGGGCAGGAAACGGCGGGCTCCGCCATCTATTTCGAAACGCGGCTCGATGACTACGCCGAGGTCTGGGTCAATGGCGAGATCGGCCGGCCGTACGGTGCGCAGGGCGGCTCGGTCGTGGCGGGCTGGAACGCCGCAAATCGGGTCCTGCTGACGCGCGCCGCCCGTCCGGGCCAGGAGATCCAGCTTGCGATCTTCGGCATGAACGGCCCGATCTCAGATACGCCGGCCAACTACATCTATGTGCGCGAGGCGAAGCTCGACTTTGTGCCGGGCCAGCCCGGCCCCGTCGCGGTGGCCGCGCACGAAGTGAACGTCGGCGTGGAGCGAATCGATCCCGCGCTGGACGCGATCGTTCCGACGAACCCGAAGCTCTTCAAGCTGGCCGAGGGTTTCCTCTTCACCGAGGGTCCCGTCTGGGCGCGCGACGGCTACCTGCTGTTCAGCGATCCGAACGCCAACACCATCTACAGCTATCGCGAAGCCGTGCACGGCGCGGAGACCGGAGCGCTCGGCGTGTTCCGCGAGCGCAGCGGCTACGACGCTGCGGACATCGGTGAGTACGGCCAGCCTGGGTCGAACGGGTTGACATTCGATTCGCGGGGACGCCTGACGATCAACGAGCACGGGCGCCATCGGGTGACGCGCCTCGAGCCCAACGGCGAGCTCACCGTTCTCGCGGACAGCTACCAGGGAAAGCGGCTCAACAGTCCGAATGACCTGGTTTATGCGTCGAACGGCACGCTCTACTTCACCGATCCACCGTTTGGCCTGCCGCAGTTTCACGACGACCCCCGCCGGGAACTCGCCTTCAGCGGCATCTATCGCTTGATACCGGGCCTGATACCGGGCCTGCGATCCGGCCGGCTCGAGCTGCTGGGCAGCGAGCTGACGGGCCCGAACGGCATCGCACTCTCGCCCGACGAGAAGTTTCTCTACGTCAGCAACTGGGATCCGGCGTCGAAAGTCGTGCTGCGGTATTCATTGCGCCGCGACGGTCGCATCGGTCCGCCGCAGACGTTCGTCGACCTTACGGCAGCGATTCCGGGCGACGAGGCACTCGACGGCGTGAAAGTGGACCGCGCGGGCAACGTCTACCTTTCGACTCCGGCGGGCCTGCGGATTTTCTCGGCCGCTGGTGTACACCTCGGGACGATCCGCGCTCCGAAACCGATTCACAACTTCGCGTGGGGTGGAGCCGACGGCAAGACGCTCTATCTCACAGCACGGGACACGCTCTACCGCATGCCGCTCCTGGTGGAAGGCGTGCGGCCATGACCGGCCCATTGTTCATCGCCGCCGGCGAGCAGTTCTTCTACTCCCATCCGTACTGGGGCACGGTTATCGGCGGAGTCCTTCCTGAGTCAGTCCACGGCGATGCCCGTGGCTCCATTGCAAGCTTTACCCCCGGGCCCGACGGCAGACTTCTTTCGCGCCTCACCCCCGTCATGCGAAACCCCGCGGCGCGAGAACCCAGGTTCCCTGCGCCGCCTGCCGTCGCGCCCGTTTTTCCTTCGGTCCCCGTGCGAGCCGGGAGTCACCTGTGGGTCGGCTGAGCCTCGATCGCGGCGCGACGCGCGACTTCTCCGCAGCGAGCGCGCGCGAATGGCTGGTTACGAATGGCCTGGGGGGATTCGCCGCCGGCACGGTCGGCGGCGCCCGCACGCGCCGATACCACGGGTTGCTGGTCGCATCGCTGAAGCCACCGGCGGATCGCGTGGTGGCGCTCGCGAAACTCGATACGCGCGTCGCGTCTGGAGGCCGTCGATATGCCCTCGGCAGCAACGAGTTCGCTGACGGTACCGTCGATCCGCAGGGATTCCCGGCCAGCGAGTCGTTCCGGCTCGACGGCTCGATGCCTGTGTGGACCTAT
>Ga0187892_10001698_pt1 | contig 48526 bp, 51 predicted proteins | sample MA1701073metaG_FD_139345 | JGI IMG/M metagenome (GOLD analysis project Ga0187892, IMG submission 139345) | Bio-ooze microbial communities from a basaltic lava cave in the Kipuka Kanohina Cave System on the Island of Hawaii, USA - MA170107-3 metaG ...
CCATTCCCTACCGGCGACCTGACAAACCCTTCAAAGGTGAACTATGAGCGTTCTGCGAACGCTGAGACTCGGTCACATCAACGTCAAAAAAGTGTTCTGCGAACGCTGAGACTCGCCCAGTGATGGGTGATGGGTGTGGAAGACCTTGGCTATCGCTTCCTGCAGTTCAAGGTCGAATGGGTGGGTGCAAGGCCGTTCGCCCGCTGCGCGGGAGACGCATCACTCATCACCCATCACTCATCACCCGTTTTATCTACTGCCACGGCAGGAGCGAGGCGTGGATGACGTCCGGCACGCCCTTCCCCCCCACCGACCGGATTGCGAGGTCGACGTCCTTCAGCCCGAAGCGGTGGGTCGTGACCTTCTCCAGCGGGAAGCGCTTCGAGGCGAGCTGCGCGAGAGCGAGCTCGCATGCCTTGTAGGAATGGCCGCGCGCGCTCTTGATGGTGATGAACTTGACCGTTACCTTCTCGAGCGGGAAATTCGGAAACTCCCTCATCTCGCCCTGGACCACGATGACGCCTCCCTTGCGCTTGAGGGCATCCACGCCGAGGAGTATCGGCGTCGTCCCCGCCCCCGCCGTGCAATCGAGCGCGACGTCGACGCCCTTGCCGCCGGTGATTTCCAGGATGCGCTGGAGCGGATCCTCCTTCTGCACGTCGATCACGAAGTCGGCACCCAGCTCTCTTGCGACCTTCATGCGCGCGCCATCCTTCGAAGTGCCCGTGACGATGATGAGGGAGGCGCCCGCCTGCTTGCAGATCACGGTCTGGGAGAGCCCCTGCTGGCCGGGGCCCTGGATGAGCACCGTGGAGTTGTAGCCGACGCCCCCGTCGAAGAGCGACCACTCGACGCCGTTCGCCATCGGGGTCACGAGTCCCGCCAGCTCCGGTGTGACGCCCTTCGGCACGTGGTGCACGACCGCGTTCCACGGCAGGTATACATACTGTGCAAATCCTCCCCACAGGTGGGGCGCTTTCTCGGCCGAGGTGTAGCCATAGCGGATGGCGTCGGGGTTCTTGCGCCAATCCGTGTTCTCGCAATGCCGGTACTGGCCGAGGTGGCACCACTCGCATTTTCCGCACATGACGTAGTGCTCGACGAATACGAGGTCGCCTTCCTTGAACCCCTTGCGGCGGGTAAATTCGCTGCCGGCTTTCGCGATGGTGCCGATGTTCTCGTGGCCCATGATCACCGGGCTTGTCGTGGGCGGGTGGGCGTAGAGCTTGACGTCGGTCCCGCAGATCCCGGCGACCTCCATCTTGAGGAGCGCGCCGTCCTCCGGGATATCGGGCATCGGAAACTCGCGGAACTCGGTCCGGCTCGGGCCGGTCCTGACGGCCGCTTGCACTTTTTGCGCCACGGCATGGTCTCCAGTAGATCCAGCGGCTATTTTCTCATGCCTCGCGCCCGCATTCCCACGGAAGTCCGAATCCCGGGCAGCCTCCGTCTTGACGCTCAGCCGCCGGAGGGCCATCCTAGATGCCGGCGGTCATCAAGAAACCAGGGGGAGACCACAATGAGACGCCTGCCTGTCGTCGTTTCCGCATTGCTCGTCGCCGCGTTTGCCGCTTTCGGCTGTGCGCAGATGTCCTCGATGTATGACTCCGCGTCCGGTTGGACCACGTTGATCGACGGTGACAAGGGCCTGGAGAACTTCAACCGCATCGGCGACGCTAACTGGCGCGCCGAGGGTGGCGCCATCGTGGCCGACAAGGGCAAGGGCGGCCACCTCGTCACCAAGAAGTCCTACACGAACTTCCAGATACGGGCGGAGTTCTATGCCGAGACCAACACCAACAGCGGCATCTTCATCCGCGCCAAGGATCCCAACAAGATCGGCGCCACGACTTCCTACGAGGTCAACATCTACGACCAGCGTCCCGGGCAGGAATTCGCCACTGGGGCGATAGTGAATTTCGGCAGGATACCGGTGCCGAACCCGCCCGCATACAAGGCCGCCGGCAAGTGGAACACCTTTGAAATCACGGCCAAGGACACGCACCTGCGCGTCGTCCTCAACGGGATTGAGACCGTCACCATGTATGACAGCAATTTTGCGAGCGGGCCGTTTTCGCTTCAGTTCGGCAACCACGGCAAGGCGCCCGGCGGCGCCATCAAGTGGCGCAAGGTGCAGGTCAAGGAGCTGTAACTCGCAGTGCAAGGGAAGTGGTAGTCAACCATTCCGTACCAAAAAAAGGGAGGATCACAATGAAGCGACTGTCTGGCATTACCGTAGGTCTGCTGATTATCGGCACGACCGTTTTCGGCTGCGCGCAGATGTCCTCCATGTATGACTCTGTCACCGGCTGGACCAACCTGATCGACGGCAACAAGGGGCTGGACAACTTCAACCGCGTCGGCGACGCCAACTGGCGCGCGGAGGACGGAGCCATCGTGGCCGACAAGGGCAAGGGCGGCTTCCTCGTCACGAAGAAGTCCTACAAGGATTTTCAGCTGAAAGTGGATTTTTGGGCCGACCACACCACGAACAGCGGCATCTTCATGCGCTGCCAGGACCCGAACAAGATCACCGACAAGAGCTGCTACGAGGCGAACATCTTCGACATGCGCGCCGACCAGACCTACGCCACCGGCGGCATCGTCAATTTCGCCAAGGTTGCGTCTTCCCAGAAGGCCGGGGGCAAGTGGAACACCTATGAGATCACGGCGAAGGGAACGCAGGTCACCGTGGTCCTGAACGGCGTCCGGACCGCGACCCTCGATCACAGCCAGTTCGCGCAGGGCCCGATCGCGCTTCAGTTCGGCAATCGCCCGCCGAAAGGCGACCCCGGCGGTGCCATCAAGTGGCGCAAAGTGCAGATCAAGGAGCTGTAACCCGTCATCGGCACCATCCGCCCCCGCCATTGACAGTATAGTGGCGGGGGCGGATTATTTTTTGCGGCGCGTTTTCACAGGAGAAGCCGTCATGACCACCGTGGAAACCAGGGCGAAGCCCCGGCTCGCGATCATGAATGCGGTCCACGATCTCCCCGTCCTGGTCGCCCGCGACAGGGGATTCTTCAAGGACGAGGGCCTCGACATCGAGTTCGTGACCACTCCCGGCATGGCGCAGGTCACGACCTCGCACTCCGTCAAGTTCGACTCCGTCTTCGACCGCCCGCTCGATTCGGTCTACAACGAAGGCGGCATCGACCAGTACCGCATGTGCGAGTGGGGCATCATGAAGCGCGCGGTGGAGGCCGAGTGCTCGGGGCTGCGGCGCCGAAAGATCGTCGCGCTCGGCGCTTCCATGTCGAAGTTCGCGATCGCGGTCGCGCCCGATTCGAAGATCTACGAGCCGGAGATGCTCAAGAACCGGGAAATCGCGGTGACGCCGAACAACGGCTCGCACTTCACCACGTTGAAGATGATGGAGGGTTTCCTCAAGCCGGAACACGTGAAGACCACCACTGCGGGGCCGATGGTGAAGCGCATCGAGGCGCTGAAGCAGGGAAGAGTCGCGGCGGTGAGCCTGATGGAGCCCTGGATCAGCGTCGCGCAGAAGATGGGCCTGAGAATCCTGATCGAGTCGCACTCCACCAGGAGCGAGGCGGCGAGCGACGACCTCGACGGGAAGACGCTGGCGGCGATGTTCCGGGCGCAGGCGCGCGCGGTGAAGGAGATCGAGAAGGACCCGACGCCGTACGTCCACTATTTCATCCGCGAGACCGGGGGGCTCCTCGAGCCGAAGGATTTCCAGACCTGGAGGCTGCTCCACGCCGCGCCCCAGCCCTACACGCGCGAGCGCTGGGACGACACCTACAACTGGTCGGTGAAGTGGAACATGGTGGTGCCGGGCGCCACCTACGAGAGCATCGTCGACAACCGCGCCTGGCAATAGCGCGCTCCGCTTGCGGATGGACAGGCTTCCGCTGGTCAAGGTCGTCGCGACCGGCGGGACCATCGCCAACACGCCCTCCGGCCGCCTGCACGCCGGCGAAGTCGCCGACGCCATTCCCGAGCTCAAAAGGATTGCACGGCTGGAGGTGGAAGAGCTCGTCCGTGTGGCGAGCAGCGCCATCGGCGTCGAGAACTGGCTGGCGCTCGCCCGCCGGATCAACGAAATCCTCGCCCGGGAAGCAGACGTCGCGGGCGTGGTCGTTACCCACGGCTCGAACGCCGTCGAGGAGACCGGCTATTTCTTGAGCCTGACGGTGAGGAGCGACAAGCCGGTGGTGCTCACCGCCGCGCAGCGGCAATTCACGACCCTGAGCTCCGACAGTCCCCGGAATTTTCTTCAGGCGGTGCGCGTTGCGGCGAGCGAGGAGTCCCGGGGCAAGGGTGCGCTCGTCGTCGCGAACGACATGATCAACGCCGCGCGCGATGTCTCCAAGAACATCTCCTCGCGCGTGGAAACCTACAGCAGCCGGGACCTCGGCGCCCTGGGTTTCGTCGACGACGACCGGATCACTTGGTACCGCCAGCCGGTGAAGCCGCACGGGGCGGCGGCGCCGTTCGACGTCGCGCGCCTGCAAAAGCTTCCCCGCGTCGACATCGTATACACCTATGCGGGGGCGGATGGCGCGCTGATTGAAGCCGCGGTCGCAGCCGGGGCCGAAGGCATCGTGATCGCGGGATTCCCGACCGGCTCCGGCACCCCCGCCATGGAAGAAGCGGTCGCGCGCGTGGCGGGCCGGGGAATACCCGTGGTGATGACCAATCGCGGCGGCATGGGCCGGGTGTGGGACAAGCGCGAGAAGGAGGCGCGCCCCCTCGTCTGGGGCGACAACCTCACACCGGTGAAAGCGCGGGTCCTGCTGATGCTCGCCCTGGCAACGACCCGCGATCCCCCGGAGATCCAGCAGCTCTTCCTGAAGTACTGAGCGCGCCTGCTCAACGCGGAACGGTGAGGATCGAGCCCCACAGGCCCGACGACCTGCACGAGCCATCCGGGTCGCAGAAGGTGCGGGTGCTCGAGCCGCCACCGCCACCGCCGCGGCTCTGCCCGCCCGCGCCCGGGCACAGCGCCAGGTTGAAGGAAGGAGGGGCGCCCTCGAAGCCGCCGATTCCGTAGGCATTGACCCAGTAGCGTGCGGGGCGCACCGGCGTCTGGCACGACTGCTCGAGGTACGCCTTCTCGCCGAGGGTGAGCTGGCGCCCGTTGATGTATACCCCGGAGGTGCCGCGCGAGGCGTCGGCGCGCAGGGGGCCGCCGAGCCGCAGCCCCGGCATCATCTGCCCGGCGATCGGGCCGCCCTCATGCCCCCACGCGCCCGAAAAGGCGTCGTACCAGTAGCGGCCCGGCTGGATCGGCACCGGGTAGATGCGCTGGAGCGACTGCACCGTCTCCACCGTGAGGGGAACGGTGTTGACGATGATATCCGTCTTGCTATCCCTTTCCTGCGCAAGCGCGCCGCCAGCAATCAGGCTGACCGCCGCGAGAACTACGCGGAACAATGCGTGATGACAATCAAGATGTTTCATGATTCGCCCTCCCACCACTCCGTCTGCTTCGCATCCACCCCGTCCGTCCCGCCGCGCTGCATCGCGTCGGGCGTGGTGACCTCGTGGGTGAGTCGCCACATCGTTACTGACGTTGCGACAGCCTCTGGCGGTCAGTCTTGCGCTTGGCCGTCCAGGCGCCGGTCGCGCTGCCCTTCAGGTCACCGCTCATCGTGTTGCCCGTCACGCGCCCGCTGTACTCGACGCCGGAAACGGTGAAGCGGATCCGGTCCCCGTGCAGCCGGCCATTCGTGATCGGCATGGTGGTGCCGTTCGCGGTCAGCGTGCCGGTGATTTCCTGGAATTTCTGCGCGAGCAGGAGCCGTCCGCCGCGAAGCCGCCAGCTGCCCGCCACCCTGGCCGGGACGATGTAGAGGTAGGCGGTGCACCAGCTCCCGCACTCGCCGTCCGCCCTGCCGGTCTCGTCGAATTTCCACTCGTCGATCTCGAAGCCGTTCACGACAATGCGGGAGCCCGGCTTCATGTCCAGGAACCTGGGAACCATCTTGTTGAGATTCTCGGTCAGCAGGAAAAGGGCGAGCACCGTGGCCAGCGAAATGTCGGCCTCGTACATGTCGCCCTGGACGAACGCGGCCTTGTCGGCGACGCCTTCCTTCGCGGCGATGCGCCGCGAGAGCTCGACCATGTCCTGGTTCCACTCCACCCCCAGCGCGCGCGCCCCGCGCTTCGCCGCGGCGATCACGTTGCGGCCGTCCCCCGAGCCGAGATCCATGACGTAGTCGCCCGGCGTCACGCGCGCCATGTCCAGCATCTTCTCGACCAGGACGGGCGGCGTCGGCACCCACACGACGTCCTTGCCGGCCTGGCCTTCGACGGGTTCGTACGGCTCCTTGACGTCCTGCGCCAGCGCCGTGCCTGCGGCCACCGCGACGAAGCACGACGCCAGAAACATGCGGGAAAGAAGACGCGAAGCGTTCAAGCGGGTCTCCTGCGTGTCGGGTTTCGGGGTGGAAATACTAGCAGGAAATCGAGTCGTCCTCGCGGAGGCGGGGACCCAGGAGCGGCCTTACTGCTCTAGATTCCCGCCTCCGCGGGAATGACGTACTACTTGATTACGTCTTTCCCGGACGCCGCGGTCACCGTATCGAGAAACCTTAGCAGGCGCGCCGGGGCGGTATCCTCGGTCTGGGCCTCGGGGAGCGCGTCCCAGTATTCCGCTTTCGGCAGGCATTCTTCCAGGTAGCGCGCGGCCGAGGTCGCGTGCGAGGGATCGCGCCCGGGAACGATGAGCGCCGGGATATCGAGGCGCATCAGATCCTCGGGCTCGGCGCCGGGCACGGTGTCGCGATCCATCAGCGCGCGCGCCATTCCGGCAACGATGAGCTTGTAGCGCTCGACGTCCTGCTTCGCGTAGGACTCGGCAAAGGCGCGGTCGAGGCGCATCACCGACGCCCAGGGCCCGACCCGCGGGTCCTCGTTGAAGCTCTTGCCCGATCCGGTTGCGAGCGCGACCACCTCCGCCAGCCCGTGGCTCTGGACGTAGGCGAGGTGCTGCGCGAAGCGGCTCTGGCCGTTCAACCGGTACTTCGCGCCGCCGACCGGCCACCACAGCACCAGGCTCAGAGCGATCCCCGGATGAGAAACGGCCAGCGAGAGCACCGGGGAGCACCCCATGCAGCCGCCCATGAGGTGCGCTCGCGGAATCTTCAGGTGCTCGAGCAGTCCCCTGCCCTGCGCCGCGTAATCGGCCCAGGTAACCCGCTCGACGCGGCCCCCCGACTGGCCGGTCTCGCGCCGGTCGAAGACGATGCACGAATATTCTTTTGGCAGGTGGGCCATGAGACGGGTCCTGGCGTAGGTCCCGGTCGTTGTCCACTTCTCCAGGGTCCCGTCGAATCCGCCGGGCGCGAACATCAGCACGGGCGGCCCGGAGCCGACTACCTCGTAGCGCGTCCTGATGCCGTCGATGACCGCGGTCGCCATGGCTTCAGCCCTTGATCTGGCGCCCGGCGCGCACGTCGGCAATGAGCGCCGTGAACGCCTGCAGGCTCAGCCTGGCGGTGTTCGCGTAGGTTTCCGTGGTGGAATCGAGCCATTTCGCACCGTATCCGATCGCGGTGTGCGCGAGGCGCATACGCCCGTCGAGCCACGGCCCGCCGCCGAGCCCGCCGATCACCGGAATGGAGACGGCCTTCGCCACCGCCGCGCCCGCCTCGGGGCCGGAGTGCCGGAAATCGAGCAGCGCGGCGCCGGCCCCTTCCAGCCGCTTCGCCTCCTCGACGAGCTTCGCGACGGCTTTCTCCTTCCCCCCGTGAAACTCGGCGAACACCGGCACCCCCGCACGCACGATCGCGTCCACGGTCTCGGGGCCGCCGGGGACCTTCACCATTCCGGCGCCGCCGTCTTTCGCAAGGCGGAGGGCCGCGCTCACCGCGGCCTGGATCCCCGCTTGCACAGGGCCGTGCGGGATGTCGCAGCTCACCAGCGCGCGCTTCGCGCCGCGGGTGACCGCCTTGCAGGCAAGAAGGATTTCCTCCACCGTGACTTCCGTCTCCGTCGCCTGGCCCCACAAGTTGGCGCCCACGGAGTCGCCCACGGAAATGAGGTCAACCCCCGCGCGGTCTGCAATCTGCGCGGTGGGGTAATCGTAGGCGACCACGCCGACGATCTTGCGTCCCTCGCGCTTCATCTGCTGAAGCGCCGCGACGGTCATTCGCTCCATGGTCAGGAACGACCGGCGAGCGAGCGCGCTTTCTCGAGAGCGGCGAAACTGCGCGGCGCGGCGCATATCAGGTAGCGATAGCCTTCCTGGATGATCCGCTGTGCATTTGAGGCCTCGACGTGCGGGTGGCCGACCACGACGTTGTGCTTCTTGCAGGTGGCGACGACCTGCGCCATCGCGTCGAGCACCACCTTGTGCTCGTACTGGCGCGGGTAGCCGAGCTCCTGGGAGAGATCGCCCTCCCCGATCAGGATCCCCCCGATGCCCGGCACGTTTTTCAGCATCTGGTCCAGATTGGCGATGCCCGTGGTGTCCTCGATCATGAGAACGACGAAAATCTCGCCCTGGGGATTCAGCGGCCACACGTCTGCGCGCTCGTAGTACTCCTGCTGCGTGACGCCCCAGTAGCGTACTGCCTGGCCCGGCCCGTCGCCGCGAATGCCCGCCGGCTCGTAGAGCGGCTTTCCCTTCAGGCGCGGATAGCGGCAGGCGGCAACCGCGTTGTGGGCCTCCTCTACCGTGCTGACATGCGGCCAGATGATGCCGTAGTAGCCGAGGTCGAGCGCCTGCTTGGCGAAGAACTGGTTTTTCTCGTTGCCGTTGGGCGGGATGCGCACGGTCGGCGTCACCGCGGGCGCGACCGACCCGGACTTGGCGATCTGCGCGCGGTTGAGCAGGTACTGCAGGCAGTCCCGCAACGTGCGGATGTCCCACCCGTTGTGCTCGCCCTCGAACACGATGCCGTCGTATTTCGAAGCGTGCAGCGCGATCGCCGCCTCGAGGTCCGGCGGCATGAAGGTCGTGAAGGCGTGCTGGCCGGATTCGAGCGCGCGGATGATGCCGTTCAAGCGTGGGAGAGCCATGCGAGGGTTCCTTGGAAGTTTGGTTCGAGTCTTTCGCCGATATCGCCCGTCACACGAGATTTTTCGAGTTCTTACCTCCCGCGCTTCGCGAGCAGCCGGTCGAGACGGGGATAGACGCGGCGGGCATTGCCTTCGAAGATCTTGTGGAGATCCCTTTCGGTGAGGCCCTTCAGCTGGTCGATGTAGCGCTTGGTGTCGTCGAAATGATGACCAGTCTCGGGATCGATGCCCTTCACCGCGCCAACCATCTCGGAGGCGAACAGGATGTTGTCCACCGGGATCACCTTCGCCATGAGCTCGATGCCCGGCAGGTGGTAGACGCAGGTATCGAAGAACACGTTCTTCAGCAGGTGCTCGGTGAGCAGCGGCTTTTTCATGTCCTGGGCGAGCCCGCGGTAGCGGCCCCAATGGAACGGCACCGCGCCGCCCCCGTGGGGAATGATGAACCGCAGCGTCGGGAAATCCTTGAAGAGGTTGCCCTGGATCAGCTGCATGAAGGCGGTGGTGTCGCCGTTGATGTAGTGCGCGCCGGTGGCGTGGAAATTCGCGTTGCAGGAGGACGAGACGTGGATCATCGCCGGCACCTCCAGCTCGCACAGCTTTTCGTAGAGGGGATACCAGCTGCGGTCCGTGAGCGGCGGGCCGGTCCAGTTGCCGCCCGAGGGGTCGGGGTTGAGGTTAACGCCGACGAAGCCGAGCTCCTTCACGATGCGCTCGAGCTCGGGAATGCAATTCTTGGGCGGCACGCCGGGAGACTGCGGGAGCTGCCCCACGCCGACGAAATTCTCGGGCAGCAGGGTGCAGATGCGGTGGATGAGGTCGTTGGAGATCCGGGTCCACTCGACGCTCACCGCCTCCGTGCCGACGTGATGCGCCATGCCGGAGGCGCGCGGAGAAAAGATCGTGAAGTCGCTGCCGCGCTCCTCCTGGAACTTGAGCTGCGGCCCGACGCTCTTCACCAGCTCCTCGTCGCTGATGCCGAGGTCGGTGGTGGCCGGCTTGCGCGCCGAATCGGCGAGTCCCGCGAGCTGCTTGTCGCGGAAGGCATGGAGCGCCTGCGGCTCGGTGGTGTAATGGCCGTGGATGTCGATGATCATAGCGCGTCCGCTGATGATGAGAGGAGAAAGGAGATAGGAGAGAGGCGTCAGTTGCCCAAACGCGCGCTCCTCTCTCCTCTCGCCTCTCCCCTCTCAGATTTTATAGGCTTCGAGCGTTTCGGGCTCGAACATGTCCTCGGGTTTCAGCCGGCGCGGAGACAGTCCCTGCTCGTGGTGGTAACGCAGGAACGTGTCGAGCACATGTCGATTGCCGTGGAAACCGTATGGCCACCAGTCCTCGCCTAACTCGTGAATGGCGTCCTCCACGTGCGCCACGAGCCACGGCAGCATCGCCTTGTGAGCTGCCGTCTCGCGCAGACTGCGGTAAGCGCGGCGCTGCGCCTCGGCAAACGCCTTGTAGAGCGTCATGGCGATCCAGCGGTTCGCTTCGTAGACGTCACGGCGTATGACCACGACGTGCATGATCGGGAAGATCTTCGTGCGCCGGTAATACTCGCGCTCGATCTCGACATAGTTCGGGAACAGGCGCCTCACCGCATCGGGTTTCGAATAGAAGGTTGAGGGCGCGCGCGCAGTGTATAGCGCGTCGATCTCGCCTGCAGCGATCATACCGGCGAGCGTCTTGTCCCGCCCGATGGGGCGCACCTTGAACCGGGTCGGCAGGTCGAGCTGGACCTTCTCGACGCGCTGCACTTCCTCCTCGCCCCCGGTCCAGTACTCGGCGCTGTCAGGCTTCACGCCGTAATCATCGGACAAAATGCCGCGTATCCATACCGGGGCGGTCATCTGGTACTCGGGACAACCGATGCGCTTTCCCGCCAGGTCCTTCGGCTCGCGGATGCCGCTTTGCGCCGAAACGTAGATGCTGGAATGCCGGAAGTAGCGCGATACGAACACCGGAATCGCAATGAAAGGCTGCGGATCGCGGTGGAGCGATACCGTGTACGTCGACATCGACATCTCCGCGACGTCGAATTCGCGGTTACGCGCCATCCGGAAGAACGTTTCCTCCACCGGATGCTCGACCACGTTCAGGTCGATGCCTTCCGGCCGGACCGACCCGTCGGCGAGCGCCCGAGTACGGTCGTAGTCCCAGATCGAAAGGGTGAGTCGCAGCTTCGCCACGACTCGTCTATACCGTCACGGGGTCGGTATCGAGCGGGCGGAACAGCCCTTCGCGCGCGCCGTCCTTGAACTTGACGCTCTTCGGCAGCTCGATCGCGCAGGAGCGCACGCGCTGCGAATCCGGGTTGAGCCCCGGCAACGGCTTGCCTTCGCGGTTGTCCTTTCCGGCCCTGAGCAGCAGGCGCCGGGTCACGAGGATGCCGTTATCGGTCGAGCAGAGATTCTCCCTGGTGCGGTCCTGGATCGGCCCCATGCTCTCCTGCAGGGACGCATCCTGCATGGCAATGCCCTCGATGCCGCTGTAGTTGGTGCCGCTCTTCTGCGTCGCGCGGTCCATGAGGTAGTTGTTGCTCTTGTTGGCGAGCGGGATGAACGTGCCCGGCACGTACTTCACGTGTATCCCCTTGCCGTCCGCCATCGCCTTCACCTCGGTCGCAGTCAGCGCGCGATTGGGATGGTAGTTGATCGACCAGGCCCAGCAGTTCTCGTCGTCGATCGGCACCCAGGCATGGCCGCCGATCGGATGTCCCGCGCGCGGCGGGATGAGCGTATGCCAGGGCATGATGAAAGGCGTGATGCGCCAGTACCAGCGGTCGTTGTCCGCCTGGCGGCGCGCGCCGATGAGAAGTCCGCCCTCGTACTCCACCACGTCGAAGTGCGGCATGCGGTCGGTCAGGTTGTAGCGGTTCGCACGGTCCTCGGCATCCTTGAACAGCGGATCGCGGTTGAGCGCGCCGCTGTGCAGGAACGACACGTGGCTCGAATCGATGCCGCCTTCGATCGCCTGCAGATAATTGCATTCCTGGAGCCGCTTGGACACGAAGCGGTTCGCGGCCGGCACCAGCGTCCACTCCAGTGCCGGCGGCTCCGGCCTCAGCTCGGGCGGGCCCATGTAGATCCAGATGACGCCGCCCTGCTCGATGGACGGGTAGGACTTGAGCTTGATCCGGGCGCGCATGCCGGATTCCTCCGCCTCGGAGGGAAGGTCGACGCACTGCCCGGTGACGTCGTATTTCCAGCCGTGGTACGAGCAGCGCAGGCCGCATTCCTCGTTGCGCCCGAACCAGAGCGAGACGCCGCGATGCGCGCAGAATTCCTCGATCACGCCGATGCGGCCATCGGTGTCCCGGAACGCCACCATCTTCTCGCCCAGGAGCTGCACCCGGACCGGCGGGCCGTCTCTCTCCGCGACTTCCTCCGCGAGTAGCGCCGGAACCCAGTAACGCCGGAACAAGTCCCCCAGCAGCGTGCCCGCTCCGGTGCGGGTCAACCGCTCGTTCTGCTCGCGGGTCAGCGCCATAAGTCGCTCCTTCGTTTCATTTCCCGTCCGGTCACCCGTGCTCGGCGGGATCAATGCATACCTTGCCGTCTACGATCATGACCTTCCACACCCGGAGCGGTTCCGTCGCCGGCGCGAAGGTCGCGCGGCCGCTGGCGATGTGGAACCGTCCCTGGTGGAACGGACACTCCACCTCGTCGTCCAGCACGTAGCCCTCCGACAGCGATCCCGGGCCGTGAGTGCAATCGTCCTGGGTCACGTGAATGGTGCCCTCGACGTTGAACACGGCGTAGACGCAGCCGCCGCTTTCCGCGCGCAGCACGCAGCCCGGAGCCACATCCGACACGCCGCACAGCGGCACCAGCTTCCCGTCCTTCATGCGTTGGCGCGTATTTTACCCCTCGCCGGGAGCCTGCAGCGCGGCGCGCGTGTCACTCATTCGAGCGCCTGGCGGCACCGCGGTGGTGGGCGTAGCCGCCACCCAGCATCAGCGCCGAATTTGCGAGAAACACGGTGGCCAGCCCGAGCGCGGAGCCGATGGTGCCGAACGCAAGGGGAATGACCATGTGAGTGAGGTTCACCAGCGTGAAGCGCACGCCGAGCGCCTCCCCCGTGCGGCCCGCCGGCGCCCGGTTGTAGGTCATGATGACCGACAGCGGCTGTCCCACGCCGAGGCCCAGGCCGAGCACGAACGAGAGCAGCAGCAGGAATGCCACTTCCTCCACGAACGGGAACAGGATGAAGGTCAATCCCGCCGTGACCATCGACCCGACCATCACCGGATCCTCGCCCCAACGGCGCACCAACAGCGGCAGCAGGGTCCGCACCACGAACGTGGCGGCTGCGTGCGCTCCGAGCACCACGCCGATCATGGTGGCCGAGAGGCCGATCGAGTGCCCGTAGATCGGCATGTAGAACGTATAGAGGTCGATGCCCGCGACGACCAGGGCGCTGGTGATGATCACACCGCGCAGGCGCGGCTGCCGCAGCATGCCGAGGACGCCGCTGCCCGCCTCGGGCTTGGCCGTCTCGCGCCGGTGGGGGATCACGCCGCGGCAGGCCATCCAGGCGACGCAGGACGCGGCGACGGTCAGCGCGAGATACAGAAATGTCGGCACGTGCCCCTGGTGGTCGATGGAGATGCCGACCAGCAGCGGGCCGATCAGCGCGCCAAGCGCGATCGCAAGGCTCTGGAGGCTGACGTTGCGCGTGCGCGCCTCGGCGTCTCCGAGCGAGGCGATGAGATGCTGGAGGGCGATGTTAAGGAAAACCAGCGCGATACCCACGATCAGCGCCGCGACGTAGAGCACCGCGAGCCCGGTGAAGAGGTAAGGAACGGCAAGTCCCGCGGCAAGCCCGGCCGATCCGAGCACGATCGGGCGGTAGCTCCCCACGCGGTCGGAAATGATTCCCGCCTGCACCGACAGCACGAGCGGGCCGAGACCGTAGAGGGCGATGAGCAGGCCGATCGCGGCCGCCGACGCGCCGAGCTCGATGGCGTAGAGCGACATCAGGACGCGGCTGCTCATGAAGCACATCCAGTTGAGCAGGCCGAGAAAAAGTATCAGGTAGATGACCATCGGAGCGGCGGCGGTGACGGCCGCCGGGCGAAGCAAAAACGCGGTATTCTAGCGTGAAGACCGTCCTCCTCCATCGTCACGCGGCATCCCGCCAGGAAAGGAACGCACATGCAGATCAGGAACGTCGGCATCGTCAGCCCGGGCGACATGGGACAGGCGATCGCCGGGCGATTGCGCGAAAGCGGCCTCGATGTTTTCGCCGCGCTCGAAGGCCGCAGCGAGCGCACCCGGTCGCTCGCGCGCGCGGCCGGCCTCACCGATTGCGGCTCGCTGGAGAAGCTGGTGGCAGCCTGCGAGCTGGTGATCTCCGTCATCAATCCCGGAGCGGCGCTCGCGGTCGCCCGCCAGGTGGCGGACGCAATGAAGAAAACGGGCCGCAAGATCGCATTCGCCGATCTCAACGCGGTGTCACCGCAGACCGCGCGCGATGCCGACCTCATGATCCGGGATGCGGGCGGGATGTTCATCGATGGCGGCATCATCGGGCCGCCACCGCGCGGCGAGAAGGACCGCCCCCGCATCTACCTTTCGGGGCCGGATGCCTACCTGTTCGAGGGAATCAGCCACCCCAATCTCGTGTTGCGGGTGCTGTCGGAGCGGGTCGGCGACGCCTCCGGGGTCAAGATGTGCTACGCCGCGATGACCAAAGGGACGACGGCGCTCGCGGTGGAGCTGCTGGTGGCGGCGCGCAAGCTCGGGGTCGAGCAGGCGCTGGAGAAGGAGCTGCGCGAGAGCCGCAACGACGTCTTCGAGTGGCAGATGAAGAACATCGCGGGCATGCCGCCCAAGGCCTACCGCTGGGTGCCGGAGATGCAGGAGATCGCCCGCACCTTCGGCGAGCTCGGGCTCACGCCGCGCATGTTTGAAGGCGCGACCGACGTCTACGCCATGGTCGCCGCGACGCCCCTCGGCAAGGAAAGCCCGGAGCAGGCGCGCAAGCAGGGCCGCACCGGCCTCGATGTTACGCGGGAGATTGCCGACAACAATTAGGACTTGGTGATGCGTGACCGAAAAACCGTGACGTGATGCAGCGTGACGTGATCAGGCGTGACTGGTGAGTCGGGGATTCTGGTCACGCTTTATCATGTCACGCTCCACCATGTCACGCTTCATCACACCCGGTACATCGAGCGCCGGTCGGACTCGAAAGTGATGACGCGCGAGGGCCGCTCCGTGCGGCTGCGCCCGAGGTGTATCTGGCCGGTGCCGTCGAGCAGCAGCTCGCGCCGCAGCACGTGCACCTCTTCCCCGCTCCCGAGGGAAACGAAGGTGCCGTTGATGCTGTGGTCGAACAGGTAGAAATGCGTGCGCACCAGCTTGATCGAGAGGTGACGGCGCGAGGCGTAGACGTCCGACACGACCAGGTCGCAATCCTTGGCGCGCCCGATGACGATCCCGCTGCGCCACTGGTCCACGCGCACGCGCTCCTCGTCGAGCGTGACCAGCAGGGCGCCGGTATCGCCGGGTATCATCTTGCTGGGCCGCAGGTTGACCTCGGTCAGGTCCGTCCGGTCGCTGCGCCATAGCACCTGAAAAACTTTCGACTCGTGCTCGTTGCCCTTCAGCACCGCGTTGAAGATCGGCCGCACGCAGGTTTTCAGCGCCGCCGACAGGCAGCGTTCCACGGCATCGGTGGTGAGAATCTGCTCCGCGGTCGCCGCCGCCCTCAGGTAGGCGGCTACGTTCACCGTGTCGCCGAACACGTCGTTGTCCTCGACCAGCACCGGGCCGCAGTGGAGGCCGATGTGGATCGAGACCGGGTAATTGCCGGGCTTGGTCGCGCTGACCTGCGCCTGCATGTCGCTCGCGGCGAGCACCGCGCGATCGGCGTCGGGAAAGACGCACATCACTTCGTCGCCGATGGTCTTCACCAGCCGCCCGTCGTAACGCGCGAGCACGCCGTTCACCACTTCAAGGCAGGCGTTGACGATGGTGCGCGCGGCGCCGTCCCCGAGCTTCTGGTAGAGGCTCGTGCTGTCGCTGATGTCAGCGAACATCACCGCGAGATTGTGCTTCTGGCGCGTCATCCGCCGCGATTATATCGCGCCGCGCGGCAATGCCTTGTGACGGGTGACCGGTCGCTGAGAGGCGCACGCAGCGCTCATGCATGCCCCCGGCACGGCGTGTCACATGTCACGAATCACCTGCGTCGGGGGGTGCGCCCGACCATCCCTGACGAGCGGAATCGTAGGGATAACGGGGTCGGGGGTCTGCCTTGCGCCTGCTGCTCTCCGCCCTGGTTCAGGCGGCGCCCACCATCGCGCCGGGATCCTCCAGCTCCGAGAACCGCACCGGCAGGATTTCACGTGCGGACAGGCCGCCGGTGGCGGACTTCTCCACCAGCATCAGGGTCTGCTTGTCCGGAATGCCGGTCGGGATCACCATGCGCCCGCCCGGCTTGAGCTGGGCAAGCAACGGCGGCGGGATGAGATCGGAGGCCGCCGTCACCATGATGCGGTCGTACGGCGCGTGTTGCGGCAAGCCGTAATAGCCGTTCGTGACCGCGACTTCCACGTTCTCGTAACCAAGGCGCTTCAGCCGCCGTTCCGCGCCGCGCGCGAGCTCCTCGATGATATCCACCGTGTAGACGCGCTTCGTGAGCTGGGCCAGGATCGCCGCCTGGTAGCCAGCTCCGGCACCGATCTCCAGCACGACATCGTCCGCTTCCGGAGCGAGGAGATCGGTCATGAGCGCGACGATGAACGGCTGCGATACCGTTTTCTCGTAGCCGATCGGCAGCGGGCGGTTGAGGTAGGCGAAGGGCTGCAGCTCCACCGGCACGAATTCGTGGCGCGGCATGCTCCCGATCACGCGCATCACCCGCTCGCTGAACGCGGCGCGGCCGGTGTGGCCGACGGTGAGCGCGGCCTCCGCCACGATCTCGGCGATCATTTGCTGTCTCAGCAACGCGAACGAGTCTTCGGGCATTGGGGCATAGTACTACAGTGGTAAGTGATGGGTGATGGGCCATTCGGCCGGATCCGCCGCGGAAGATTCTCGATCGGGATGAGAAAGGTCAGGCATTCGTGGAATCTCACCCCGCGCGCCGCGATTGCCCTGCAGCAGCGGCTTCGTTCCAGGGTCGTACGGCTGGGACGCCCGCGGCAGGTGCGCACGGTGGCCGGCACCGATGTCGGCTTTGCGCGCGGCGGCGGAGTCGCGCACGCCGCGGTCGCAGTGCTCTCGTTTCCGCAGCTCGAGCTGGTGGACCATGTCGTGGCACGGCAGCGGGTGCGCTTTCCCTACGTGCCGGGCCTGCTCTCGTTCCGCGAGATACCGGCGCTGCTGGCGGCGCTCGACCGGCTGCGGGTCAAGCCCGATCTCATACTCTGTGACGGGCATGGCTTTGCCCACCCGCGCCGTTTCGGCATCGCCTGCCATCTGGGAGTCATCTGCGGCGTGCCGACGATCGGCGTCGCCAAGTCGCGGCTGATCGGGGAGCACGCCGAGCCGGGCGGGCGGCGGGGCGCCAGGGTTCCCCTGCGGGACAAGGGCGAAACCATCGGCGCCGTGCTGCGTACCCGGGCGGGCACCCGGCCGATTTACGTTTCCATCGGCCACCGCGTGAGCCTCGCCGTGGCGGTGCGCTACGCGCTGGCCTGTACCACCCGGTTCAGGCTGCCCGAGACGACGCGTTGGGCGCACCGGCTCGCCTCCGGCGGCGGACCTGCGCCGCCACCGCAGCGTAGACCGTGAGGGGTGAGTGGGGCGGCGCCGCAAGGTAAAATGCCGATCGGGACGCGACATCCACTCACCACTCACGCTTTTGCGTGACCGGAGCTCAAATGGCTACCCAGCCCGAAACGGCCAACCTCGCGCTGTTCTGCGACTTCGAGAACATCGCCCTCGGCGTGCGCGAGGCCCGCTACGCGGAGTTCGACGTCAAGAAGGTGCTCGAGCGGCTGCTGCTCAAGGGCACCATCGTGGTGAAGAAGGCCTACTGCGACTGGGACCGCTACAAGGAATTCAAGAAGGCGATGCACGAGGCGGCATTCGAGCTGATCGAGATCCCCCACGTGCGCATATCCGGAAAGAACTCCGCCGACATCCGCATGGTGGTGGACGCGCTCGACCTCTGCTACACCAAGTCGCACGTGGACACCTTCGTCATCATCAGCGGGGATTCCGACTTCTCCCCGCTGGTCTCCAAGCTGCGCGAGAACGACAAGACCGTGATCGGCGTCGGCGTCAAGAAATCCTCCTCCGACCTGTTGATCGCGAACTGCGACGAATTCATCTATTACGACGACCTGGTGCGGCAGCAGCCGAGGAAGCACTCCCGCAGGAAGTCCGCGCCCGCGGCGCCCGGCGCTGCACAGGGTACGCCGGCGGACGGCGGCGACAAGAAACAGGAGGCGCTCGACCTGGTGCTGGAAACTGTCGAAGCGCTCGTCAGCGAGCGCGGCCCCGAGGAGAAAATCTGGGGCTCGATGGTGAAGCAGGCGCTGAAGCGCCGCCAGCCGGGCTTTAACGAGTCCTACTACGGCTTCCGCTCCTTCGGAAAGCTGCTCGACGAAGCGGAGGCACGCAAGCTCCTCACGCTCGAGCACGACGAGAAATCCGGCGGCGTGATCATCAAGACCATCACGCTCGAGACCTGAACCCGCGCATCCCTGCTCACGATGACACGAGATGATCCCGATGCCGCCCCGCGGCGACCGCTGCCGTCAGCCGCCGAGATCGTGGAGCGGATCGTTATCGGCATTCTGGCGCTGGCGCTGCTCGTGCTCGCTTTCTTTTTCCTCGCCGCGGCGCTGGTCGCGGGCGCAGTGCTGGCAGCGCTCTTCCTGATCCGGCTATGGTGGCTGCGGCGCAGGATCAAGCAGGAAGAGGAAGCAAGCTACCTCACAACCGAGTACGAGGTTGTCGACCGCGAGCGCCCGCAGGATCCCCGCCTGCCTCCCGGCGCCTGAAGCGCCCCGCTCCTGCGGGCAGCCCCTGATCGGATACAATCACGCCACGCAGCGCGCGCCCGCGAAAGCGGTTCCGGCTGCATGCGCGCCGCCGGCGAGGAGAACACGAATTGCAAGTCAGCGCAGTACGCTACGCGGACGTCCTCGTAGTTGCAGTCAAGGGACGCATCGACTACATGAACGCCGAGGAATTCAAGGCGGCCCTGCTGCCGCATCTCGCGAACTGCGCCGCGGGGCGCGACCAGGTGGTCCTCGACCTTTCGCGGCTCGAGTACGTCAGCAGCGCCGGGCTGCGCGTGCTCATGATCGCCGCGAAGGAGGTGCGTCCCCGTAAGGGCCGGCTCGTCGCGGTGTCGTTGCAGCCGGTGGTGCAGGAGATCTTCGAGATCAGCCGGTTCACGCTGGTGTTCGACCTGTTCGACTCCGTGCAGGATGCGCTGCGCGCCCTCTCCCCGACGGCAGCAGCCATGTCCCATACCGGATAGCTGGTGATGCGCGTACGTTTCTGGGGCACGCGCGGCTCGCTGCCGGTCTCGCTTACCGCGGAGGACATCAAGGGGAAGATCGTGGAGGCGCTGCTCGCGGCGGCGGGCCGGGACCTGAAAACCCGGGCCGACGTCGAGGCGTTCGTCGCGCGCGATCTGCCCTTCGCGATCTCGCACACCTATGGCGGGAACTCCTCCTGCGTCGAGCTCGATACCGGCACTGACGAGCACGTGTTGTGCGACCTGGGAACCGGCGTGCGGCCCTTCGGCCTCGACGTGCTCGCCCGCAAGGGGCCGCGCACGCCGTGCACCTTCCATGTCTTCATGTCCCACCTGCACTGGGACCACATCATGGGGTTCCCCTTCCTGCCCCACGCCTACCTCCCCGGCAACCGGATCGTGATCTACGGTTGCCACGCGGGCATCGAAGACGCCTTCCGCAGGCAGCACGCTGCGCCGTGCTTTCCGGTGGACTTCTCCCAGCTCTCCGCCAGGATCGAGTTCGTGAAGCTCGAGCCGGGCCGGCGCGTCCGCCATGCGGGCCTCGACATCACGCCCAAGCTGCAGCAGCACAGCGGCGACTCCTACAGCTACCGCTTCGAGCGCGGCGGCAAGGTCGTCGTCTATTCGACGGACGCCGAGCACAAGACCGATGACACCGCCTCGACCCGCGAGGTGGTCGAGTTCTTCCGCAGCGCCGATCTCGTGATCTTCGATGCCATGTACTCGCTGGCGGACGCGGTCTCGGTCAAGGAGGACTGGGGACATTCGAGCAACATCGTCGGCGTCGAGCTGTGCCAGCTCGCGCGCGTCAAGCACCTCTGCATCTTCCACCACGAGCCGGTTCACAACGACGCAAAGATCGCCTCGGTGCTGCAGGAGACCCTCCGGCTCGAGGAAATCACGCGCGCCGGCCATACCCTGCGGATCTCCAGCGCCTACGACGGCCTGGAAATCGCCGTGTGAGCTCTGTGGCGCGCGCGACCTCTTACCCCTTCCCCCTCTCCCGAGTGGAGAGGGGAAATGGACACCGGTAAATGTGCTGCCATACATTTACCGAGAGCTCGATAGGCGAGTGAAGGCGTGAGCACCGAGCCGCAGGCAGCGCCGGACGCGTCCGCATGGAATCGTTGGCTGCGGCGCCCGCGGATTCTGGGCGGCGTCCTCGCGGCCGCTCTCGCCGGCCTGCATCTTTTTGCCGATACGCCCGTGCAGTCGTGGCTGCGCGACGCCTGGTTCGACGTCTATCAGATAGCGATGCCGCGCACCCGCGTGTCGGCTCCCGCGGTGATCGTCGCCGTGGACGAGAAAAGCCTCGCGCAGTTCGGGCAATGGCCGTGGCCGCGCACTTTGGTCGCGCGCGTGCTCGACCGGCTTGCGGAATACCGCCCGCTCGCGGTGGGAGTGGACGTCATCTTCGCCGAGCCCGACCGGCTGTCGCCGGGCGCGGTCGCCGATTTGCACCCCCACATCGGGGACGCCCTCGCGCTCCAGCTGAGAAACCTGTCGAGCAACGACGAAGTGCTTGCCGCAGCGATCGGGCGGCTGCCGGTGGTGCTCGGGGTCGCGGGAACCTTCGAGCCCACCGACGAAGCGGCGCCCCGGTCGGCGGCCGTGTTCAGGATGCAGGGCGATCCGCTGCCCTATCTCTGGAAATTTCCCTCGGCTCTGGCGAGCCTCGGCCCGATCGACGCCGCGGCGACGAGCCGCGCCCTGATCAGCGCGGACGTGCGTCACGGCATCGTGCGCAGCGTTCCCCTGCTTGCCGCCGTCGGCGGCGCGCCCATGCCGTCGCTCAGCCTGGAGACCCTACGCGTCGGCGTGCGCGAAGCGGCGTTTACGGTCCGCACCGGCGCGCACGGCATCGAGTCGATCCGAATCGGGGATGTTCGCATCCGGCCCGAGCCCGACGGCCATCTGTGGGTGCGCTTCGGGCCTCACGAGCCCGGGCGCTTCGTGTCGGCGGCGGACGTTCTCGCCGGTACGGTCGACCGCGAGAAGATCACCGGCAAGCTGGCGCTGTTCGGGCTGACCGGCATCGGGCTCCTCGACCAGAAGGCGACTCCGCTCGGCGAGCGCATGAACGGGATCGAGGTCCACGCCCAGGTCCTGGAAAACATATTCGACGGCAACCTGCTCGGACGCCCGCGCTGGACACGGTGGTCGGAGTCCGCGTTGATCGTGATCCTCGGCGCCCTGCTCGTCTTCGCGGTGCCGGCGCTCTCGCCGGTGGGCTCCTCGCTCGTCCTCGTCGCCGCGATCGGGGCGCTGCTCGCGCTCGGCGCGGCGCTCTACCAGTACGCCGGCGTGCTCTTCGACGCCGCCGCGCCGATCATCGATCTCAACATCGTCTTTGGCGGGCTCCTGCGCGCGACGCTTGCCGAGTCCGCGCGCCAGCGGCAGCGCCTGCAGCGCGAGCTCGCTGCCGAGCGCGAGGCGGCTGCGCGGATGGCCGGCGAGCTGGAGGCCGCGCGCCGCGTGCAGATCGGCATGCTGCCGGTGCCGGACCTCGTGTTCGGGGGCGAGCGGCGCTTCGATCTGCACGCGAGCATGGAACCGGCGCGCGAAGTGGGCGGGGACCTCTACGACTTCTACATGATCGGAAAATCCCACCTGTTCTTCATGGTGGGCGATGTCTCGGGCAAAGGCATGCCCGCGAGCATATTCATGGCGCTGTCGAAGGCGCTCTACAAGAGCGCCGCGCTGCGCAGCCTGCCCGACCTCGGCCGCACGATGATCGAAGCCAACATCGAGATCACGCGGGAGAACCCGGAGCTCCTGTTCGTGACGCTGGTCGCCTGCATGCTCGACGTGGAAACGGGAGAGCTCGCCTATTGCAACGCCGGGCACGAGCCGCCTCAGCTGATGGGCGCGGGCGGTGGAAGCCCCAGGCCGCTCAAGGCCGCGGGACCGCCGCTGTGCACCCTGGAGAACTACCCGTACGCGGCGGCACAGGCGCGCCTGGCGCCGGGCGAGTCGCTGATCCTGGTAAGCGACGGCGTGGCCGAGGCCATGAACTCCGCCGGCGAACTGTTCGGGCGGGCCCGGCTCGACCGGTTGCTGGCGACGATGCCGGCAGGTCTATCCGCCGCGGAGCGAGTCGAGGCCGTGAACAACGACGTTCGCGGCTTCTCCGCGGGGGCCGAAATGGCCGACGACGTAACGGTGCTGGTGGTGCGCTGGGCCCGCGTCTAGCGGACGTTGATTTCCACCCGCCGGTTCCGGGGCTCGCTCACTTCGTCGGCGGTGGGTATTACGGGCTCGCGCTCGCCGCGCCCGGCGACGTTAATCGCGCTGAAGGGAATCCCGCGCGCCACGAAGTCCTTCCGAACGCGTTCGGCGCGCCTCAGGGACAAGGTGTCGTTGTATTCGACGGGACCGACGCGATCGGTGTGGCCGATCACTGCGATTTCCGCCACCTTGCGGCGCGCGATCTCCACGAACACCTTCTCGAACGCGTCCTTCGATGCCACCGTGTACTCGTCGGAGTCTTCCAGGAAATAGAGCTGAAACGAGATCGGGCGCTCCGGCTGCGCCGCGATGGCGTGCGTAAAGAGCTTCGTCACCTGCTCGCGCTCTACGGGAGGCGGTGCGACGGGGTCACCCTTCTCGAGAAGCGCGGCGGTGTAGGGCTTGTCCAGCACCGCGCTGCCGCCACGCGGATTGGTGATGACGACTGCGCCCGTCGTGCCGCTCTGGTCCGGAACGAGCACCACCAACTCCCGGGTATTCGGTGCCGCGGCACACGCGCCCAGAAACACCGCAACCGCGGCAATCGCGCCGGCGCGCATCGTGCGTCGCATGACGCTCGAGTCGCTAGTTCAGCGGGACGACCTGAACGAAGAACTCCGTGCCGCGCGCCCCCAGGATCGCGGCCGGCGTGCGCACCGTCATCGCCTCGGGCGACTGCTTTGAGATCTTGCCCGAGATCACGGAGAGCGTGCCGCTGCGAATGGAAGCGTCGAGCCTGCCTTCGTGGGTGGTCGAGTTGAACGAGAACCGGTCGAGCGTAAGCGAGCTGTTCGGGCCGGCGGACATCATCGTGTTGTCGACGAACGTGATGCCGACCGAGCCGTCGATGCCGGTGCGGACGACGTCCCCCTGCTTGAGCTTCAGGCCGGCGCTGGCCAGTATGCGCTGGGAGCCGCGCTCGACCATTACGGTGCCGCTCAGAGTCTTGATCTGGGCGATGTCGTTCGCCGACAGCGGGGCGGCAGCGAAGGCCGCCGCCGCAATCGCGGCACATGCCAGGAACCTGATGGTGCTGCGTAGTGCGGCCATAGGGTGCTCCTTTCCGGGTACGCGTATGTGACTTATTACCAGTTACGGCCCGTGCGCCATTATGATGGCACAATCGGCACGCCCGGATAATGCATTCTTTCTCGGATGGCGGCACACTCTCCCCCATGCATCTGACCATCGCCGCCGATGATCGGGAATATCCGCGGTTGCGGGAATTCATGGACAGTGCCTGCCAGCAGGCCGGCTGTTCTCCCGGTCAGCGCACGCGCGTCCAGCTCGTGGTCGAGGAGCTCTTCAGCAATACCGTGAAATACGGCCGGCGGGGGGCGGCGCCGGCGTCGGTCACCATTACGGTCGATTTCGAAGGCAGGCACCCGATGACCGTCCACTACGAGGACGACGCGCCGAAGCATGACGCCTTCGGCCAGCCCGACACGGACGAGGACTTCAAGCGCACGGTGACGAGCCGCCGGGTGGGAGGACTCGGGATCGTGCTGGTGAGAGAACTGGGCAAGGACGTGAACTATTCGTGGGCGGGCGGCAAGAACCGCGTCACGTTCTCGGTCGCGCTCGACACGCCCTGGCCCAGGAGACCGGACACGTAGCGGGCCGCGGCGGTCACTCGAGCTTGGGGGACCGGGCCGGGTCGACTGCCGGCTCTACCTGCAACTCCGATTCGAAGCGCCGCAGCTGTTGCTGGCCATTCTCCTGCGCCCGGCGCAGCTCCATCTGCGCCTTGTTCCGCTGCCCGGCCGCGTCCTCCGTCGGCTGCGCGCTGCCCGGCTCGATGCCCTGCCGGTAATGCAGCTGCTGCTGCCGTTGCTGCTGATCGATCTGTAACTGCTCCATTGCCCGCTGCTGCCGTTGCTCCCGATCGACCTGTTGCAGGTCCGTCGCCGGCTGCCGCTGCGCACCGGCAGGCGGCCTCTGCGCGTCGCGCTGTTGTTGGAGCATGCGCAGCTGCAGCGCTTCCTGCTGCTGCTGGCGCTGCAGCTGGTGCTGCTGCAATGCCCGCACCGCCGGGTCCTCCGCCCCCCGGGCCGCAGCGACCAGTAAGGCACCCGCCAGAAACGCCATCAGTCTTTTCATGGACAGCCACACGCCATCTTCATGTGTCATCTCGCAAGCTTTTTCTGCATGCGCTGATCGAACCGCTCCACGTTGATGATGAGCCGCTCGTGCACGCCTTCCCCCACCCTCTCGCGCACGTCTTCGGCGTCGATCCTGAAGGTCAGCGTGCGCCCGTCGACCTTCACCAGCTCCGCACGGGCGCGCACGCGCATCCCCACGGGAGTCGCCGCGAAGTGCCTGACATCGAGGTGCGTGCCCACCGTCTGGAATCCCGCAGGCATGAATCGCTCGACCGCCTGCAGCGCCGCCGCCTCCATCAGGTTTACCATGATCGGGGTGGCAAGCACGCCGATCTTGCCGCTGCCCACGTGCGGCGCCGTGTCGCGCGTGCCGACGACGATCTCTGCGGTGCCGGAGAGGCCCGGCTTCAGCGCTTCCGGGACGCTCAGCGCCATGCGCGCCTCCTGCCGGGGGAAGTGTGGTTCATGGTCATCGGGATGGAAGCGCTCAATTATCGCTCATTGGCGCTCGCGAGGGAGCGCGATCCGAGGTTGAATAATTCAATCAGGTTTGGTACCGTCCTCGTGCCATGACGCGGAACTGCGCACAACAGTAATGAGCGAGACCAAACTCAAGTCGCTCGACGACGCGCATCAGTACAATCAGGAACTGGCGGCGCGAGTGCGGCGTGCGGAAGAGGAACTTCCCCCGCACTGGGCGCGGATCGCGAAGCGGATCACCTTGATCATCCTGTTAGGAGGGGCACTCCTGGCCTACTATCTTCTCGACAAGATGCAGGAGGCGGTGTCGCTGCTCAAGTAGCGGCGCCGGATCGGGAACCGGGCTTGCGTCACCGCAGGCCCTTTTTCTTTCAGTCCTTGTAGTCGGGATACAGCTTCTCCACCAGCGCCATGCTCGCAACCCAGTCGCGGCTCTTCGAATCGTAGACGCCGATACGCCCGAACTTGTCCGCGCGCTCCGCGCACGCCTCGGGCGAAGGGACGTTGAGCTCGGCGCCGCCGGCAACCGCTCCGACCTGCGCGCGGCAGGCGAGCTCGAAAAAGTGGTGATAGATGTAGGCCTCCGGCAGCGTCGTCCCGCACACGAGCGCGCCGTGGTTCTCCAGGATCATGACCCATTTCTCGCCCAGCGCCGCGGCGAGCCTGTCCGCTCCCGCGCGAGTCGTATCGTCCACTTCGTTCGGATAGCGGGCAACGCGGTCGTAGAAGCGCATCGCCTGCTGCGAGATCGGCAGCAGGCCGTGCTTCTGGGCCGAGACCGCGAGGTTCGCGGGGGAGTGCGTGTGCACCACCGCGAGGATGTCCGGCCGGGCCTTGAGCACCGCGGCATGAAGATTGTAGGCGGCAGCGCTTGCCTTGTACTCGGAATCCATTACGCGGTTGCCGCCGAGGTCGTACTTGACCAGGCTCGACGCGGTCACCTGCTCCATGAACTGGTTATCGGCCTTGACGAGGAAGTGTTCGGGCTCGCCCGGCACGCGCACCGAGACATGGTTGTAGGTCATGTCCACGAACACGAAGTGGGCGATGAGGCGATGCGCCGCCGCGAGCTCGCAGCGCGCCTGCCACTCGGCCTTGTTCACGCTGCTGCGTACCGGCCGCTGCTTCTTCCCGATTGCAACCGTGCCTCCCATGGGGCCTCCTTGGCTTTCGAATGTAGATTATCATTGGCGCATTCCCGCGGGGAGAGTCGAGCAGGCACATGCTGGTCAAATTTCGCGTCAACGGCGACCCCGTCGAGGTCAATCTGAAGGCCGGCGACCGATTGCTGGTCGACGTGCTGCGAGAGGACCTGCAGCTCACCGGCACCAAGCACGGCTGCGGGATCGGCGCCTGCGGCACCTGCACCGTAATCGTGGACGGCTATCCCGTTGCGTCCTGCCTGCAGCTCGCCGCGATGTGCGACGGTGCGGACGTCCGAACGGTCGAGGGGCTTGCCGGCGCTTCCATGCTGCATCCGGTGCAGCAGGCCTTCGTCAACAAGTCGGCTCTGCAATGCGGCATCTGCATCCCCGGCCACCTCATGGCGGCGTGCGCCCTGCTCGAAAGACGACCCGATCCCACCGAGGAGGAAATCCGCGCCAGCGTCGACAGCGTCTACTGCCGCTGCACCGGCTACGTCCGCATCGTCGAAGCCTACCGGGAGGCGATCGCCCTCGCAAAAGCGAAGAAGCCATGATCCCGCGCGACCCCAGGGTGCCGGCCGCGGCCGGCTTGCTGGTCGTAGGCAAGGAAGTACCGCGCACCGACGCCGTTCCCAAAGTCACCGGCGCGGCGCAATACGTCGCCGACCTGCATGTCCCGGGCATGCTGCACGCGGCGGTGTTGAGAAGCCCCCACCCGCACGCCCGCATCCTTTCCATCGACACCAGCGCCGCGGCGTCTCTGCCCGGCGTCAAGGCGGTCGCGACCGGCGCGGACACGGCGAAGCGCAAATGGGGCGCGTTCCGACCGGACCTCTATCCCCTCGCCCTCGACAAGGTACGCTATGTCGGCGACGAGATTGCAGCCGTGGCGGCGGTGGACCCCGAAACCGCCCGCGCCGCGGTGGACAGGATCGTGGTCAAGTACGAAGTCCTGCCCCCGGTGCTCTCGCTCGACCAGGCGCTCGCGCCGGGCGCAGCGCTGGTGCACGACGACGCGCCTGGCAATGTCGCGCACCAGTTCGGCTTCGAGCGCGGGGACGTATCGGCCGGGTTCAAGGCATCGGACGTCGTCGTCGAAGGCACGTGGGAATCGGTGCGCCAGTGGCACACGGCGCTCGAGACTATCGGCTGCGTCGCGAAGTGGGACGGCGGGCGCGTCTCGATGTGGTGCAACACGCAGACGCCGTTCCTCGCGCGCGGCCGCTACGCGACCGCACTCGGCCTGCCTGAATCCCAGGTGCGCGTGATCCAGACCGAGGTCGGCGGCGGATTCGGCGGCAAGTCCGGCGACGACAACGCCTCCGTCATCTGCGCCCTTCTCGCGCGCCTCGCCGGCCGCCCGGTCAAGCTGATCCACACGCGCGAGGAGGAATTTCTCGCAGGCCACCCGCGCATGCCGATGCGCTACTGGGTGCGGCTCGGCTTTCGCAAGGACGGCCGCGTGATGGCGAAGGAAATCAAGATGTGGGCCGACAACGGCGCCTACACCGGCAAGTCGCAGGCGATCCTCGGCGCGGCGAGCGTGCGCCACGACGCGCTCTACAAGTATCCCGCGGTGCGCGGCAACTCCACCCTCGTCTACACGAACCTGGTGCCCACCGGGGCGTTCCGTGGCTTCGGCAACCCGTCCGCGGACTGGGCCGTGGAGCAGGCATGGGATCTTGCGGCGGAGAAGCTCGGCATCGACGTGCTCGAGCTGCTGCGCATGAACGCGGTGGATCCCGGCGATGTCTCCCCGCACAACCACAAGATCACGAGCTGCGAGCTGAAGCAGTGCATCGACAAGGCGGCCGGCCTTATCGGCTGGAAGGAGAAGCGCAAGGACAAGATGAAGGACCGGGGGCTCGGCATGGGCTGCAGCGTCCACGTCAACGGCCGCCGCAGCTTCGGCGACTGGGACGGGTCCTCCGCCATCGTGCGCGTGAACGAGGACGGCCGCGCAACCGTCATCACCGGTGAAGGCGAGATCGGCCAGGGCAATCTCACGGTGCTGCGCCAGATCGCCGCCGAGGAGCTGGGCCTGCCCTACGAGCACGTGGACATCACGCGCCCCGACACCGACGTGCAGCCCCACTCGCTCGGCGCGCTCGCGAGCCGGCTCACCTACGTCGCGGGCAACGCGGTGAAGAATGCCGCCACGGCCGCCGCGAAGCAGCTGCTGGAGGCGGCCGCGGAGCAGTTCCGGCGCCCGGTGGAAGATCTGACGATCCTCAACGGCGAGATCGGCCCGCGCAGCGGCTCGGAAACCGAATTCAGGCCGGTGGGCGCGGTTGTGCGCGCGAACATCTACCGGCGCGGCGGCCAGCCAATCGTCGGCGTCGGCACCTTCGACAACCCTTCCGAGTTCCCCGATCACAACCGCTACGGCAACGAATCGGGCGCGTACAACTTTGCCGCGCAGGCGGCCGAGGTCGAGGTCGACCGCGCCACCGGCGAGGTGAAGCTCCTCGAGGTCGCCGCCGTGGTGGATTGCGGGACGGTCATCAACCCGGCCACCGCGGAAGGCCAGGTGCAGGGCGCCGTGACCCAGGGCATCGGGCTCGCCATGATCGAGTACTTCGACTGGTGGAACGGCCAGCCTACCGACCCGCAGCTGAAGGACTACCCCATCCCCGGGGCGGCGACGATGCCGAAGCTGCATATCGGATTTGCCGATTCCTACGAGCCCTCGGGGCCGTTCGGCGCGAAGGGGCTGGGCGAAATCGGTCTCGACGCCGTGCCCGCGGCCATCGCCAACGCGGTCGCCGATGCCTGCGGCGTGCGCATCCACCAGCTCCCGATCACCGCGGAAAAGATCCACCGCGCGCTGCACCCGCAACTCTACGCAGGCGAAAAATCGTCGCCGCCGGCCGCGCCCAAGGGGGGCATGTGGTCGCGCCTCTCGACCGGCAAGCCTTCCGGCGCGCGCCCCTTCGACCCGGAATTTGTATCTGCGACCAGCGTGGACGATGCAGTCCGCCTGCTCGCCACGGGCGACGCCGCGCTCGTGGCCGGCGGCATGTCGCATGCGCTGCGGCGGGAGCGCACCGGATTCCCGCAGGCGAAGCGGCTCGTCTCCATCATGCGCATCCCGGAGCTCAACGAATTTTCCATCGACGCGCACGGTGTGCTGCGCGCGGGCGCGGCAGTGCGGCAGCAGGCGTTCTACGAGGATGCACGCGTCAAGAAGCATTGGCCTGCGATCGACGACGCGATGGAATCGGTGGGGCACACACGAATCCGCCGCATGCTGACGGTCGGCGGAAGCGTCGGGCCGCTGATTGGAGGATTCGATCTCCCGCTCGCCCTCCTCGTCCTGGGAGCGCGCGTGACGGTAGCCGGACCGAACGGGCGGCGCAGCGTGACCCTCGACGAGGCGTTCCAGAAGCGGTTCGCCAAGGACGAGATGGTCGTCTCGATCGAGGTGGGCCCGCCACCAGCCCGCTCCGGCTCGAGCTTCTACAAGTACATGGCGCGCGGTGTGCTGGAGATCCCGACCGTGAATACCGCCGCGGCCATCACGCTCCGCGCCGACGGCTCATGCGAGAAGGCGCGCGCCGCGATCGGCGCGGTCAGCTGGAAGCCGATCGTCCTCGATCTCACACCGCTCTCCGGAAGGCGGCTGAGCGAGGACATCCTGCGCGAGTCCGTGCAGGGGGTGCGCGCCCTGGCCGAGCCGGTTTCGGATGTCCGCGGGTCAGCGGCGTACAAGCGCGAGATGGCCGTAGAATTCGCCTATCGTGCTCTGGCGAAAGCGTGGACGCGCGCCCAAGGCACAACGGCGTGACTTGCGACCGGTGACTCGTGACTCGAAGACTTTCGAACTTCGACTTTAGACTTTCGGCCTGGCAGTTGGTGGCCGCATTGGCGCTGATCGCTGCCCATGCGCCGGCAACTGCGCAGGGCTATCCCGCCGGGCCGGTGCGTGTGATCGTGCCGTTCCCGCCGGGCGGCGGCGTCGACGGCGCGGGCCGGCTCATCAGCCAGAAACTGACCGAGGCTCTCGGCAAGCAGTTCGTCGTCGACAATCGCCCGGGTGCGAACGGGATGATCGGCAGCGAGCTTGCCGCGAAGGCCGCGAAGGACGGCTATACGCTGATGGTCAACGGCGCGAACTTCGTCACCACCCCCAGCCTGTACGCCAAGGTCTCGTACGATCCGGTCAAGGACTTCGAGCCCGTCAGCCTGATGGCGCTCGCGCCCAACGTGCTGGTGGTGCACCCCTCGCTGCCGGCGAAGACGGTCAAGGAGCTGGTCGCGCTCGCGCGCGCCCGGCCCGGGGAGGTCAACTACGCCGGCTCCGGCAGCGGCAGCACGCCGCACCTCGCTGCGGAGCTCTTTAATACCCTGGCGAAGGTCAGGATGGTTCACGTCCCGTACCGCGGAACCGGCCCGGCAATCGTGGGGTTGATGAGCGGCGAGGCGAGCGTCATGTTCATGCCCACGACCAATGCCGTGCCGCTCGTCAGGTCGGGGCGGTTGCGAGCCCTCGCCGTCACCAGCCGGGAGCGCGTGCCGGCCATGCCGGAGCTGCCCACTGTTTCCGAGTCCGGCCTCAAGGGCTATGAATCGAGCCAGTGGTACGGCATGCTCGCGCCCGCCGGGGCTCCCGCCGACGTGCTCGGGCTCCTCAGCTCGCAGGTCATGAAGATCATGCAGGCGCCGGACATGAAGCAGCGTCTGACCGGTGAAGGTCTCGTCGCCGTCGGCAGCACGCGCGAGCAGTTCGCGGCGCACATCAAGGTCGAGCTCGCGAAGTGGGTGGAGGTCATCAAGGCATCCGGGGCAAAGGTTGACTGAGGAACGGGACATGAGACTTGACAGGCTATCGAGCAACTCGCGTCGCTCCCGCGAAGGCGGGAGTCCAGAACGTCAAGCGCGGGTTGAATTCACGAGAACTTGCCCCCATCCTACCTTCCCCCGCACGCGGGGGAAGGGGATACCCGCCTCCGCGGGAATGACGGCGTTTGGTCTCGTGCTCGTTGCGTCGTTCGCGTGGATAGACAGCGTGTCCGCGCAGGATTACCCGAGCCGTCCGGTGAGGCTGATCGTGCCCCAGAGCGCGGGCGGCTCGACCGACGTCGTGGCGCGCGTCATCGCGCAGCGGATGACCGAGTCGCTGAGGCAGAACGTGATCGTGGACAACCGCCCGGGCGCCGGCAGCCTGAACGGAACCGAGCTGGTGGCGAAGGCCGCACCCGACGGCCATACCGTCCTCGTCGTCGCGGCATCGTTCACGATCAACCCTGCGATCCGGAAGGATCTCCCGTTCGATCCCGTTCGCGATTTCACGCCGGTAAGCCAGCTCGTCACGCTGCCTCACATCCTGGTGCTCCACCCCTCGGTCGCCGCGACCTCCGTCAAGGAGTTGATCGCACTCGCAAAAGCCAAGCCCGGCGTACTCAATTACGGCATCAGCGGAATCGCGACCAGCACCCACATGGCGGGCGAGCTGTTCATGTACATGACGGGCACGCGCATGGTAAGCATCCCGTACAAGGGGGGTGCGCCCGGCATGACGGCGCTGCTCGGCGGCGAAATACAGCTTTATTTCGCGACGATCTCCACCGCGATCCCGCATATCCGCAGCGGGAAGCTGCGCGCGCTGGGCGTCACCACGGCCAAGCGCTCCGTGGCAGCTCCCGAGTTCCCCACCATCGCGGAGGCGGGGGTGCCGGGCTACGAGCATTCCTCGTGGGTCGGCATGCTGGCGCCGGCCAGGGTGCCGCCGCCCGTACTTTCGACGATCGGGGCCGAATCGAGCAAGGCGGTTCACAACCCGGACGTCAAGACACTGCTGCTGCGCGACGGCCTCGAAGCGGTCGGCACCTCGTCCGCCGAATTCGACCGCATCATCAGGAGCGAGGTCGCGAAGTGGGCCAAGGTGGCCAAGGCGGCGAACATTAGGGCGAACTGAGCTTTCATCGTGGCTACCGCAGCGACCAATCCGAACCGCGCGCGACTCTCGAGCGAAATTGCACAGCTCAGCATGAAGCCGCTGTGGGAGCGGGTCATGCGGCTGAAGCCCGGCACCGCGGCGCAGCCGGTCATCTGGCGCTGGAAGGAGGTGCAGCCCTATCTGATGCGCGCTTCCGAGCTCATCACCACGCAGGAGGCCGAGCGGCGCGTCCTCATGCTCGAGAACCCCGCGCTGAAGGGCACCACCTTCGCCACCACGACGCTCTACGCCGGCCTGCAGGTCATCCTGCCCGGCGAGATCGCGCGCACGCACCGCCACTCGCCGAACGCGTTGCGCTTCATCGTCGAAGGCGAAGGCGCCTATACCGCCGTGGAAGGCGAGCGCGTGACCATGAAGCCCGGCGATTTCGTGACCACGCCGAATTGGGCCTGGCACGACCATGGCAACCTCGGCTCCGAGCCGGTGGTATGGCTCGACGGCCTCGATCTCGCGTTTGCGAATCTCTTCGGCGCGCATTTCCGCGAGGAGTACCCGCAGGAAAGCCAGCCCGTGGCGCGGGCGGAAGGCGACGCCATGGCGCGCTACGGCGCGAACCTGCTGCCCCTGGAGTACCACCCAAGGGGCGCAGCGTCCCCGCTCCTGTCGTATCCCTACGAGCACACGCGCGAGGCGCTCGAGCGGCTGACGCGCGGGGCCGATCCCCACCCCGCGCACGGCTACCGGCTGCGCTATGCCAATCCAGCGAGCGGCGGCTATCCGTTCCCGACCATGGCCGTGTTCATGCAGTGGCTGCCGAAGGGCCACGTCGGGGCCCGCGCTCGCAGCACCGACGGCGCGATTTACTGCGTCGTCGAAGGCCGCGGCAGCGCCGTGATGGGCGAGATACGCTTCGACTTCGCGCCGCACGACGTATTCGTCGTTCCCTCGTGGGAATACTTCCGGCTCGCGGCCGACACGGACTGCGTGCTCTTCAGCTATTCCGACCGCGCGGCGCAGGAAGCGCTCGGCTTCTGGCGCGAGGAATGCGCGACAAGCTGATCGAATTCGGCAGGCTCGTGCGTGACGCCGAGCGCGGCGTCGCGTTCACCGGCGCCGGCATCAGCACCGAAAGCGGCATTCCCAACTACCGCGGCCCGCAGGGGGTCTGGAACACCGAGACCCCGGTCTACTACCAGGAGTTCATGACCAGCCGCCAGGCGCGGGTGCGGGCGTGGCAGCGTGGCGTGCGAATGTTCCATCGCTGCGGGGCAGCGAAGCCCAATGACGGGCACCTCGTCATCACCGAGCTCCAGCGCCGCGGCCACATCGCGACCGTCATCACGCAGAACATCGACGGGCTGCACCTCGATGCGGGCAACCAGAATGTCATCGAGCTGCACGGCACCAACCGCTACGCCGCCTGCCAGCACTGCGGCAAGGAGTGGCCGACTCCCGTCATCGTCGAGCGCGTGGAAAAAGGCGACGAAGCCCCGGAATGCGACGCCTGCGGCGGCCCGATCAAGGCCCGCACCATCTCCTTCGGCCAGGCGATGCCGGAGAAGGAGATGCGCCTCGCCACCGAAGCGACGCTTAAGGCCGATCTCTACATCTCGATCGGGTCTTCTCTCGTCGTCGAGCCGGCGGCGACCTTTCCGCTGCTGGCCAAACAGTCCGGCGCGAGCCTGGTGATCGTCAACGCGCAACCGACGCCGCTCGACGCCATCGCCGATATCGTGATCCGGGAGCCGATCGGGGAAACGATGCGAAAGCTGATCGGCCAGTTGCCTGGCTGAACGGTGGCGCTTGGGGGTGACCGATGTCGCAGCCGACGAGCAACCGTGTCGGCCCCGTCGTGGGCCGTCAGTTCCCAAGGACCAGCGCGCGGATACTTCCGGGGTCCCGCAGCAGCGTCGCGAGCTTGGTCAGGCTTTCATCGAGCGCCCGGGCATAGGCCTCCGCACCGCCGAAGCGGTCGAGCTCCTGCGGATTGATGAACTTGAACATGATCGCCGAGGTGCCGGGGGGTATGCCCACGAACTGCACCGTGATCACGCCGTGATCGCGCAAGAGCAGCATCGCGAGCGCGGTTGCCGCTTCGTAGGGGACGATCGGCGGCTTCTCGACACCCGCGCGCTCCATCGCGATCTCCAGAATATCATCGGCGAGGAGTTCCGAGATCACCGGGGTCTCGTGCAATCGCCTGCCGACGACCGCGCGCACGGCCGAGGCCACTTTGCGCGTTGTAGCGGCGAGTTCTCTCACCCGTTCAGGCGTTGACGCGGCGAGCGAGCGATACGCCGCCGGATAGAACAGAGGCCGTGCTTCGAGCCCCATCTCATATCCACGCGCGCGGATGCGCGCCACCAAATCCTTCTCGCCGGCCATCACGCCAAGCCGCGGACCGGCAGTACCGTACTTGTCGAGGCCCGTTGCGACCACATCGGCCCCGAACTGCAGTGTTTTCGGCTGGTCGAACAATGCGGGCCCGACGCGCGCGCCGCCGGCGTCGTCGACGTAAACCGGCGCGCCGCGTTCGTGCGCGCGCCGTACCACCTGCTTGATCTCCTCCAGCGGCAGGATTTCGTAAGTCACCGCGAGCCGCGTCAGCACCACCAAGGAAACCTTGGTTTCGCGCTCGAGCGCCTCGGCGAAACCGCGCAGCCCCTGGGCGTCCACGAGCCGGGCGCCGGCGTGCGCGGCCGCCCTGATCACCGACGGGTGGCTGTAGCTCGCGGACACGCCGAGCACGGTGTCGCCCGGCTTGACCAGCGTCAGATGCGTCGCGTAGGTCGCGCCGGTGATGCGATTGAAGAGCGCGGCGTCATGACGCTCCGACGACCCGCCGAAATGATCCAGGGCCGCGGCGCGGAACTTCTCAAAGTAGAGCGCCGGCGCCACGAAGTCGTTGGCGATCGCGAACTCCCGTGGTTCCAGCGGGAGCCCGTGTTCGAGCCCGGAGAAGTTAAACACCACCCCCGGCCCGCCCTTCGCGATGCGCGCATCGATGTAGCGCCACGCCTGCTGCAATTTCCTGAAGTCGTCCTGCGTGCTGGTGAGGATGGATCCCCGCGCGTAGGGAACGCCCGCGGCGTAGTCGTTATGGAAGCGGTCTTTCATGAAGGTCATTACCCACCTCACGCCCTATCCGGGCGGAAACGGGTCTCGGGCTTGAGCCCCTTGCGCCGCTGCTTCCCGCTGACGCGGCCGTTTTCCAGGTAGCGGCCCGACGCCGCGCGCTTCGCCGCCCCTTCCCACTGCGGCGGCCAGTCGGCTCCCGCGGGCGAGCTGAACCACGGCGACTGCGGGCGGAGCCTGGGCAGCCCGAGCGCCTCCCAGGCCTTGCGCGCCCGCTCCATGTACTCCTGCCGCGGCAGCGCGAGCGGCGGCAGGTCCTCCTTCATGGTGGCATCCATCAGGAGCGTCGCGTCCTCGCGGTCGGCCTCGTGCTCGCGCTCCGGCCCGTGCCCGGGGCTTCGATAGCTGAGCACCTGGAGATCGGCCGACGGGTCCATGCGGAAGGCGATCGCCCACATGAGCGCATCGGAGTTGTCGGGGTCGATGTCCTCGTTGACCGCGATGCAGATCTTGCCGCAGTCGGCCTTGAAGCTGGAGGCGCCCGTCAGCGCGCGCCAGATCTCGGTGCGCGGCGTGCCCTTCTCCACCGTCACGATGGCGATGCGGCGCAGCGCCGTCATGCGCTCGTGCAGCGTCACGCGCTTGACGCCGAGGATGCCCAGGGCGTTGCGCAGGTGCGAGAGAAACATTGGCTCGTACGATACGCGCTTGATCGCGCTCGACTCGCTCGGCGTCACCTGGCTCAAATAGGAGGCGACGATCGCGTTCCTGCGGTGCGTGATCGCGGTCACCCGCATCGGCATGTTGAATTCCTCGGGCGCGATGTGCCCGTGCGATTCGCCGAACGGACCCTCGGGCTCGAGATATTCGGTGTCGATCAGCCCCTCGATCACGATCTCGGCTTCGGCCGGCACCAGCAGGTCGACCGTCTTTGCGCGCACGACGTTGATCGGCCGGCCGGCAACGGCGCCCGCGACGCCGATCTCGTCGAGGTCGAGCGGCAGCTTCATCGGCGCGACGAACGCGACGCAGGGCGGCGCGCCGAGCACGATCGCGCACGGCATCACCTTGTCGCTGCGCTTCTGGTGCTTGAGATAATGCCGGTAGCCGCCCGCTCCGCCCACGCGCGTCGCCATCCGGATCACGCAGCGGTCGGGCGCCTTGAGCCCGGCACGATAGGTGCCGTGGTTCTGGACGCCGGTCTCGGGGTCCCTGGTGATGACGTTGGTCGCCGTCAACGTAGGCGCGCTGTCGAAGCCCGGCGTCGAAACCGGGATCGGCAAGCTGTCGAGCCCGTTGCCCTCTCCCTTCAACGCCGAACCCTTGATCACGACCTCCTGGCACGGCGCTTTCGTGACGAGCCGCGGCTTGACGGGATTGGCGATGGCATGGTCCCACTTGGGCTGGACCTCCTCGGGCTTCGCGCGCATGCCGATGCAATAGATCGCGCGATTGCCGGCATAGGCGCCGACCACCACGGGGAACCGGTACTTGCGGCCGCGTCCGTCGACGACGTTCGTGAAGAGAAACGCCTTGCGCTCGTGCTCCTCGATCCCGCCCACGTACTGCCAGCGCACCAGAGGGTGCAGCACCGCGTCCTTGTCGATCGGCCGGTCGATGGTGAGGAGGAGCCCTGCTTTCTTCAGCGCGGCGAGATGTTCATGCAGGTCGGCGTAGCCCCGCGATTTCTTTTCCATCAATCGGCCTTGATCTTTGCCGCCTTGACCACCCGGTCCCAGCGCGGGAGTTCGGCCCTGACCAGATCCTCGAGTCGCGAAGGGGGGCCGCCGGCCGGAATCATTCCCTGGCTTGCGAGCAGCTTGCGAATGTCGGGTTGCTGGAGCAGCGCGCTGATGTCCGCATTGATCCGCGCCACCGCTGCCGGGGGCGTGCCGGCCGGCGCGAACGTGCCATACCAGGTATAGATCTCGAGACCGGGGAACCCCGACTCCTTCATCGTCGGGACGCCGGGAAAAGCGGCCGAGCGCTCCCCGGTCATCACCGCCAGCATGCGCAGCCTGCCGCTCGCCACGTACGGGTGCGCGCTCTGCAGCGCAGAGACCATCGCCTGCACGTGGCCCGCCATCACGTCGGTGATCGCGCCGGCGAAACCCTTGTACGGCACGTGCACGATATTGATTCCGGTCTCGAGCTTGAGCAGCTCCATGGCGAGATGTTGAGGCCCGCCGTTGCCGGGCGAGGAATAGTAGAGGTCTCCGGGCCGCCGCTTGGCGAGATCGATGAAATCCTTCAACGACTTCACCGGCAGCTGCGGGTGGACCACCACGCCCAGCCCGCTGGTGGCGATCAGGGACACCGGCGCGAAGCTCCTTATGGGATCGAAGGGCAGATCGGGGCGCAGCGCCGGGGTGGTGCCGAACGCAGTGGCGACGAACAGCAGCGTGTGGCCGTCCGGCGCGGCTTTCGCCACGTAAGCAGTCGCGATGGTGCCGGTCGCGCCCACCCGGTTTTCCGTGACGACGCCGACCTTCCAGCGCTCCGAAAGCTTCGGCCCGAACGCGCGCGCAAGGATGTCGGCGCCGGTTCCCGGCGTGTAGGCCACGACGAACTGGACGGTGCGAGTCGGAAACGCGGGATCCTGTGCAGCCACGGTCCCGCCGCAGCAGGCGATCGCGACGCCGATCAGCGCCGGCGCGATTCGCCGTCGATTCCCCGAACCGTTCAAGATGCTCGTCATCTGCGGCCTCCCCGGATGATCGAATTCCGAACGCCGCCCTATTATAGGGTCACGGCGAATTCCGGCGCGACCCGAGCGGGATTGACACCGGACGGCGGTCTTGCGACGCTTGCGGCTGCCAGAACATCTATCGGCACTGGCGGAAGAAATTCTTGATCGAAACCCAGGTACTGATCGTCGGTGCCGGGCCCGTCGGGCTTACGCTCGCCCTGGACCTGGGCCAGCGCGGCGTGCGCTGCGCGTTGATCGAGCGCAACGAAACCTCGATCCGGCTTCCGAAGATGGAGCGCTGCAACGCGCGGACGATGGAAATCTACCGCCGGCTCGGGGTCGCCGAGAAAATCCGCGATGCGGGCCTGCCGCGCAGCGCTCCCATGGACGTCTTTCTGGCGATGTCGATGTCCGGGCCGCCGCTCGTCCGGTTGCCGTATCCGTCGGTGGCTGAGGCCAAGGCCGAGATTGCCACGCACAACGACGGGCGTCCGCTCGAGCCGTATCAACTGATCTCGCAATACACGCTCGAGCCGCTGCTGAGATCGATCGTGGAAGCGCAGCCTTCTGTGACGGCGCGCTTCGGCTGCGAACTCGTGTCGTTCACGCAGGATTCCGGCTCGGTGTCCGCGCGCGTCACCACGGGGACGGGGCCGGATGAGACGATCCGGGCCCAGTACCTGGTCGGATGCGACGGCGGCTCCAGCACCGTCCGCAAGCAGCTCGGCATCGCGCTGCACGGCGAGGGCAACATCCGCAACCTGAGACAGGCGCTGTTTCACTGCCCGGAGCTCTACGGGCGCATCCCGATGGGCAGGGGTCGCCATTACCACATCGCCGAGGGGCCGCTCTTTCCGTTCATCATCCTGCAGGACAGCACGCGGCACTGGACGCTGCACGCGGCGGCGTCGAGCGACAGCGAAATGGCGGAGATCTTCAGGAAGTCGCTCGACATGCCGGTCGCGTTCGACATGCTGTCCGTCAACGAGTGGACGCAGCACCTGCTGTGCGCGGAGCGTTACGGCGAGGAGCGGGTGTTTATCGCCGGGGACGCAGCGCACCTGGTCATCCCGACTGGAGGGCTCGGCATGAATACGGGCGTCGGCGACGCGATCGATCTCGCGTGGAAGCTCGCGGCGACGCTGGCGGGTTGGGGCGGGCCGCAGCTGCTCGCGTCCTACGACCGCGAGCGGCGCCCGATCGGGCTGCGCAACGTGAAGGCCTCCGGCGCGGCGATGAGCGGGCGGTTGAGCTGGCACGCGGCGTATCACCCCGACGTCCGCAAGAACACGCCCGCGGGCGCAGCCGTCCGTGCCGAAATGGCGAAGCGCTTCGACATCGAGCAGCGCAAGGTGACCGAGATACTGGGAATCGAAGCGGGTTACCGCTACGTGGGCTCACCCCTGGTCTGCCCCGAGGACGGAGACGGCCCCGATCCGGACAATCCGCGCTACATTCCGACGACCTGGCCGGGCGCGAGGCTGCCGCACGTGTGGCTCGACGATGGCACGGCGCTGCATGACCGGCTGGGCACGGGCTACTCGCTGCTGCGACTGGGCGGATCGCGAGCGGACGTTTCGGGGCTGGAGCGCGCATGCGCGTCGACAGGCGCGCCGCTGGAGGTGCTCGACATCAGGGACGAGCGGGTGCGCGAGATCGCAGGCTTCGACCTGTTGCTCGTCCGACCCGACTTGCACGTCGCCTGGCGCGGGAACCGGATTTCGGACGAGGCCGGCGCCATCGTCGCCGTGGCAACCGGCCGGTTGCCGGCGCAGATGACTCATGCGTCCGGGCGAGCTCTGCCCTCCGAAACGCATTGACCGATGGTCTTTCGATTATTGCTTCTGGTCGCCGTGCTCGGACTGGCCGGCTGCGCCAGTAACCAGGCGACACAGCAGCCGCACCAGCCCAAGGCAAACGCCGCATGGCGCAAAAGCCTCGGCGAGGCGACCTTCATCATGCTTGCGGCGGGTGAAACGCGGCAATTCAAGATTACCCCGGACCTGCAGACTTTCGGATTCCCGGAAGGAATCAGCTATTTCGTAGGAATTGCGCTGCCTCGATCCGGCAGTCCCCACAAACTCACGCTGCGGACACTGCCGCTCGACCCCCTCAGGCCGCGCAGGACCCATGTCTTCGTGCCGAGAGTGGCGGTCGTGGCCCCCGATGGCAGCGTGAGCCGGTACATCGGGCTCGACTTCCAGCCGATCCCGCCGCGCTTGCTGACCGGAACGACCGGCTGGCAGGGCAGCCTCGACCTCGCTGCCGGCGAGTCACGCCTCGCCGTGTATACGGAGACCCTGCTGCCGCAGACTCTGCGCTGGCCGACGCCCGATGAGGCGGGCGGCTATTGGTACGTTCCCTCCGGGCCGACCGGCGTCATCGAGATTACTCTCGAGGGCCGCTGAGAACGCCGCTACCGTCAGGCCCGTTCCGATCTCAGCCGCGCCAGCGCCTTCGCGCGCCACAGCGGCCAGGCGCGGTTGTAGTCCTGCACCGGGACCGACGCCCTGACCTCGGCCTCATCGAGGCCGGTGATTTTCCCGCGGGGTCCCGCAATCAGCATCGCCTGCGCCTGCATCCTGGCGCTCATCTCCAGATAGATGCTGCGGCCCACGGCGCGCGGCAGGTTCTCGCCCACGATGACGGCGCCGTGCCCGCGCATCAGCGCCGCGGGCTTCGCCCCGAGCGTCTTCGCCAGGGCTTGCCCCAGATAAGGCGTCTTCACCAGCAGATCGGTGCCTTTCTGGGCGTCGCGGATCTCGAAGTTCGGCAGGCCGTCTCCGATGAAGGCTGCCATGTGGAAGATCGCGCGCATCTGCACCGAGGTGATGCTGAAGGGGACGACCGATTGCGAGTGGCTGTGAACCACGGCGGTCACCTCCGGGCGCGTCTTGTAGATCTCGCCGTGAATGAAGCGCTCGCGCACCGACTCGCGTCCGCGCGCGTCCTGGGGATTGCTGTCGAGGTCGTATTCGATGATGTCGTCTTCGGTGACGAGCTCCGGCGCCCGGTGCCCGGCGAGAAAATAGCGGTTCGGGTCGCGCGGCGAGCGCACGGAGACGTGCCCGTAGGCGTCGATCACCTCGTGCTCCGCGAGGATGCGGTAGGCCGCGACCAGGTCTTCGAATGGGCTCATGACATTTCCCCGTCGCTCCCGCGAAGGCGGGAGCCCAGGTCTCGTTTCCCCCATCCTACCTTCCCCCAAGCGGGGGAAGGGGATACCCGCCTCCGCGGGAATGACGGCGTGGTCACGGCTCTCTGAGCGCCCGCCGCTTCCATGCCTTCCACGCGCGCCCGAGCCCGTAGCCTTCGCGCGCCTCGATCAGCCGCGCTTCCCCGGGGTCGAGGTACTTGATCGGCCCGCCCTGCGCCATGATCATCGCCTGTGCCTGGAGCTTCGCGTTCAGCGCGAGAAAGATGCTGCGCCCGACGACCCGCGGGATCGAGGGCCCGACCACCGTCGCGCCGTGCCCCCGCATCAGGACCGCCGGCTTGTCCGCGATGCTTTTCGCGAGCGCGCGCCCGAGCGCGGAATCGCGAATCAGCATGTCGGTGATGCCCGCGGCATCGCGGATCTCGAATACCGGGACCCCGAGCGAGATGAATGCCGCCCGATGGTACATGGGCTGCAGCGGAATGGTGGTGACGCCGAACGGAATGACGGGCGGCGCGTGGGTGTGGACGATCGCCTTCACATCCGGCCGCGCCCGGTAGATCTCGCCGTGGATGAAGCGCTCGGTGTAGAGATCGCGCTCCATCACCTCCACGGGAACGCTGTCGAGGTCGAACTCGAGGATGTCGGCGGCGGTCACCAGTTCCGGCGCAAGCGACCGCGACAGCAGAAAGCGGGCGGGATCGCGGTCGTGGCGCACGCTCACGTGCCCCCAGCCGTCGAGCACGCCCTCCTGCGCGAGGATGCGGTTCGCCGCGACCAGGTCCTCGATCAGCAGCGGGTCCGCCGGCCCCGCAGTGGGAGAGTGGCTCGTGACGCGCAACTCCTGATTCGTGGGCATGGACCGTCACTTCCTCGGGTACGGGGGGCGGAGCTCGCCGCCGCCGCGGCCGGCTTGAGTCTCAGCATCCGGATCGCGTTCCCATGATAGACCTTGTCGCGGACCGGCGCCGCGAGCTTGAGCGAGTCGATCGCCCGGATGCTTTCGCGGATGAAGGTCGGCCCGCCCTCCGGATCGAACGGGCAGTCGGTGCCGAACAACACGCGGTCGGGGCCGAAGAAATCCAGCCCGCAACGAATCGCGGACGCCGATCCGTTGACCGAAGTGTCGCCGTAGAACATCTTGAAGTATTCGAGCGGGCGCTTGCCGAGGCGCTTCAGCAGCGCGCCGTAGTCCTCGTCCACGGTGCGCGCGCCCATCTGATCCATGCCGAGGCCGATGCGTTCATCGAAAAACGGCGCCATAGCGCCGAGGTGGTGCGTGATGATCTTGAGGTCGGGCAGCTTCTGGAGCACCCCCGAGAACACCAGGCGCGCCATGCAGACGCTGGTCTCGTAGGGCCAGCCGAAGAGCCACCAGATTTCGTAGCGGGACTTGGACTCGACCGGGTAGTCGGCGAACTTCGCGGTGCGCACCGGGTGGAGCCAGATCGGCAGGTCGTACTTTTTCACGCTGCGCTCGAAGATGGGGTAGAACTCCGGGTCGTCGAGCGGCCGCCCGTTGACGTTGGTGAAGATCTGCACGCCCTTCGCGCCGAGCCTTCCAATTGCCCGGTCCATCTCCTCGAGCGCGGCCGGGACGTTGTTCATCGGCAGCGAGGCGACGAATGCGGGGAAGAGGTCGGGGCGCGCTGCGACGATATCCGCCATGCCGTCGTTCGCCAGCCGGGCAAGCGCCGGCGACTCTTCGGGGCCCGCCAGGAACTCGATCGCGGGGAGCGAGAGCGTCAGGACCTGCTGGTAGCCCCTGAACTTCACCATCATGCGGATGCGCGCGTCGAGATCCCACAGCACCGGTATGTTGAGCCAGCGCTTGATCGACGCGGCCAGCGCGGGATTCGCGCCGGCGATGCCCTTCATGCGCTCGAAAAAGGACTGCGGGAAGATGTGCGGAAAGATGTCGAGCTTGAGGCCGTTCTTCATGGCTTGTTCAATTTTACAGTCCCAGGATGCGCCCGATCTCCGAGAGGTACTGTCCGGTCTTGAGCCCCTTCGCCATGGCGGCGTCGATCGCTTCCTCCAGCACCGTGCGCACGCCGTGCAGGCTGTCGCTCACCCAGTGATGCCGGCGGATCGGCGAGTTGAGCACGTTTTTCAGCGTTTCCACTTCGTCGCGCAGGCGCTGCACGTCCTGCGAGCCGCCCGGCAGCTTCGCGAGATCCCGTTCCAGCGCCTCGACCAGGCGGGCCACTTCCTCGAGATCGATGTCCCTGACGGCGTCATCGTTGCGTTCACTCTTCGCCAATTGAAGCCTCCTCTATCGTTTCAGATTATAATTCGATTCACATTTCGCGCCCGTAGCTCAACTGGATAGAGTACTTGGCTACGAACCAAGGGGTAGGGGGTTCGAATCCCTCCGGGCGCGCCACCTGATACGCAAAAAGGCCTGCTGTTTCGCAGGCCTTTCTGCTTGAAGGATGAAGGCAGAAGGCGGAAGGATGACTCGCCTTCGCCGCATCGTCACCACGTTACTTGGTCGGCGCCTTGAACTTCCCGTCCACCATGTTGGGCACCAGTGCCTCGCCCTTCTGCCTCTTGTCGTCGATTTCCTTGACCGCCCCCTCCAGCGCAACCATGCGGTAGGCCGTGGAGGGGTGCGATGCGGTGTGGTTGGTCTTGATGTTCGCGGGATGCGCCGCGGCCATCCGCCTCCAGAACTTCGGTGCGTCCGTGATCGGCATACCCGCTTGCGCCATGACGTACAAGCCCACGTAATCCGCTTCCGCCTCGAACTCCTGCGAGTAGGCGGCTCCGGCAGCTTGCGTAATGTTCGGGTTCACCTGTCCGCGGCTGAGCACTATCAACGCGATGTCCGCCAGCACGCCGAGCCCCACGTTCTGCTTTCTCGCCTCGATATGCTTCATGATGTTGTGGGCCATCTCGTGGGAAATCACCAGCGCCAGCTCGTCGTCGTTCCTGGTGAAATTCACCATGCCTCGCGTAATCACGATTTGCTTGCCGTCCGCGAACGCGTTGATTATCTGCTGCGGCCCGAGCGTGATCGGAAAGCGGCAGGCCCGCTCGGGCTTGACGACGATCGACAGGGTTTCGCCCGAACGCTCGATTTCATAAGTGAGCGGATCTTCCGGTCGCACCTTCTCATAGAGCGCAATCAGTCCGTCGCGGTCGCTGGTGCGGACGCCGTTTATGCTCTTGATCACGTCGCGCGGCCTGATCCCGGCCGCATCCGCCGGGCTCCCTTCCAGCACGAACAGCACGGTCCGCCTCTCGCCGATCCCGTACTTGCTTTCAAGAACCGGTCCCGTCGCTCCCTTGGGCTTGGTCATCGAGTAGAGCCCGACGTCGGGGCCGACCAGGTCACCGCACAGCGAGTGGGCATTGGTCGCGAGCGGCCGGTAAACGCGGCTGATCCGCTTTTGCTCGTCCACCATCTCGCTTACGGCGAGCTCCATCTGCCGGGCGGCCTCGGCTTTCGTCGCTTCGTCCGATACCTGGACCCGCTGCGTAGTGGGGGTCGCGCACGCGGTGAGCAACGCTGCCAGCAAAATAGGAAGCAGCCCTTTCATGGCGGTGTCTCCCATGACAGTCCGACGTGCCACCGTTAAGGGGTTCAAGAATAGCACCCAACGAGAGCGGGCGCGTCATTCTGCATCGTGCACCGGGGTCATTCTGGGCCACCACCAAGCCGCGCGGTATCCCATGACCATGGGATGTAGCCCCGGCCATCCATGGCGACCCGCCGCCCGCCCGCGAAGTCCCGGCGAGGGGCGGTTCAGCTTCCGGCCTGCTTTGCCCACCGCGCCGGCAGCGCGGTCTGGTCTTGCGCGCCGAGGCCGCTGCGCGCCGCCTCCTCGAAGCACTTCAACGCGGTCTCCGCCGCGGGGAGCGTGCCGCCCAGCGCTTTCGCCTCTGCGATCATGGTCTTCAGGTCCTTGCACACCAGCTCCACCGCGAAATTCACCGGGCCGGGGTCCCTGCCGGCGAGCTGCGCCGCGATCATGCCGCTCCGCACCTTGAGCACGTTTGCGCCGCCGGAGCTGTCGGCGAATATGCTCATCAGCCGCTCCGGCTCGAGGTTGAGCGGGCGGCAGAGCAGCAGCGCCTCCCCCAGCGCCTGCCAGTAGACGAACAGCGGGAGATTGATCGCAAGCTTCATGCGCGAGCCCGCCCCGACCGGCCCAACGTGTTCAAGGCGCCGGCACAGGCATTCGAGCAGCGGCCGCGCGCGCGCCATGTCCGCGTCCGCCGCGCCCGCAAATCCGAAGAGCTTCCCCTCCCGCGCCGGGCCGGTGGTCCCCCCGACCGGACACTCGACGAGCGCCGCGCCATTCTTTCTCACTTTCGCACCGAGGGCCACTTCGACCTCCGGCTGCACGGTGCTCATCTCGATGAAGAGCTTCCCGGTGACGTTGCCGGACAGCAGCCCCTGCGGGCCGTGGTAGAGGGCATCGATCGCCTTGGCGTCGGTAAGGATAGTGATGATGATGTCCACGGCGCCCGCGAGCGCCGCGGAAGACGCGGCAACCCTGGCCCCGGCGTCCGCGAGCGCCTTCGTCTTGCCCGCCGTGCGGTTCCACACCGTGAGCTCGTTCCCAAGACCCATCACCCTGAAGCCGATCGCTTCCCCCATCCGGCCAGTGCCGGCGATGCCGACTTTCATGCGTCCCTCCGTTTCAGGTTGCGCAAGTTGACATGGCAATTGCTCTCCAGTCAAATTCGCGTCCAAGAACAAATCAGATTGAGCTCGACATTCTTCGGCAGCTCGATGAACTCTGCGGAAAAGAGCGAAGTCCGGGACAGGATGCACGTCGACTGGGACGTCCCGGTGCGGATGGACGACGGGCTCGTGCTGCGCGCCGATGTGTTCCGCCCGCCGCGCGAGGGCCGCTATCCCGTGATCCTGGCGTACGGCCCCTACGCCAAGGGACTTGCCTTCCAGGACGGATACCCGAGCGCCTGGCAGCGCATGGTCGCGGAGCATCCCGACGTCGCGCACGGCTCGAGCAACCTCTACCAGAGCTGGGAAGTGGTGGACCCGGAGAAATGGGTGCCGCACGGCTACGCGTGCGTGCGCGTAGACTCGCGCGGGGCCGGCCGCTCGCCCGGATTCATCGATCATTTCTCCCCGCGCGAGACGAAGGATCTCTATCAGTGCATCGAGTGGGCGGCCGTTCAGCCGTGGTCGAGCGGCAAGGTGGGGCTGAACGGCATCTCGTATTACGCCATGAACCAATGGCACGTTGCTTCGCTCCAGCCGCCGCACCTCGCCGCCATGTGCATCTGGGAAGGCTCCGCCGACTGGTATCGCGACATGACTCACCACGGCGGCATCCTGTCCTCGTTCTGGGCGAACTGGTACGACATGCAGGTGAAGACGGTCCAGTACGGCCTCGGCGAGCGCGGACCGCGCTCGCGCGCCACCGGCGCGCTCGTCTGCGGCGACGTGACGCTCTCCGACGCGGAGCTGGCGAAAAACCGCTCCGATTTCGGCGACGAGATCCTCGCCCATCCCCTGGACGATCAGTACCACCGCGACCGCTCGCCCGTCTGGGAAAAGGTGGTGACACCTTTCCTGTCGGCGGCGAACTGGGGCGGCCAGGGACTGCATCCGCGGGGCAATTTCGAGGGCTTCGTGCGCGCCGCCGCGAAGGAAAAGTGGCTGGAAGCGCACGGCATCGAGCACTGGACGCATTTCTACACCGACTACGGGCGCCTGCTGCAGAAGCGCTTCTTCGATTACTTCCTGAAGGGCGAGAAGAACGGCTGGGACCGGCAGCCGCGGGTGCAGCTACAGGTGCGGCATGTAGACCGCTTCGTCGAGCGCCACGAGAACGAGTGGCCGATCGCGCGCAGCCGATGGACCCGCTACTACCTCCAGCCGGCGGGGCACCAACTGAGCCTTGAGCCGACGGGGAGCGCGGGCAGCGTCACCTATGCCGGGCTGGGAGACGGCGTAACCTTTGTGTCGGCGCCGCTCGACAAGGAGACCGAGATCACCGGTCCGCTCGCGGCGCGGCTTTTCGTCTCCTCCTCGACCACCGACGCCGATCTCTTCCTCGTGTTTCGCGTGTTCACGCCGGACCTGCGGGAAGTGGTGTTCATGGGCGCAATCGACCCGCACACGCCGATCGCGCAGGGCTGGCTGCGCGCGTCGCACCGCAAGCTCGATCCAAAGCTCTCCACGCCCTACCGGCCCTATCACACCCACGACGAGAAGCAGCCGTTGAAACCGGGTGAGGTCGTCGCGCTTGAGGTGGAGATCTGGCCGACCTCGATCGTGGTGCCCGCGGGCCACCGCATCGTGCTCACCGTGCGGGGGCGCGATTACGAGTGGCAGAAGTCGACCGGCGCGCGGCTCTCCAACTTCAAGAACGAGCTCCTCGGCTGCGGCCCGTTCCTGCACAACGATCCCCGCGACCGGCCGGCGTCGGTCTTCGGCGGCGACGTCACCCTGCACATGGGGCCGCAACAGCAGTCGTATATACTTCTTCCAATAATTCCCGCGTAGCGTTTTTCCTCCCCCTTGATGGGGGAGGACTAAGGTGGGGGTGAAATAATACCGCCGGCGTTGGCACCCCCATCCTGACCTTCCCCCATCGAGGGGGAAGGAACAACCAGTGAACAAGGAGGAGAAATGAAGTATTACGGTTTCTGGCGCTCGCTCGCCGCCTGCCGCGTGCGCATCGCGCTCGCGATGAAGGGCATCCGGGCGGAGGAGATCCCGGTCAACCTGATGCAGGGCGAGCAGCTGAAGCCCGAGTATCGCGCGGTCAACCCGCTGGCGGTCGTGCCCTCCCTCGTCACGGACGACGGCGGCACGCCCCTCTTCGAGTCGATGGCGATCATCGAGTACCTCGACGAGACCCACCCGCAGCCGCCGCTCCTGCCGAAGGACCCGAAGGGCCGCGCGCGCGTGCGCGGGCTCGCGCAGATCGTCGCGTGCGACGGCCATCCCCTGCTCGTCCCGCGCGTCCGCAACTATCTCGAGAAAGAGCTCAAGGTGGACGAAGCGGCGCGCACCCGCTGGTGCCAGCACTGGATCATGGAAGCTTTGAAGGCGGTCGAGGCGCACCTCGCGCAGGAAAGGGAAACCGGGCGCTATTGCCACGGCGATGCGCCGACCCTCGCCGACATCTGCGTCGCGACCCAGGTGTTCGGCGCGCGGTTCTTCAACTGCGACACCGCCCCGGTGCCCACCGTGATGCGGGTCTTCAACGAGTGCATGAAGCTCGAGGCCTTCGACAAGTCGCATCCGCTCAAGCAGCCGGGCGCGCCGAAGGAGCTCAAGCACTGAAGCATACAAAGTACGGTCATTCCCGCGAAAGCGGGAATCCAGGC
>Ga0187892_10001699_pt1 | contig 48522 bp, 44 predicted proteins | sample MA1701073metaG_FD_139345 | JGI IMG/M metagenome (GOLD analysis project Ga0187892, IMG submission 139345) | Bio-ooze microbial communities from a basaltic lava cave in the Kipuka Kanohina Cave System on the Island of Hawaii, USA - MA170107-3 metaG ...
CACTGTCCGATCGCGCCCTCGCCCTCGGCGCCTCCGCGGCGAGGACCCGCGTCGTGCGGCCGACGGTCGACACTGGCCGCTTTGCACCTCGACCGCCGAGCGACACCGACACCGACACCGACGCCGACCCCGGGGCCGGCGCCGTGCCGCCTCCACCGACACCACACCGGCCGCTGCGGGTCGCCGCCTCCGCGCCGTTCTCGTGGCAGGGAGGCCACGACTACCTCCTGGTCGCGGCACAGCGGGCGATCGCCGGCGGTCTGGACCTGCACCTGCACCTGGTGGGCGACGGCGCCGACCGCCAACGCCTGCTGTACACGATCGCCGACCTCGGCCTCGAGCCGAACGTGACGGTGCACCCGGCGGTCGACCGCGACGCACGCCGGGCGCTGCTGGCCGCGGCCGACGCCGTGGTCGTCCCCGCCGTCGAGGACCGCCCCTGGCCGGAGCTCCTCGAGGCGATGGCCGCCGGCCTGACCGTCGTGGCCTCCGACCTCCCGGCCGTCCGCGAGATGGTCACCGACGGGGTGGAGGGGTGGCTGGTGCCCGGCCGGGACGCGGCCGCCCTCGCCGACGCCCTCGCCCGGCTGGCCGCGGACGCCGCTGCCCGCTCGACAGCCGGCGACGCCGGTCGGACCCGCGCGCTGCGGTGGGCCGAGGCCCATGCTCGACCCGCAGGGGCGGCCCGATGAAGGTCGTGCTCGTGGTGGACGTGTTCCCGAAGGTCTCCACCACCTTCATCGCGGCCAAGTTCATCGCCCTCGTCGACCAGGGCATCGACGCCCACGTGGTGTGCTGGACGAGCGAGCCGGACATGTGGGAGCGCGTGGCGACGCTGGCGTCGCGTCCCGAGCTGGCCCGCCGCGTCCACGTCGTGCCCTCGCCGGTCAAACCCTGGACGGCGCTGGGCCCGGCCTTGGCGCGTAAGGGTTCGACGGGCCCCGGTGACACCCGTCGCCGGCGGCTGCGGTCGGGCGCCGGGCTCGTGCGCGCCGGCCTGGCCGAGGGTCGGGGCTTCGACGCCTGGCTCGACGGCCTCGACCCCGACCTCGTGCACTTCGAGTTCGGGGCCCGGGCGGCGCGCTGCCTGTCGTCGGAGCGGCCCTTGGGACGGCCCGTGGTGGTGTCGTTCCGCGGCTACGACCTGAACTGCCAGGGCCTGGACCAGGCCGACTACTACGACGGTGTGTGGAAGCGGGCCGACGCCCTCCACCTCCTGGGCGACGACCTCTGGCGGCGGGCCGTCCGACGGGGCTGCCCGCCGGACAAGCCCCACCTGCTGATCCCGCCCGCGGTCGACACTGGGTTCTTCAGCCCGGCGGAGAGCGGGAGAGTGGGTCGGCCGGCGACCGACTCGGCCGGCACACCCGAGCGACCCCTCCGCGTGCTGAGCGTCGGTCGCCTCCACTGGAAGAAGGGCTCGGAGTGGGCGCTCGAGAGCGTGCGCCGGCTGCTCGATGCCGGCGTGGCCGTCGACTACCGCATCGTGGGCCACGGTCGCGACGCCGAGGTCGTCACCGCCTGCGTCGACGACCTCGGCCTTCGCGACAGCGTCACGCTGCTGGGATCACGGCGCCGGCCGGAGGTTCGGGCCGAGCTGGCGCGCGCCGACGTGTTCCTCCACGCCGCCGTCTCCGAGGGGTTCTGCAACGCGGTGATGGAGGCCCAGGCCATGGAGGTCCCCGTGGTGTGCAGCGACGCCGACGGCCTCGGCGAGAACGTGGCCGACGGCATCAGCGGCTTCGTGGTCGGCCGGCGCGACGCGGCGGCCATGGCCGACCGTCTGGCGACGCTCGCCGCCGACGGTTCGCTCCGGCAGCGGATGGGAGAGGCCGGGCGGGCTCGCGTGGCGGGTCGCTTCCGGCCCGAGGATCAGATCGAGGCCTTCGTCCGGCTCTACCGGGCGGTGTACACCGCCGACCTGGCCGGCCTTACGCCTTCGGCGGCACCTTCACCAGCAGGCGGTTGATCCGGGGCTCGACCTTGGCCCAGGCCACGGTGACGGCACTGTCGGCCTTCTTGCCGAGCGTGCGCTTGACCACCTTGCGCACCGGCGTGATGACGCGCTGGCGGCGGTGGGCCATGTTGCGCACCCGCTCGCTGTAGTCGGGGTCGATCCCGTACTTTTCGCAGAAGGCGGACAGGCTCCGCCGGCCCCAGGCCTCGCTCCACCGCGTCCAGTAGAACGGGATGTCGGAGTTGGCGAACGGCGGCGGGGTGGAGTAGGTGACCAGCGCGGCGGGCTCGAACCAGACGTCACCGCCGGCGGCGCGCACCTGCATGCAGACGTCGAGGTGCTCCCGGGTGTTCATCAGGTTCTCGTCCAACGGGCCGATCTTGTCGAAGACATCGCTCCGCATGAACATGCAGTGGAACTCGGCGTAGTCGCACGTTCGGCGCACGAGCGGCTCGGGCACGTCGGCGATGGCCACGCCCTGGTGCGACTGGGTGGTCTTGAACGTGCGCCGGGGTGCATCCCCGGTGAGCTCGATCCACCCCTCGGCCATGTGGATGATCTTGTCCGCCGGGTCGCCCTGGCAGTACAGCGGCCCGACGACCCAGGCGCCGGTCTCCTCGGCGCACGCCAGCAGCGTCGGCAACCATCCCGGCGTCACGAAGAGGTCGTTGTCGACGAAGGCCACGTAGGGCGTCTTCACGTGGCGCATGCCCAGGTTGCGCGCCTGGTTGGGCGACAGGAACCGGTCGCTGTGGACGAGGGTGAACCCCCGTCGCCGGGCCTCGGCCTCGAGATGGGCCCGCACCGCCTTGGGCGCGTTGCCGTCGACGTAGACGAGATCGAACACCAGCTCGGTGGTGTTCTCGTAGAGCGTCTCCAGCGAACGGTCGGACAGGCTGAAGCGCTCCCGCGGGACCACGACGATCGTGACCCGGGGATCGTCCGACGCGGCCGTGCCCGCCTGTTCCGAAGCTGCCGCCGTCTGGTTCGGATTGTCCATGCCCAATTCCACCACACCTCCCCGGGTGCTCCCGGCTCACGGCCGAGCGGTCTCCCACTCGACGGCCACGTGCACGGGCGCCAGCCGCACGATGCCCTGCGGGCCCTGGTCGAGGAGGCCGCCCTCGACGTCGAAGCGCGTCACCGGCTGCCACGGCAGGTTCTGGCCCCTGCCCTTGCGGGCGATGCCGAGCCAGAGGTAGAAGCGGCCGCGGGGCAACGGCAGGTGGTCGATCGTGGCCCGCACCTCGATCTGGCCGGGCGTGAGCGACACGGCCCTCGTGATCAGGAAGATGGGGCTGGCGGTGCCTTCGCTCACCCCGGTGAACAGCAGGCCCTGCTCGTCGAGCTCGGACTCGAGGACGAACCGCAGCTCGAGCGGCTCCTGGGTGCGGGGCGGCTCGTCGCCGGATCCGCCGACCTCCACCTTCAGGAGCTTCAGCGGGCCACCGGCGGCCTGGGCCGACTCGGCGCTCTCCTCGATCGACCGGCGGTAGGCACCGAGCGAGTCGCTCACCGGTGCGTCGATCTGCACCAGCCCGTTGTGGAGCCACATCCCCCGGGCGCACGTGGCCTCGATGGCGGCCAGGTCGTGGGAGACGAAGACCAGCGTGGTGCCCTCGTTGAGCACGGCGCGCATCCGGTCGATGCACTTCTGCTGGAAGCTGGCGTCGCCCACGGCGAGCACCTCGTCGACGAGCATCACCTGCGGTTCGAGGAAGGCGGCCACCGAGAAGCCGAGCCGCATCTTCATGCCGCTCGAATAGAACTTCAGCTGGCGGTCGATGGCGTTCTCGACCTCGGCGAAGGCAACGATCTCGTCGAAGCGCCGGGCCACCACCGAGCGGGGCAGCCCGAGCAGCGACCCGAACAGGTAGGTGTTCTCGCGCCCGGTCAGCTCCGGGTGCATGCCCGAGCTCACCTCGATCAGGGCCCCGATGCGACCCGACACCTCGACGTGCCCGGCGTAGGGGTACATGACGCCGCACAGCACCTTGAGCAGCGTGGACTTGCCGGAGCCGTTGGCGCCGAAGAGCCCCACCGATGCACCGGGCTCCACCTTCAGCTCGACGTCGCTCAGCGCCCAGCGCCACCCGCGGTCGGCCTTGTTCCCGGCCGCCCTCGACCGGGCCCGGGCCACCTTGTCGCGGATCTGGGCCTTCCCCCGGTCGGCCTTGAACCGCTTCCAGAGGTGGTCGACCTCGATGCTGCCCTTGGGGAGGCTCATTGGACGTCTTGGCGGTCAGGCGACATCGGCGAAGCCGGTCTCGAGCCGCTTGAAGACCGTGTAACCGAGGAACAGGATCAACACCGTGGTGACGGCGGCCGGCGCAACCAGCTCCCACCGGGGCGGGAGGCCGAGGAGGACGACCCGCCGGTAGCCGTCGATCACCGCGGCGAGCGGGTTCAGGGCGCAGTAGATCGGCCGCCAGAACGGGTTGGGCACGATGCCGTCGATGCCGTAGGCCACGGGTGTCGCGAAGAGGCCGAGCTGCAGCAGGATCGAGAGCGCCTGACGGAGGTCGCGCAGGTAGACGACGATGCCCGAGAGGAACAGCGTGACACCCACGGTGAAGCCCAGCTGGAGCACGAACAGCACCGGCACCCACAGCGACGTCACCTTGGGCGCGAACGTGTAGATCACGAACAGCAACCCGAGGACACCCGTGGAGATGATGGCGTCGAAGCCGGCGACGAACACGCTGGCCACGGGAAAGACCTCGCGGGGGCAGTAGACCTTGTTCAGCAGGCTCGAGTTGGAGACGAGGCTCTGGCCGCCGGTGTTCACCGAGGTCGAGAAGAACGTCCACGGGAGCAGCCCGACGTAGCTGAACAGCGGGTAGGGGACGTTCCCAGTGTCGATCTTGGCCACCCGCTTGAGGAAGACCGTGAACACGACCATCAGCACGATGGGCGTGATCACGGCCCACGACGCGCCCAGGAAGGCCTGCTTGTAGCGGGCCCGGACCTCCCGCTCGGCCAGGGTGCGGATGAGCTCGCGGGACCGCCAGAGCTCGGGCAGCGAGCGCCGGAGCCGGATCCTGCGCCTGAACAGCAGCTCGGGCGGTGGGGCGGGAGGCCGCTCGGCCGTCCTCGGGCTGGCCACCGCCTCGGGCACGGGGGTCGGAGAAGTCGCCACGGGCTCCCGGACGTTACCGGACGGCGGAAGGCCCTCCGGGGCACCGGAGCCGGGCGGGCCACCCGTCCGGCCCGAATTCCCTCTACTCTTTCCCGAGGTGAGAGCGGATTCCTGGCGAGGCCGGGGCCCGGCCGGGACACCCAACCTCAAGCTGCTCCGGAACCGGCGCGGGATGGCGTGGACGCACGTCACCTCGGCAGTGGGGGCCAGGGCCGAGCGACGGCTCTTCGACGAGGTGACGGCCTATTGCCTGTTCATCGGCCACGCCCGCAGCGGCAGCACCCTCGTCGGCTCGCTGCTCAGCGCTCATCCCGATGTCGTGATCGCCCACGAGCTCGACACGCTGCGGTTCGTCCAGTGGCGGTACACGCGCGACCAGCTCTTCCACCTCGTGCTGCGCAGGGACGCCGAGTTCGCCTCCCGTGGCCATCGCCACGGTGACAATGGCTACGAGTACGCCGTGGCCGGCGGCTGGCAGGGCCGGCACCGCCAGCTCCGGGTCGTCGGCGACAAGAAGGCCGGCGCCTCCACCCGCAGGCTCGGTGACCATCCCGACCTGCTCGACCGGTTGCGCCGCACGGTTCGCGTGCCCCTCCGGCTGATCCAGGTCACGCGGAACCCCTTCGACAACATCGCCTCCATCGCCCGGCACGGCAAGAGCCTGAGCGAGGCGGCCGACCGCTACTTCGCCCGCTGCGCCACCCTGGCGGGCATCTGGCGCACGGTGGGCGCCGACGAGCTGCGGGCCACGAGGCACGAGGACCTCGTGGCCGAGCCCGAGGCGACCCTGTCGGAGCTGTGCCGGTTCATCGGCGTGGCGGCCGACGAGCAGTACCTCTCGAGCTGTGCCGAGGTGATCCACGCCGAACCCAACCGCCGCCGTGCCGAGACCGCCTGGGATCCCGACCTGGTGGCCAGGGTCGAGCACCGGATGCGGGCCTACCCGTTCCTCGAGGGGTACGGCTTCGAGGACGCCCCCGAACCCCGCCGGTCCCAGCCATGAGCGGCTCGGAAGGCCACGACAGGTCCTGGCAGCGCCGCCCCGACACGGTCGGCGACGACGTCTTCCGCTTCGTCGCCGGGCTCGAGCAGGGCCTCGCCGACCGCTACACGGCCACGTGCGTCCGCCGCACGGCCGTCCTCCACCGCTTCGCGTCCCCCGGCGACGGCCCGGACGTCGTGGTCAAGGTCCTCGCCGAACCGGCCGGGGCGCAGGCGGTGTTCGACGCCGGGATGCGCCTGGCCGCGCTCCTGGAGGACGGCGGTCAGGCGGCACCCCTGCCGATCCGTGCCCTGCGGCCCTGGGCTGTCGCCGACAACCTGCCGGCGGTGGCCATGCCATGGCTCGACGACCCGAGCATCCGCGACGTGGTGACGGCGCGACCCGACCGCATCGACGAGCTGATGGAGCGAGCCGGCGTCGCGCTGGCGGTGGTCCACGAGCGGGCGGCGGCCGCCCCGGGCGGCACGCTGGCCGTGTCGGCCCGCACCCGGCTGCTGACCACGCCGAAGGCCGGCGGCTCCGGCTCTGCGCTGGTCCGCCGCCATGTCGACTTCCACCCCCACAACCTTCTCGTGGGTGAGCGCTGGTTGACGGCCATCGACCCTCCGGGCGGCGACGAGTTCACCTACGTCCACCACGACATGGTCAACTTCCTCTACAAGACCCAGAAGAACCTGCTGGCGGGCAGCTGGGGCACCGCCCGCCTGAGCGGCGCCATGCACCTCGTCGCGCCCACGATGGCGTTCTTCCGCGGCTACTTCGCCACCTCCTCGCGGGTCATGACCGACGACGACGCCAAGATGATCGACCGCTACCTCCGCCTCTACATCCGGCTCCGCAACCGTGACGCCCGGCGGCGGCGCGACGTGGTCCAGTCCGGCGTGTTCGGCCCACTGCTGCGCTGGCAGGTGCGGCGCGCCTTCGGACTCACGGCCGGCTCCCAGCACCGCTAGGAGCTTCATTGACCCTCATGGGTGGGTTCTGTACGGTTCGGCTCATGCGTGCTCTCCGGCGGGCCTCCGTGCTCGCGGCCCTCCTCGTGTCGGCCCTCGTGTCCCCCGGGCTGGCTCCGGCGGCGTTGGCCAACCACGGCGGATCCAACGTGGTCCTCAAGCCTGCCGACGGGGTGACGCGCCGGAACAAGCTCGTGCTGTTCATCCCTGGCACCAACCTCACGCCCCAGCAGTCGATGGACTTCCTCAACCACGCGGCCAACGCCGGCTTCCACGTCATCGGCATCTCCTACACGAACAAGAAGTCGGTGGCGAAGATCTGCAAGAAGGACGGCGACGCCTGCTTCGGCCAAGTCCGGCGCGAGATCGTCTTCGGCACCGACTCGTCACCCAGGGTCGACGTCTCCGTCGACAAGTCGATCCTCGGGTTGCTCAAGGCCGAGGTGCTCCGCCAGTCCGACACCGCGCCCGACGCCGACGGGTGGGACCAGTACCGCTCGGGCGACTTCCTGATCCTCAACAACATCATCGCCACCGGCCACTCCCAGGGTGCGGGCCACGCCGCCATCATCGGCATCGACCGCACCATCTGGCGCGTCGGGCTCCTCGCCGGACCCAACGACGTGGTCCGAGGTACCGGTGCGGTTCCCAGCTGGACCAGAGGACCCCGTACGACCCCGAGCTCGGTGTGGCGCGCCATGACCAACCAGGACGACGACAGCCGACCCGACCAGGAGGACTCCTGGGACAACTTCGGGATCGGCAGCAGCTCGCCGGCCCGCCAGATCGTCTCGGGAGGCGGCGACCCTCACCTCAGCGTCGTCATCGACGGCCAGCTGGCCAGCGGCATCCAGACCCGCTGGACGACGCTGCTCGGCGCCTGACCGGGCGCACGCAGGGTTACGCGATCAACACGATCCTCGCCGCTCGGAGGCGACCCCCACCGGCATCGGTGCCGGTGACCGAGAGGATGGCGCCGGGATCGATCTCGGCGAACGTCGCCGGCTCGCCCTCGGACGTCGCGTAGGTCGTCGTCGCGGTGGTCACCACGGTCTCGTAGCCCGACGCGGCGTCGGCCACCGCCACGGTGCCGGCGGCGGCGTCCACCGACGCGACCCGCACCCGCGCCCGCACCTGTCCACTCGACAGCGTCGTGGGCGGCAGGGTGATCGGCGCCGGGCGCCCCCCGGCGACGGTCGTCCTTGCGGTGGACGGAGGCACGGAGCTCCCGGCCGGGCCGGCCCCGGTGGTGGAAGTGTCGCCCGGAGGCGGTCCGGTCTTGCTCGGAGCCGGCACCGGCGCCTCTGTCGTCGAGGTCGTCGACGACTCGTCGCCGGGCCCGCACCCCGCCAGCAGGACGGCCAGGACGACGGTGACGACGAGCAGGTCCCGCCCTCCCGGTGTCACGGGCCGGCCGCCCGCCTCGTCGTCGTGAAGACGTCGGTGCGGTACGGGAAGTCGAACTCCGACGCCAGCTCCCGACGGGCGAGGTCCCGGACCCGGGTGACGACGCCCTCCTGCTGGCTCGGCGACAGCTTCGAGAAGCGGGAGAACGACGCGACCCAGTCCACGAGCCGGTCGGCGTCCATCCGCTCGGTGTGCCGGAAGACCTTCAGCTCGAGCGGTTCGAACAGCGGTGTGTCCCGGAACCCCTCCCGGCAGCGCGCGACCCACCAGGGCTCCGACGTATCGCCGGAAGGCTTCGGCCGCCCTTCGCGGAGCTCGACGAGCTTGCGCCGCCCGAGGCGGACGACGTGGCGGAGCTCGCCGCGCAGGCGCTCGACGTCGATCCCCGAGCCGCTGGCGGGCCGGCCCTTGTTGGGCGATCGGAGCGCGTCGAGGCGGGCGACCCACGGCACCGACGTGTCGGCCCGGTTCCAGATGAGGCCGACCCGGCCGCCCGGACGCAGGATGCGGTGCATCTCCGGCAGGGCGCGGGCCGGGTCGAACCAGTGGAACGCCTGGGCGACGGTGATGGCCTGGACGGCCCTTGCCCGCAACGGGATGGCTTCGGCGGCGGCGCCCAGGACCCGGGCCTTGGGCACCACCCGAGCCAGCTCGGCGCGCATGGCGGCCACGGGTTCGACGGCCACGACCTGTCCGGCGGGAGCCACGAGCAGCCGGGTGAACTTGCCGGTGCCGGCGGCCAGATCGACGACGGCAGTGCCCTGGTCGATGCCGAGCACCTCGACCAGCCAGGACACCGCTTCGGGCGGGTAGCCCGAGCGGCCCCGCTCGTAGCGCTCCGCAGTGGTGAAGGCCGAGTGGGCGAACTCGACGTTCTTCATCGACGCACTTCCCGTCCCCTCGACAGGAGCCCGACCGTACCAAAGGGTCCGGGAGGGGCCGACCGCACCGGTACGTTGGGATCCGTGGAGCACGGGTCCTACGCCCAGACCAACCTCCAGCTCCTCAACCAGCTGCGGGCCGCGGGCTGGTCGCCGACCGACGTCGTCCTCGTCCACAACGCCTACGAGTGGGCGCTGCCGCTCTTCAGCGCGCAGTTCCGCCCGTCGGGCAAGCCGTTCCTCGCCCACCTCGTCGGCACCGCCAGCATCCTGGCCTGCCACGGGGCGCGTCCGGAGGTGGTCGCCGCCGGGATGGTGCACGCCAGCTACGCCCAGGGCGACTGGGGTGACGGGTCAGGCGGCGCCCGGACGACCGACCGCAGCACGGCCCTGCACGCCGCACTCGGCTCCGGCGTGGAGGACCTCGTGTCGCGCTACACCGCCTTGCGCTGGAACCCCGAGTCCGTCGCTCGGATCCGCGGCCAGGCTGCGGACCTGGCGCCGGCCGACGCCGACGTCGTCCTCATGCGGCTGGCCAACCTGCTCGAGGACTACCTCGACCTCGGCATGGCGTACTGCGACAAGGGGAAGAAGACGACCCATGACCAGGTGGTGCTCGACGACGCCGTCGGCCTGGCCCGGGGCCTGGGCGCGCCGGCGCTCGCGGATGAGCTCCGACAGGCCGTCGACCGCAACGCCGAGGTCGATCTGCCCCCGCACCTGCGCCGGCGGGCGTCGAGCTCGGCAACGGTGGCCCCTCGCTCGCACCGCCTGCGGCCGCGCCTCGCGGCGCGCGACCGGGCCCGTGCCGCCCGCAGGCGACTGGCGAACGTGCTCGGGCGCTAGCCCCGGTCGCGGCGCGCGCCCCGCACGCCACGACCGCTCGGTACGGTGGGTCAGATGACCACGCGGCAACGCTGGCTCGTGATCGCGGCGACGCTGGTGATCGTCGCCGTCGTTGCCGCCCTGGCCTTCAGCTACCGGGGCCGCGACGCCTCCGAGCCGGGGCCGCTGCCCCAGGACCGTGAGCCCTCCGTCGCCCGGACCACCACGGTGCCGCTCAACCCCGTCCAGCGGGCGATCAACGACAAGTGTGCCAAGGGGGGCGTGGTCGAGCTCTCCGGCACGTACGTCCTAGCCGAGCAGGTCACCATCGAGCACTGCCGCGACCTCACCCTCAAGGGCCCCGCCACCATCGACGGTTCGGCACCGGGCCGGGCACGCGAGGCCCGGCACCTGAGCATCCGCAACTCGCGCGACATCGTGGTCGAGGACCTCACCGTGCTCGGCGGACGCTGCGTGCGGCCCTGCGAGAACGTCTCCGGCGGGTTGACGCAGAACGAGCGCCAGCACGGCATAGAGATCGCCGCCTCCGATCGGATCGAGCTGCGACGGATCCACGCCGTCAACGTGTGGGGCGACGGCATCTACGTCACGGCCAAGACGTTCGAGAACCAGACGGATCGCACGCCCACCGAGATCAGTGTCGTCGACTCCTACATCGAGAACACCGGGCGGCAGGGCATCGCCGTGGCCGGCGTGGCCGGCATGGTCGTGGAGGGCACCACCATCCGCCTCGCCAACCGGTCGGTGCTCGACTTCGAAGCCGAGTCGGGCGGAGCCCGCGACTTCGAGTTCCGCAACGGCCACATCGTGGAGCCCGACAACGCCAGCCTCAACGTGAGCTGCAAGGCCGACGGCAACAGGATGCTCAACGAGGGCCCGTTCCTCCTGGTCGGCAACCGGGTCTACGGCGACCAGCTCAAGGTCAACCCGTTCAACTGCGACCTCCCCAAGGGCCTCGTGATCGAGCGGGACAACGTCGACGACCTGCCGCTCAGCGAGGCCCCGATCCGTCCCCTCGGCGGGCTCGGAGGCCTCGGGGCCTAGGCCCCTCAGGTCGGCGACAGCGCCCGCTCGTAGAAGTCGCGCATCGACGTCGCCACCCGCTCGACGGTGAACACGTCCAGGAACCGCTGCCGACCCAGCGCGGCGCGGCTGGCGGCGGCGGTCGGGTCCTGGAGCGTGGCCACGATCTCGCCGGCCAGCGCGGCGGCGTCCTCGAGGGGCGTGAAGCGGGCGTAGCGCTCGTCGGGCAGCGCGTCGCGAAGGGTCGCCAGATCGCTGGCCACGATGGGTGCCTCGAGGGCCATGGCCTCGAGCAGCACGCCACCCATGCCCTCCCACCGCGACGGCAGCACGAACACGTCGGCCGCACCGAGCAGGTCGGGCACGTCGCTGCGCAGCCCGAGGAACCGGACCCGCTCGCCCAGGCCGAGGCGCTCCACCGCGTCCTCCAGCACCGGCGTGTGCAGACCGCGCCTCCCTGCGACCACGAGCCGAGCCCGCGGCCGGGCCTCGAGCACGGCCGGCATGGCCTCGAGCAGCACGTCGAGGCCCTTCTGGTACTCCTGGCGGGCCGCGGCCAGGACGAGGTCCTCGTCGGGCTCGAGCGCGAGCCTCCGCCGGACGGCCTCCCGCCGCGCCGGGGACCGCTGGCCGAGGGCGCCCGCACTGCGCCCGCGGGGGATCACGTCGATGCGGTCGCGGCGGATCCGCAGCCGGGGGGCCATGACGTCGGCCACGACCGAGGTCACCGCGTGGAAGCGGGCGACCAGCCGGGCCGTGGCCAGGTCGGCCAGGTGGCGTGACCGGACCTGGTAGCGGGTGCGATCAGGGGCCTCCAGCTGCTCGGGCCCGTAGGTCACGTTGACCAGCGAGCAGACGACGGGGATGCGCAGGGCCGTCCCCACGGCCCGGCCGAGGAGGTTGGCCTCCGTCAGGCTGGTGTGGATCAGGTCGGGCCGCCTGGTCCGCACCGCCGCCGCCGTCCGCCGGAGACGACCGAGCTGCCCGCCCGCCCCGGTGAGGGCCACCGCCTCGAGTCCCGCTCGCGACAGGAAGGCCTCGGCCCCGGGCCGCTCGTGGAGGTACGCAACCTCGAGGTCGACGCCGAGCTCGGCCAGCACGGGGGCCATCGCCACGGTGGACTGCTCCGCTCCGGAGGGCGCGAGCACGCTGATGAGGTGGAGGACCCGCAAGCCGCGGGATGGTAGACCCGCTCCGTGCCGCATCCACTCGCCGACTGGCCACCTCACGGCGGGCGTGGGGTCCCCGCCGCTGAGGGCGGGCGGAGTCCGAAGGACCCGGGTGGCCGCCGTCGGAACGTGGTGTACGTGTGCAAGGCGGTGGACGCTGACAGCCCGACGGTGGCCACGCAGGTTCGCTGGATCGCCTCGCTGGCCTCCAAGCCGGGCATCGGGCGCGTGACCGTGCTGACTGGTCGCGCCGGCCGGGCCGACCTGCCGGCCAACGTCGAGGTCCGCGCCTTCGGCGGCGCGCGCTGGCCCGGGACCATCGCCGGGTTCCTGGCCCAGGCGACGCGGATCCGGCGTCGCGACGTCGACTTCTTCTTCGTGGCCCAGGGGGGGCCGTACCCCGCGCTCCTGCTGCCGTGGAAGCTCGGCCTGCGCCGGCCGCTCTACCAGTGGAAGGCCCAGCCCCACGTATCGGCCCGCATGGCCTTCTACGCCCGCTGGTGCGACGATCTCGTCTTCACCGCCACCCCCGGCTCGTTCCCCGCGGACGCCAAGCCGGGAGGGGTCGTCGTGGTCGGCCACGGCATCGACACCGACCTGTTCCGCCCGATCGCAAGCTCGGCGGACGGTCGCCCGGTCCGTGACCTGGTGGCCGTGGGTCGGGTCTCGCCGATCAAGCGCCTGGAGGTGGTGCTCGAGGCCATGGCCCGCTGCCGCCGGGACCACGGCCTCACCCCCACGCTCGACGTCGTCGGGCCGGTGGCCGGCGAGGTCCACCGCGCCCACCTCGAGGAGGTGGTCGCCGAGCAGGGGCTGGCCGAGCACGTCCGGTTCCTCGGCACCGTCGCCCACGACGACGTCCCCGAGCTCCTGGCCGGCTACCGGGCCGCGGTCAACTTCTCCGATACGGCCTTCGACAAGGCCGCCGGCGAAGCGATGGCCTGCGGCGTGCCCGTCGTCACGACCAACCCCTGCACGCTCGAGATGCTGCCGCCCGACCTGGCACCGCTGCTGGGCGCCGGTCGCGACGACGTCGACGACCACGCGCGTGCGCTGGCCGAGGTGCTGCGGTGGGATGCCGGCGCCCGGGCGGAGGCCGCCCGCCGCCTCCGGGAGACGATCGTCGCGTCGCACGGCCTCGACTCGCTGTTCGACAAGATCCTCCGCGCCATCGACGACGACCTCGCTCCAGGGTGATCGCCCGCCCCCTCCCGCGTGCCCCACACTGGTAGGCCATGGGCGCGCCGTCGACCACCGTGAAGCGCGCCGCCCGCGGCCTCGCCCTGCAGTCGGTGAAGGTCGCCGCCGGGGCGGCCGACCTCGCCCGGCCCCGGGCACCGGGTGTGGTCGTGCTGATCTACCACCGCGTGGGGCGGCGGGCCGCCACCGAGATCGACCTGCCCACCGACCTCTTCGCCCGGCAGATGGAGTGGCTAGCGGCGCGCGGGCTGGCGATCACGCTCGACGACGCCCTCGCCGTGCTGGCCAGCGGTTCGCGGCCGGTGCCCGACCCCGTCGTGGTCACATTCGACGACGGCACCGCCGACTTCGCCGACGAGGCCGTCCCCGTCCTCGAGCGCTACAACGTTCCGGCCACCCTCTACGTGGCGACCGACTTCGTCGAGCGGTCGGTCCCCTTCCCCGCCCACGGCACCCCCGTCTCGTGGGCGGCCCTGGCCGACGCCGTGGCCACGGGCCTGGTCACGATCGGCTCCCACACGCACACCCATGCCCTTCTCGACCGCCTACCTCCGGCTGAGATCGACGAGGAGCTCGACCGGTCGGCCGGGCTGATCGGCGAGCGGCTGGGCGTCGCCGCCGAGCACTTCGCCTACCCCAAGGCCGTCGCCGGCTCGCCGCAGGCCGACACCGCCGTGCGGCGCCGCTTCCGCTCCGCCGCCCTCGCCGGCACGCGGCCGAACCCCTACGGCGCGACCGACGCCCACCGCCTGGCCCGCTCCCCCGTGCAGGTCGCCGACGGCATGCGCTGGTTCGAGCGAAAGGTCGCAGGAGGCATGGCCCTGGAGGACGGCCTGCGCCGCGTCCTCAACCTCGGGCGCTACGCCGGCGCGGCCACGTGAGCTCCGGGAGCCGGCCGTGAGACGGCCGCGCCTTGTGCACCTCACCACCACCGACGTGAGCCTCGCCCTCCTCCTTGGACCGCAGCTGCGGGCCTTCGCCGAGGTGGGTTACGAGGTGATCGGCGTGTCCGCCCCCGGGCCCTACGTGGCGGGGCTCGAGGCCGACGGCGTCCGTCACCTCCCGCTGCGCCATGCCACCAGGTCCGCCGCGCCCCACCGCGACCTCCTGGCGCTGGGCGAGCTGCGGTCGCTGTTCCGGACCCTGCGCCCCGACATCGTGCACACCCACAACCCGAAGCCGGGCGTGTACGGGCGTCTCGCGGCCAAGGCGGCAGGCGTACCAGGCATCGTGAACACGGTGCACGGTATCTACGCGCTGCCCGACGACCGGCTGGCCAAGCGGGCTCTCGTCTACGGCCTCGAGCGGCTCGCCGCCGCCTGCTCGGACGTCGAGCTGGTACAGAACCCCGAGGACGTCGCCGTCCTCGAGCGCATCGGCGTGGCTCGCTCGAAGATCCGCCTGCTCGGCAACGGCGTCGACCTCCGGCGCTTCGACCCGGCCGGCATCGACCCGGCGGCGGCGGCCGCCGCCCGTCAGGCGCTCGGGGCGGGACCGGGCGTCGTGGTCTGCGGCGCGGTCGGGCGGCTGGTGCGGGAGAAGGGCTACCTCGAGCTGATCGAGGCGGCGGCACGGCTCCGCCGGACCCACCCGCAGGCGCGCCTCGTCGTCGTGGGACCGGCCGATCCGGCCAAGTCCGACGGCCTCACGCCGGACGACCTGGCACGGGGCACCGGCCAAGGCGGGATCCGGTTCCTCGGCGAGCGCCACGATGTCGAGGTCCTCTACGCGGCGATGGACCTGTACGTGCTCGCCTCGCACCGCGAGGGCTTCCCTCGCTCGGCCATGGAGGCGGCCGCCATGGGACTGCCCGTCGTGGCCACCGACATCCGCGGCTGCCGCCAGGTCGTCGACCATGGCCGCACGGGCCTCCTCGTCCCACCGAGGGATGCCGGCGCGCTGGCCGGCGCGCTGGCCGCGCTCGTCGAGGACGAACCCCGGCGGCGGGCCATGGGCAGGGCCGGGCGCGCCAAGGCGGCCAGCCAGTTCGACCAGAACGAGGTCATCGAGACCACGCTCGACGCCTACCGGGAGGTCCTGTCGGGAGCTCCGGTGCGGGTGTCCACGCGAGCTGCACCCGTTCGCAGCACGCCGCGGGGCGACGGATGAGCGACACCTACGACAGCACCGGCTACGGCGCCACGGCGGCGGCCACCGCCCTGGTGATGGTCTACGTGCTGGCCGTGGGGTTCCTGCTCCAGCAGCCCTACGACGTGGCCGGCGGCGTGCTCATGGCGCACGTCCTGGGCGCGATCACCGTGCCCGCGCTGATATGGCTCACCCGCAACGACGATCGGCGCACTCGCCGGCTCATCCTCGCCGGGCTGGGTGCCAAGTTCGTGGGCACCCTCGCCCGCTTCGCCATCGTGTTCGGCGTCTACGGCGGCGGCGATTCCGACTCCTACGACAGGGCCGGACGGATCGTGGCCGCGGCCTTCCGCCATGGCGACTTCTCCGGGGTCTTCGAGGGCAAGTTCGTCGGCACCGGGTTTCTCGAGCTGCTGACGGGGATCGTCTACACGGTGACCGGCCCGACCAAGCTCGGCGGCTTCCTGGTCTTCTCCTGGCTCGGGTTCTGGGGGACGTACCTCTTCTACCGCGCCTTCCGCATGGCGCTGCCCCACGCCGACCACCGCCGCTACGGCCTGCTGATCTTCTTCCTCCCGTCGATGGTCTTCTGGCCCTCGAGCATCGGCAAGGACGCCTGGATGACCCTGATGCTCGGTGTCCTCGTGTACGGCGCCGCCCGCCTCATGGCCAAGAAGGGCATGGGGCTGCCGCTCGTGACGGTCGGCGTGCTCGGCACCGCCTTGGTGCGGCCCCACATCACGATCATCGCCGTCGCCGGCGTCGTCGTCGCCTACATGGTGAGCCCTAACCGGAGCCGGTCCTTCGCCGCGCCGCTGACCAAGTTGCTCGGCACCGTGGCCCTCGCGGCCATCCTCTCCTTCGCCGCCGTGTCGGCCCAGCGGTTCTTCAAGCTCGAGAGCGTCGAATCGATCGCCGAGACCCAGGCCCGCGTGAACGACCGCACCCTCAAGGGCAACGCCTTCGAGGCGCCCTCGGTGACGTCACCCGTGCAGCTACCGGTCGCCATGTTCACCGTGTTGTTCCGCCCGCTGCCCATCGAGGCCCGCAACGCGTTCGCGCTGTTCACGTCGCTCGAGGGCGCCGGCCTGCTGGTCCTCTTCGTCCTCAAGGCCCCGCGCCTGCGCAACCTGCTGCCTCGACGGCGGGCGCCCTACCTCACGTTCTGCTCCATCTACAGCGTGCTGTTCGCCGTTGCATTCTCGAACATCTCCAACTTCGGCATCCTCGCCCGCCAGCGTGTGCAGCTGTTCCCGTTCGTGCTGGCGGCGTTGGCCGTCCCGGCCGCCATGCGTGCCCGCTCGGTCCGCCCGACCCCGGCGCTGCGACGCGTGCCACAGCACCTCGCGACTCCCGAACGTCCGACCGAGCCGCAGCCCGCGTGACCGCTCAGGCCGACGGCGGCTCCTCCGGGATGTCGTCGGACGGCCGGGCACCCTCGAACAGCGGCATCGTGGCGTGGCCCTCGGCGCTGATGCCCTCCCGCCGCACGACGGACCGGAGGGTGGCCAGCAGGATGCGGAGGTCGAGGCCCAGCGACCAGTGCTCGACGTACCAGACGTCCAGGGCGAGCTTCTCGTCCCACGAACGGGCGTTGCGCCCGTTGACCTGGCACCACCCGGTGATGCCGGGCGGCACGTCGTGGCGGCGGGCCTGGGTCGGGGTGTAGAGCGGCAGGTAGCGGGTGAGCAGCGGCCGAGGCCCGACCAGGCTCATCTCGCCCCGGAGCACGTTGTAGAGCTCGGGCAGCTCGTCGAGGCTCGTCGAGCGCAGGAGCCGGCCCAGCGCGGTCAGCCGTTCGGCGTCCGGTCGCGGCGCGCCGGCGGCGTCGCGGGCATCGGTCATGGTCCGGAACTTGTAGATGCTGAAGGGCTCACCTCGCCGACCCGGACGCACCTGCGCGAACAGGACGGGTCGACCGAGGCGGAGGCGGACACCGAGGGCGACGCCCGCCATCACGGGCGAGAGCACAACGAGACCGACGGCCGCGCCGACGATGTCGAGGGCCCTCTTGGCCCGACGCGACCACGAACGGGCTTCGCCCGAACCTGGCGGCATCAGAAGAGCTCCAGATCGCCGAGGCTCAGGGACCACGACGCCAGCGTCGGCATGTCCGTCTCGGTGAGAGCCCGCCAGACGAGCAGTGGCCCCTGACCCGGCACCGGCACGAAGCCGGCGGCCATCCGTCCCGACCCCGCCGACGACAGGTAGTCGGCCTCGACCTCGCCCGCGGCCCGGGCCAGGACCCGCCGTGCCGCCCCGGCGTCGCCGCCAGGCACCAGTACCTCGCACACGGCGGCCTCGGCCGCTCCTCCTCGCGACCGCACTCGCAGGATGACGAACCCCTCGGCCGCGGCCTCCCCGGCCGGCACCGCCCGGTACGCCAACGGCTCGAACCCGTAGCGCCACGCCAGGTAGGCCGGCGAGCGACGGGTCCGCAGCGCGTCGTCGCCACCGGGCTGGGACGCCAGCAGGGCCGCCACCCCGTCCGTGTCGGCGAGCAGCTCGGGAGCGGCGACGCCGGCGGTGCTCGGCCGCGACCAACGCTCACCGCCTCCGCCGCGGGCGGCGGCCAGTCGCGGGATGCCGCGGAGCCCCGACGGGCGCACGCCCACGGGAACGCGACCGACCTCGCGCCACCCCATCTTCAGGTAGCCCGGCCGGCTCTTGTCGTTGGGTGTGTTGAACACGAACGCCACGCCCGCCGCCGTGAGCTCGGCGAGCGCGTGGCGGGTCAGGCGGGAGAAGATCCCCTGGCGCTGGTGGGAGGGGTCGGTGGCCGTGTCGACGGCCCGGACCGCACGCACCACCTCGCCGCTCCGCTCGAGCTCCCAGCGGAGGAAGGCGCGGAAGCCCACCACCCGGCCGCCGCTGACCGCGACCCATGTCGCAGATCGGCCGAAGGGCCCCTCGTGGTGCTTCCAGCGGTAATAGGGCTCGAAGCGATCGTCGTCCGACCAGCCCAGGGCGACGGCCAGGAGTCGGAGGATCTGCTCGTCGTCGGCCGGTACGGCCGAGCGGACCTCGATCGAGGGGGTGGCGGCCGTCAGGTCCCCAGCTCGGGTACCGGCGGCGTCACCAGCTCCTGAAGCTCCTTGATCAGCACCTCCATGGCGGCGCTCCCGTCGATCGACCGCACCTCGGCGGAGGCGAGGGCCGGCACGGGGACGTGGGAGATGAGGGGGTGGACGGGCCGCACGTCGACCTCGCCCTGCCCGAAGAGCACCTCGTGCACCTTCTCGCCGGGTCGAAGCTGGGTGATCTGGATCTCGATGTCGCGGCCGGACAGGGCGATGAGCCGCTCGGCCACCTCGTGGATGCGGACGGGCTTGCCCATGTCGAGCACCAGCACCTCACCGTCGCTGCCAATGGCGCCGGCCTGGATGACCAGCCCCACTGCCTCCTCGACGGTCATGAAGTAGCGGCTGACGTCGCGGTGGGTGACCGTGACCGGGCCGCCGGCCTCGATCTGGGCCTGGAAGGTCCCGAGCATCGAGCCCCGGCTGCCGAGCACGTTGCCGAACCGCACGCTCAGGTAGGTGCCCACCGCGCGACCGGAGAACTGGGCCGTGAGCCGCTCGCCGATCCGCTTCGAGTAGCCGAGCACGGTCTCGGGGTCGGCCGCCTTGTCGGTGGAGATGTTGACGAAGCGAGCCACCTGGGCGGCGGCCGCCGCCTCGAGCACTGAAAGCGTGCCCAACACGTTCGTCTTGAGGGCCTCGGCCGGGTACATCTCGAGGAGCGGCTGGTGCTTGAGGGCGGCGGCGTGGAACACCACCTCGGGCCGGCGCTCGGCGAAGAGGGCCTTGACGCCAGCGTCGTCGCGCAGGTCGAGGAGCACCAGGTCCGGGGAGTCGAGGGGCGCGGCGCCGAGGATCGACAGCTGGACCGCGTGGAGCGCCGACTCGTCGCGGTCGACCATGATCAGCTCGGTGGGGCCGAGGCGATGCACCTGGCGACAGAGCTCCGAACCGATCGACCCACCGGCGCCGGTGACCATCACCCGGCGGTTCTGCAGGTAGCCGGCGATCCCGGCCAGGTCGAGGTGGATCTCGTGCCGGCCGAGCACGTCAGCGATGGTGACGGCCCGGATGTCGCCGACACCCACCCGGCCGCCGACGATGTCGTGGACGGCGGGCAGGACCTTGACCTCGAGGTCGCTGTCGCGGGCCAGGTCGGTCAGCTCGGCGATCAGCTCGGCGCTGGCGCTCGGGATGGCGATGAGCAGGGTGTCGGCCCGGTGGATCAGCGCCGCGTTGGCCATGTCGTCGCGGGTGCCGACCACGGGGATGCCCCGGATGCGCAGGTTGCGGTTGGCCGGGTCGTCGTCGAGCAGCGCCACCGGGAGGTACGGGCTGGCCGGGTCGTTCAGCATGGCCCGGATCAGCTGATCACCGCCGTCGCCGGCGCCGAACACCAGGAGCCGCTCGGCGTGCTCGCCGGTGGGCCGTCGCCGCCGTTCCCTGACCAGCCGCCAGGAGTAACGGGTGCCCGCCATCACGACGAGCGCCGTGATGGCGCCGGCGGCCACGCCGCTACGGGGGACGAAGTGCGGATCGGCCAGCAGGTTGATGACGTAGATAAGGGCGAACGCCACCGCCGACGCCCGCAGCAGCCCCGAGATCTCGTCGAAGCTGCCGAAGCGGGACCGCCCGGTGTAGAGGCCGAACCCGACGCCGGTGATCGACTGGACCACGGCGGCGATCGGCACCAGCCATGCCCACCGCACGAAGTCGACCCGCGCCAGCTCGAAGTCGTAGCGCACGATGGTGGCGAACAGCAGCGCCCCGGCCCAGGCGGCAGCGTCGCACCCTGCCTGCACCACCGCTCGGTTGCGTACCGCCCATCGGAGGATGGCGGCCGATGGCCGCCGCTCGGCCTGTTTCTCCACCGTCTGCGATGCTACCTGCCGCCTGCGCGCGAAAGCAGGCTCTCCACCGGGGAAATCAGGCGCCGGACCTGGTCAGCACCCGCTCAGCGGGTGGCGGCCGACGGCGTCGAACGGCGTGCGCCCCCCGAGCCGTTGCCCCCCTTGCGGCGGGCAGCCGGAGCGTCGGGGCGGCGGTAGTAGTACCCGTAGCCGTAGCCCTCCTGGCCCTGCGCCCGGTTCAGGACGGTGCCGACGAGCGGAGCGTTGACCTGGCGCAGCAGCTCGACGGAACGTTGGAGCTGCTTCTTGGTCGTGGTGCCCTGGGCCGCGACCATGATCGTGGTGTCGACCCACGCCGAGAGGGCGGCGGCGTCGGTGACGGGCATGACCGGTGGGCAGTCGAGGAGCACGACCACGCCCTGGGCCTTGAGGGAGGCGAGGATGCCCGCGGTCCGCCGGGAGGCGAGCAGCTCGGAGGGGTTGGGGGGCAGCGGGCCCGACGGCAGCACGCGGAGGTTGCGCTCGCCGGGGATGGCCTGCAGGGCGCCGGACAACGGCACCTGGCCCTGGAACACGGACGTGAAGCCGAGGTCGTTGGGCACGCCGAAGATCTCGTGGATGCGCGGACGCCGCAGGTCGCAGTCGATCACGACCACCTTGGCACCGGCGCGGGCCATGACCACGGCGAGGTTGGCGAGCGTGGTCGTCTTGCCCTCGGCCGCCGCCGAGCTCGTGACCTGGATGCTGCCCAGGGCGCCGTCGAGCGCCAGGAACTGCACCGACGTCCGGAGGCTCCGATAGGCCTCGACCACGGGTGAGTCCGGGGCGGCCAGGGCGACGAGCTCCGACCCTCCGTCGTCGCGCATTCGGACCTGGGGGATGACGCCGACGACCGGCAGGCCCGCCGTGACGCGCTCCATGTCCTCCTTGGACTTCAGCGAGTCGTCGAGGTGCTCGAACATGAACGCCAGCGCCACGCCGATCACGAGCCCGATGGGCAGGGCGAGCACGGCGTTGCGCACGGGTGTGGGACGGACGGGGCTGTCGGGCGCCTTGGCCGGCGTGATGAGCGTGGTCTCGTTCTTGGTCTTGGTGAGGGCGAGGCGCAGATCGGCGAGCGTCTGTCCGTCCTGACGGGCCTGGGCCAGGTTCTGCGACAGCTCCGGCCCCAGCTGGATCTCGAGGGTCTGGCGCTGGAACGGGAGGGCCGAGGCGAGGCGACCGTTGATCTCGTTCACCTTGGCCTGGGCGGCGTTGAACCGGGGCTCGATCTCGCCGATGCTCTTCTCGAGGTCCTTGATGGCGAAGTCCCGCCGGAAGGCCAGGTACTGGTTCACGTAGGCGTCGGCGACCGCGGCCGCCTGCTTGGGGTCGGCGCTCTCGGCCTTGACCTCGATGAACCCGCCGCCCGGCGTGGGCGCCGCCGTTGCCTTGGGCACCTGGCCCAGCTGCTCCACGACCTTGTCGCGCACGTTCGGGCTCAGGATGACCTCGACGGCCTGCTCGGCGGGCCCGACGCCCTTGGCCCCGCCCGACCCGGTCGCCACCGGCGACTCGGCGGGGAGCAGGAACACGGTGGTCGCCCGGTAGACGGGCGTCTGGGCGTAGGAGAGGCCCAGGGCCGTCGTGACCAGGAGCAGCACCGAGATGACGATGAACTTCTTGCGGCGCCAGAGGACCCCGAGGTAGTCGCGAAGCTCGAGCTCACCCTCGCCGCCGTTCCAGGATTCAGCCATCGGCGCCCATGGTAGCGGTGACCGGCCGCCGTTCCGGATCTTCCGGGTCGGGGAGGGCTCCCCCTTTTTCGTGCCGGCGAGCCCGACGGGTGCCCCGGCGCCGGCCGGCACGGCCGGAGGCGGATCCGGAGGCGGATCCGAGGTCCGCTACGGTCGAAACCCATGCTCGCCCTCGTCACCGGTGGGGCGGGGTTCATCGGCAGCTCGCTGGCCGACGCCCTGCTCGCCGCCGGCCACTCGGTCAGAGTCCTCGACGATCTCTCGACCGGCTTTCGCGAGAACGTGCCCGAGGCGGCGGAGCTCCTCGAGGGCGACGTGGCCGACGAGGCGCTGGTGCGCGCCGCCGTGGAGGGCGTCGACGTGGTCTTCCACCAGGCCGCCCACCGCGCCGTGCTCCGCTCGGTCGTCGACCCGCTGGCCACCGACACGGCCAACGTGCACGGGACGCTGAACGTGCTCAAGGCGGCGGCCGATGCCGGCGTGCGAAGACTGGTCTACGCCTCCTCCAGCAGCGTCTACGGCGGCGCCGCGGCCCTGCCCACCCCCGAGTCGGCACCCACGCTGCCCCGCTCGCCCTACGCGGTCACCAAGCTCACCGGCGAGCACTACTGCCGCGTCTTCGCCGAGCTCTACGGGCTCGAGACGGTGGCGCTGCGGTACTTCAACGTCTTCGGTCCCCGCCAGCGGCCCGACTCGGCCTACGCCGCGGTGATCCCGCTGTTCATCGCCGCCCTGCGCGCCGGCGAGGCCCCGATCGTCCATGGCGACGGCGGCCAGAGCCGCGACTTCACCTACATCTCCGACGTCGTCGCGGCCAACCTGGCTGCGGCCACGGGCGACGCCGACGTCTGCCGGGGGCAGGTCTACAACGTGGCCAACGGCGAGAGCTTCAGCCTCCTCGACCTGCTCGGCATCCTGAGCGACCTCCTCGACGTCGAGTGCCGGCCGGTCCACAGCGAGCCACGCGCCGGCGACGTCTACACCACGAGGGGCGATGCCTCGGCGGCCCGCCGAGACCTGGGGTGGAAGCCCGAGATCGGCTTCACCGAGGGGCTACGGCACACCCTCGACTGGTGCAGCCGACGCGCCTAGGTCGCTTCCGCCGGCTCCGTCGAGGCCGTTCTCGGTGCCATCCTGGCTCTCGCCCAGCTCGGCCTTGACCTGGCGTGCCGTCTGGCGGACGCCGGGGTGCAGGAGCGTGTAGAGGATGACCGCCAGGGCCACGACCACGAAGGGAACGAGCGCGTTGCCCTCGCTGGTGTAGGTCGGGACGAGAACGACTCCGGAGAGGATCGCCGTCCAGGCCCAGAGGATGAACACGGCTCGACGGGGCCCGTGGCCCTGCCGCAACAGCCGGTGGTGCAGGTGCTCCTTGTCGGCCTGGGAGAGCGCGGCACGACGGCGTGCCCGACGGACGATGGCCAGGGCGGTGTCGACGAAGGGCACCCCGAGGATCACGAACGGGATCACGAGGGGCGCGAAGAAGAAGTAGGTCTGGCCGCTGAACTGGTCGGCCGTACGCCCTCCGACCGCGATCGTGGCCGCCGCCATGAGAAGGCCGAGCAGCAGAGCTCCGCTGTCGCCCATGAAGACCTTGGCCGGGTGGAAGTTGTGGGGCAGGAACCCGACGCACAGGCCGCAGGTGGCGGCCACGACCACGGGCGCCATGTTCTCCGGCCCGAGGAGGCCGACGTCGGAGAGCCGGTAGGCGTAGACGAAGAACGCGCCACCGGCGATGGCCACCAGGCCGGCGGCCAGGCCGTCGAGCCCGTCGATGAGGTTCAGGGCGTTGGCCATGAGGACGACCCACAGGACCGTGACCAGGAAGCCGAAGTCGGGCGAGAGCACGAAGAAGTCGGCGAACGGGACCCGGAAGTAGAACATGGTCACGCCGGCGAGGGCGAGCACCGAGGCGGCCAGGACCTGGCCGGCGACCTTGGCCGGGGCGGAGACCTCCCGGATGTCGTCGAGGAGGCCCACCCCGAGGATCACTGTGGCCGCCAGCAGCAGCCCGAGCGGCTCGGAGGTGTCGAACACGAGCTCCAATGCCGGCAGCCGGCTGGCGACGGCCAGGGAGGCCAGGAGGCCGCCGAGCATGGCCAGGCCGCCGAGGGTGGGCGTCGGCCGCAGGTGGATCCGCCGCTCGTCCGGCACGACGACGGCACCGATGCGCACCGCAGCGCGCCAGACCAGCGGCGTGAGCAGGAAGGTGACCGCCGCGGCCACCACGAACACCGTGCCGTAGGCGGCGAGCACGGCTCAGGCGGCGGCTGCGGTCGGCAGGAGGCGCCGACCGCCCGCCGTCAGACCTTCGGGTACGGCGGGAACGCGCCGCACAGCGTCGCCACCTCGCCTCGCACCGCCGCCAACTCGGCCTCGTCGGCCCGCCCGCGCAGGGCGCGGCGGATCAGCCCGGCGACGAGGGCCATCTCCCCCGGGCCCATGCCGGCCGTGGTCACGGCGGCCGTGCCCACCCGAACGCCGCTGGTGACGAAGGGCGACCGGGGATCGCCGGGGATCTGGTTGCGGTTGAGGGTGATGCCGGCGACGTCGAGCACGTCCTGGGCCTCGCGCCCGGTGAGGTCGGCGTCGAAGGGCCGCAGGTCGACCAGCAGGAGGTGGTTGTCGGTGCCCCCGGAGACGAGGCGGAAGCCCTCGTCGGCCATGGCCGAGGCGAGCGCCCGGGCGTTGGCCACGATGCGGGCCGCGTAGTCCCGGAAGTCCGGCTGCAGGGCCTCGCCGAAGGCCACCGCCTTGGCCGCGATCACGTGCATGAGGGGGCCACCCTGTAGGCCGGGGAACACGGCCTTGTCGATGGCCTTGGCGGAGGCCTCGGTCGTGAGGATGCAGCCCGATCGCGGTCCACGCAGGGTCTTGTGGGTCGTGAACGTGACCACGTCGGCCACCGGGACCGGGTTGGGATGGGCTCCGCCGGCGACGAGGCCGGCGATGTGGGCGGCGTCGAAGATCAGGAGCGCCCCGACCTCGTCGCAGATGTCGCGCAGGGGCTTGGGGTCGATCTGCCGCGGGTACGCGGTGGCCCCCGCCACGAGAGCCTTCGGGCGTTCCGCCCGCGCCAGGTCGGCGATGGCATCGTAGTCGAGGCGCTCGTCGTGCTCGGCCACGCCGTAGGAGACGAAGCGGTAGAGCTGGCCGCTGAAGTTCACCGGCGAACCGTGGGTGAGGTGGCCACCCTGGTCGAGGCGCATGCCGAGCACGGTGTCGCCCGGCGCGAGCAGCGCCAGGTAGGTGGCCATGTTGGCGCTGGCCCCCGAGTGGGGCTGCACGTTGGCGTGCTCGGCTGCGAACAGCTCGCAGGCCCGCTGGCGCGCCAGCTCCTCGACCTCGTCGACCACCGCGTTACCCCCGTAGTAGCGCCGACCGGGGTAGCCCTCGGCGTACTTGTTGGTGAGCACGGAGCCCTGGGCGGCCATGACCGCCGGGGAGGTGAAGTTCTCGGACGCGATGAGCTGGAGGGTGGTGCACTGGCGCTCGAGCTCGCGCCGCAGGATGTGGGCGACGGCGGTGTCGGGCACGGCGGTCACGCCCGGGCTCGTTCCCGCTCCACGGCCCACAGCAGACCGACCAGCCGGTCGACGTGGTCCTCGACCTCGGCGACCATCCGCTCATAGGCGCCCTGGCTCTGGCCGATGGGGTCGGCCACGTCGTCGGCCTCCGACGAGCCCATCAGCTCGGCCGCGGAGCGCCCGGCGGAGGCGGCCGCGAGCCACTGGGCCGGGGTCTCCCCGGGCTGGCGCGGTCCGACCATGGCCCCGCGGCGCACCAGCTCCTTGAGGGTGAAGGTGCGCGGCCAGGCCTCGGAGGCCAGGACAACCGCCTCCCGGACGTGCTCACGGGCCATGCCCAACACCAGGTCGGCGCCCAGTAGCAGGTCGCGGGTCATCTTGCGGCTGCGATGGGCGGAGGCGTCGAGGCCGCGCTCCCGCAGCAGGGCGATGCTGAACGCGCTGGCCGCCTGCCCGGCGAAGAGCAGCCCCGCCGAGTGGACGTGGGCGTCGATACCCAAGCCGGCGGTGCGGGAGGCCAGGAGGGCCTCGGCGACGGGTGAGCGGCAGACGTTGCCGGTGCACAGGACGAGGATGTCGATGGGCGGGAGTCTACGGGCCGCGCCTCACTTGCTCGGCGACGGAACGGGCCGGTATCGCTACAGGAACGTGATCTCCTCGACGACCGGCTGGCCGCAGGTCGGGCAGCCGTCGTCGGGCGCCGACGGGGTCCCGGCGCCCCATCGGGCGAGCAGGCGCAGGGCGCCGCCCAGGTCGTGGCCGGCGGCGGTCAGCTCGTAGACCGCACGCGGCGGCCGGCGGGAGTAGGGCACGGCGACGACCACGCCCTCTCGCTCGAGGTGGCGCAACCGCTGGGTCAGGACGTTGGGCGCGATGCCCTCCACCCCCTCGAGCAGCTCGTTGAACCGGCGGGGGCCGCCGAGCAGGGCCTCGACGAGGAGGAGGGCCCACCGATCGCCGACCCGGTGCACGGCGGACTGCAGCGGTGTCGCTCTCATCGCCGGCTCATTGTGCCCCCCGACGTTGTGCGCACAGCCGAATGGTAGTAACTTGCGATTTGCAAGTGACAAGGAAGGAGTCGGACGTGAGCGTGCAGGAGCTCGAGGAGCTGGCGGCTCGGGTGCGGGACAGCGTCGGTCCGTCGGTCGTGGGCATCGGAAGGGGCTGGGGCACCGGCTCCGGCGTCGTCGTGGGCGCCGGGCAAGTCCTCACCAACGCCCACAACCTGGCCGGCGCGCCGGGAGGCGCGGTGGCCGTCACCTTCGCCGACGGCCGCACCTCCACCGCCGAGGCCGTCGCCAGCGACATCGACGGCGACCTGGCCGTCGTGCGGGTCGACACGGGCGGCACGCCGGCCGTCGGCTGGGCCGGCGCGCCCGCCTCGACGGGTGCGGTCGTCGTGGCCGCCGCCAACCCGGGCGGCCGGGGCCTGCGGGTGACCCTCGGCCAGGTCTCCAGCGTCACCGGAACCTTCCGCACGATGCGAGGACGGCTCGTGCGCGGGAGCCTCGAGCACACCGCGCCCCTCGTGCGGGGTTCGTCGGGCAGCCCGCTGCTCGACCGCGCCGGCCGCCTGGTCGGCCTGAACACCAACCGGCTGGGCGAGGGCTTCTACGCCGCCCTGCCCGCCGACGCCCGGCTGCGGGCCAGGGTCGACCGCCTGGGACGCGGCGAGGCCACGGTGTCCCGCCACCTGGGAGTGGGCCTGGTGCCCGGCAAGGCGGCCCGCCAGCTGCGCCGGGCCGTGGGGCTCCCCGACCGTGACGGCATCCTGGTCCGGGTCGTGGAGGAGGACAGCCCGGCCGCGGCCTCGGGGCTCCGGCGCGGCGACCTCGTCGTGGCCGCCGGCGGCCGCCCCGTCGCGTCGGTGGACGATCTCCACGTCGCCCTCGACGCCCTCGGCGACGACGAGGCCCTGGTGCTCGAAGTCGTGCGCGGCGCCGACGAGCTGACCATCAGCGTGGAGCTCGCCGCTTGAGGTCGGGACCCCGGGTTCTACACTTCGGGGGGTGGGAGCGACGGGCGGCCCCGATTCCGGCGGCGCGGCGACGACCGGCCTTCGGGTCGTGGTGGTCGGTCAGGGCTACGTCGGCCTACCGCTGGCCATGCGGGCCGTCGAGGTGGGCCACCACGTGGTCGGCTACGACACCGATGCCACCCGCATCAAGCGCCTGGGCGGCGGCGAGTCGTTCGTCGAGGACGTCCCGGCGGCTGCCGTCAGGGCGGCCCTCGCCTCCGGCCGCTACCGCCCGGCGTCCGAGGCCGACGCCGTCGGCGCCTTCGATGTGGCCGTCATCACGGTCCCCACGCCGCTGCGGGAGGGCAACCCCGACCTGTCGTTCATCCAGGCCGCGGCCGTCACCCTGTCGGCCCACCTGACCAAGGGGGCCACCGTCGTGCTGGAGTCGACGACCTACCCCGGCACGACCGAGGAGCTCGTGGCTCCGATCCTCGAGGAGGGCTCGGGGCTGGCTGCGGGTGCCGACTTCCACCTGGGTTACAGCCCGGAGCGCATCGATCCCGGCAACCAGCGGTTCACGCTCGTCAACACGCCCAAGGTGATCTCGGGCATCGACGAGCCGTCACTCGCCGCAGTCGCCCGGTTCTACGACTCGGTGGTCGAGCGCACGGTGCCGGTGTCGGGCACCCGGGAGGCCGAGCTGGTGAAGCTGCTCGAGAACACGTTCCGCCACGTGAACGTGGCGCTGGTGAACGAGCTGGCCATGTTCGCCTCCGACCTCGGTATCGACGTGTGGGAGGCCATCGACGCCGCCTCCACCAAGCCGTTCGGCTTCATGCCGTTCACCCCTGGTCCGGGCGTGGGCGGCCACTGCCTGCCCATCGACCCCAGCTACCTCTCGTGGCGGGTCCGGCGCCTGCTGGGCCAGCCGTTCCGCTTCGTCGAGCTGGCCAACGACGTCAACAACCACATGCCGGACTACGTGGTGCGACGGCTGGTGGTGGCGCTCAACCGGCGGCGCCAGGCGCTCAACGGCAGCCGGATCCTGCTCCTCGGCCTGGCCTACAAGCGCAACACGAGCGACGACCGCGAGTCACCGGCGGTGGCAGTGGCCGACCGGCTCGTCCGCCTGGGCGCCGACGTGCGGGCCGTCGATCCCCACGTGACCGACGATCACCTCGACGGCCGCGTCACCAGGGTCGAGCTCACGGCCGAGGAGGTGGCCGCAGCCGATGCCGTCGTGCTGCTCACCGACCACGACGCCTTCGACCTCGACCTCGTGGCCAGCAGGGCGCGCTTCGTGCTCGACACCCGTCACCGGCTACGGCCGGCAGAGGGCATCGAGTTCCTGTAGGGGACGTAGGCCTCCCCGTAGGACTCCTGGGGGCTGACCCCGTTGAGCACCGCACCCAGCAGCGGGGCGTCCACGCCGCGCAGCAGCTCGACGGCCCGGCGGACCTCGCTGCGAGCGCTCGAGCACACGACCGACACGAGCAGGGTGGCGTCCATCGCCTCGGACAGGACGAGGGCGTCGGCGACCGGCAGCAGCGGTGGCGAGTCGATGATCACCAGGTCGGCGTCGGCCGCCAGCGAGCGCAGCACCTCGTTGGTGCGCCGTGACGCCAGGAGCTCGGAGGGGTTGGGCGGCAGCGGCCCCGAGCCGAGGACGTACAGCCGGGGCTGGGGCGTCACCTCCTGCAGGGCGCGCGACAGGGGCACCTTGCCGAGGAGGACGGAGGTGAACCCGATGTCGTTGCTGAGGTCGAAGAACTCGTGCACGCGGGGCCGGCGCAGGTCGCAGCCCACCAGGACCACGCGCTGGCCCGCGGCGGCGAAGGCCACCGCCAGGTTGACGGCCGTGGTGGTCTTGCCCTCCGAGGCGCTGGCGCTGGTCACCTGCAGCGACCGGAACGGCACGCGGTCGCGGAGGTGGAGCAGGCCCGTGCGCAGCGTGCGGAACGCCTCGGACGCCGGTGACTGCGGGTCGGCGAGCGACACCGTGTAGGCCTCGTCCTTCGATCGCCACTGCGCCACCGCAGGGATCAACCCCAGCACGCGCACCCCCGGGACCGTGCGCTGGAAGTCGGCCTTGCTCTTCACCGAGTCGTCGAGCAGCTCGCCGACGCCCGCGACCAGGATGCCGAGGAGCAACCCACCGGCGAGGGCGATGGCGCCGGTTCGCAACGGCTGGGGCGAGATGGGCGACGAGGGAAGGTCGGCCGGCTCGATCACCTCCGGTTCGCTCATCTGTGCCGCCTGCTGCTCGAGCTGGGCGAGCTGGGCCCGCAGCGCCGTCAGCTGCGAGGCGATCACCGCGTTCTGCGGCGCCGGGACGGTGTTCACCTGTTGCTCGAGGGCCGTCACCTGGGCCCGGACACGGTCGCGCGACGCCAGCACCTCGTCGACGGAGAGCTCGCGGCGGTACTCGAGGAAGGCGTTCACGTAGGCGTTGGCGATGTCGGCCGAACCCTCCGGGTCGCTGCTCCGGCCCCGGACCTCGACGGCATCGGCGCCGGGCACCGCCGCGACCGTCACGCCCACGTCGAGGCCGAGGGCGGTCCGCACCTTGGCCCGCACCGGCTCGCTCTGGATGACCTTGACCTGGGTGCGGATGTAGCGGTCGCCGGGCGGGACGGTGTCCGACGTCGGTGTTCCTCCCGTCTCGGACGGGGCCTTGAACACGATCGTGGCGGTGCCCTCGTAGACCGGCGTCTGCAGGTAGGAGACGCCCACCGCGCCGGCGCCGGCCAGCACGGCGCACAGAAGGACCGCCCCCCGCCGGCGGCCGAGGAAGGAGACCCGGTCACGCCAGCCGAGCTTCGGAGGCGGAGGTGCGCCGACCGCCGTCCGGGGCGGCTCGCGCCGCGGCCGCCCCGGGCGGGGTGCTGCGGGCCCGGGCATCGTCGGCGATAGTACCGGCGGGGTGCCGGCGAACCGGGCCTTCGATCCTCGTCGCGAGCCGGGCCGGGCCGCTCTGCGGTGTGCTGGCCGGCTCCGTTAGCCTTGAGGGATGGGCCGGTGCCACGAGTTCGGCACGCAGATCCGGCAGGGCTGCCAGCATCCGATGCGTCCCGGCACGTCGTCGTGCGGTTGCAACCAGTGCGGCGTGGTCTGCGGCGGCCAGTTCGATGGCTGCAGCGACGTCTGGGCAAGGGGCGTCGTCCCCGTGAGCGTGACCCTCCGCGCCGTCCCGCGCGCCGAGGAGCTCACCGTCCAGCCCGAGGAGGATGCCTGGGAGAGCCAGTCGCTGTTCTCCCCGGAGGTCGAGCCGGCCGGCCGAGGCTCCGCGCCGGCCGAGGTGCGGTCGCCGGTCACCCCGGCGTTCGGCGCCACGCCGAGCGCCCCGCCGCGCCAGCCCGCCCGTCCTCCGACCGGGGTCGGAGGACGCCCCGACGACGGGCCCGGGCCGAGGAGCGGTCCCGGCCCTGGTGGCGGCGCTGCCGCCGTGCCGATGACGATGGGCCCGGCCGCCGCCCGCGGCGAGGTCGCCTCCCCCAGGGCCGATCCGGCACGGGCCGGGGACCGCGGCGCGCCCAACGCCCGCGTGCAGCTCTTCCGCTGGTTCGAGAGCGAGTTCAGCGTGCTGCGGACGGAGCTGCACGAGCTCGTGGGGGCCGTGGCCCAGCAGCAGGCGATGCTCGCCGAGCTCGTCGAGGACCGCCACGCCAGCCTCCGCCTCGCGCTGCTGGCGGAGTCGCTGCCCGAATCCGTCGAGGAGGCCGTCCAGGCCTCGGTGGGCGGCAGCCTCGAAGCCGTAACCGACCAGATCACGTCGGCGGCCAAGGAGATGGGCGCCGTCGGTGACGAGGTCCGGGCCGTCGCCGCCGATGTGGGATCGCTGACGGGACGGACCCAGGAGGCCATCGACGACCTGCGTGGCTCGATCGAGCGGGCCGAGGCTTGGAACAAGGACCGCCGGGAGGACACCGAGCTGCTCGACTCCGCCCTCGGCGAGCTGCGCGAGGGCGTGCTCGAGGTGGGCGAGGGTGTGCGGAGCCAGCAGGCGGCCCTCGGCCGGGAGCTGCCCAAGCTCCGGGCCATGCGCGCCACGATCGGCAAGGAGCTGCGCGCCCTGGCCCGGGCCGTGCCCCCGACGGTGGGCAGCTCGGTCTCCGAGGCCGTGGCATCCCACGAGGCCACCATCGAGGCCCACCTGACGGCGCTGGTCGGCGAGATGCAGACGGCCCTCGCCGACCAGCTCGACGCCACGGCGACCGCCCAGCGGGCCGCGGTCAAGGCCCTCGCCGACGAGCTCCAGACCCTCAAGGTCTCGATGGCGCGCCAGCTCAAGCCCCTCACCGCCGCCGTCGAGCGCAACATGGAGCGCGGCTCGGGCGAGCCCAAGGCGGCCCGCGCCCCCCGCCGGCGCCCGTAGCCGACTGCTGATCCGCTCGGATCGGGCCTGCGGCCCGACGCGCTGACCAGCAGCTACGCCGTCATCTTCGCCGGTCAGCGCGAGAAGGCAGTCATCTCGCCGGTCCGCTCGGCCACGTCAGCCGCCGGCCGCGGCCAGCACGTCCCTCCACGGCACACCGCCCTCGCGGAGCAGGCGCAGGACCGAGCCGGTCGCGTCCACGACGGTCGAGGGCGTGCCTGTGCAGGGCCCACCGTCGAGGACCAGCGCGACCTCCTCACCGAAGAGGTCGGCCACGTCGGCCGCGGTGGCGGGTGGATCGGCGCCGTGGTGGTTCGCGCTCGTGACGGCGAGCGGCCCCGCCGCAGCGCAGAGCGCGGCCGCCACCGGGGCGTCGGGGCTGCGCACGCCGACGGTCGGATGCCCGCCTGCGGCGGCCGCCCCGGGCCGCGCCGGCAGGACGATGGTGAGCGCCCCGGGCCAGAAGCGGCGCATGAGGACGAGGCCGGCCTCGGAGGCGTGCACCACCGTCGTCGCCTGCTCGATCCCGGCGACCAGCACCGGCAGGCGCAGGTCGTCGGGCCGCCGCTTGGCCTCGTAGACGAGCGCCATCGCCTCCGGCCGGTCGGCGCCGACGGCGAGCCCGTAGACGGTGTCGGTCGGGAGGGCGACGATGTGGCCGGCGGCCAACTCGGCCATGGCGGCGGCGATGGCCGACGCCGGGGGCGGCGACCCAAGGGCGTCGATCACGGGCACGGCCGTTCTCTACCGGTGACCGGTGCACGCCGGCAAGGGGCGACCGGCGACCGGCCGCTCGAGGCGGGCGCTGGCCCGGGTAGGAGGCGGGTGTCTGGCATCCTTCGCCGGTGACCACCTTCTGGCGTGCATCCCCGACGAGTCGAAGCCGCCACCGCGCCGTCCTCGTGGCGTCCGCCTGATGGCGTCGCTCGACGACGGACTCACCGTCTGGCTCACGGGACTGCCCTCGGCGGGCAAGACCACGGTGGGGCGGGCGTTGGCCGAGCGGATGGTCGCCGAGGGGCGCCGCGTGGAGATGCTGGACGGCGACGCGGTGCGCGAGCACCTCACCGCCGATCTCGGGTTCTCGCGCGCCGACCGTGACGAGAACGTCCGCCGCATCGGCTTCGTCGCCCACCTGCTGAGCCGCAACGGCGTGGTGGCCGTCTGCTCGGTGATCTCGCCCTTCCGCGCCGCACGCGACGACCTGCGGGCGCTGCACGACGGACGGTTCTTCGAGGTCCACGTGGCCGCGCCGGTCGACGTGTGCGCCACACGCGACGTCAAGGGCCTCTACGCCAAGCAGCGGGCCGGGGAGATCAGCGGCCTCACCGGCGTCGACGACCCCTACGAGCCGCCGCTGAGCCCGGAGCTGGTCCTGCCCACCCACAGCCAGAGCCTGAACCAGTCGGTGTCGATGCTCCTGGAGGCGCTGCACCAGGCCTGAGGGGTCAGGCCTCCCAGCGGGCGACGAGGACCCGGTCACGTCCTGCGAGATCGGCGTGGACCTCGACCGCCGACCAGCCTGCGGCCCGAGTCATGGCCGCGACCGCAGCGGCTTGCCGGGGGTCGATCTCCAGCACGAGGGTGCCGGGACGGCGCAGCCACGCAGGGGCGCCGCCGATGATCTCGGCCAGGGCGTCGAGCCCCTGCGGACCCGAGCGCAAGGCGATGCGAGGCTCCCAGCCCTCGACCTCGGCGGGGAGGAGGTCGCCGTCGGGCACGTAGGGCGGGTTGGCCACGACCAGGTCCAGCGTGCCCCGCAGGTCGGCGGGAAGGGCGTGGAACCAGTGGCCCTCGGCGAGGGCCACGAGGGGTGCCACCCGGCTCCCGGTGCCGGCCAGGTTGGCGCGGGCCACGGCGAGGGCCTCGGGCGACCGGTCCGTGGCCCAGACCCGGGTGCCGGGACGCTCCGCGGCCACGGACAGGGCGATCGCCCCCGAGCCCGTTCCCAGGTCAGCGACCTGCACCGGCCCCGCCTCCCGCGCACCCTCCGGTCCGTCGCCGGCCCTCACGCGGTCGAGCTCGGCGAGGGCCACCTCGACCACCACCTCGGTCTCCGGCCGCGGGATGAGCACCCGGCGGTCGACGAGCAGCTCGAGGGTCCGGAACCCCCAGAGACCCACTACGTACTGCAACGGCTCCCCCGTCGCCCGCCTGGCGGCCATCGCGTCGACGAAGCCGACGGCCCGCGCCGGCACCAGCTCGTCGAGGTGGACCCACAGCTCGGCCGCCGGGTAGCCGGAGACCCGCTCCACGATGCGCCGGGCGTCGCCCGGATCGGCCAGCCGGACCTCGAGCTCGGCGAGGAGCTCGCGCCAGCTCGCCCCAGCTCCTCCGGCCACGCCGCCCGGGGTGACCAAGCGGGTGGCGCTCAGCCCCCCGCCAGTTGCCGGGCCCGCTCGTCGGCCAGGAGGGCACCGACGATGTCGTCGAGCTCGCCCTGGAGGACCCGGTCGAGATTGTGCACGGTGAGACCGATGCGGTGGTCGGTCACCCGGTTCTCCTTGTAGTTGTAGGTCCGGATCTTCTCGGAGCGGCCGCCGCCGCCGATCTGGCCCCGGCGGGTCTCGGACAGCTCGGCCGCCTGGCGGTCCTGCTCGGCCTTGAGGAGCCGGGCCCGCAGCACCTGCAGCGCCTTGGCCCGGTTCTGGATCTGGCTCTTCTCGTCCTGCATGGCCACCACCAGGCCGGTCGGGAGATGCGTCACCCGCACCGCCGAGTCGGTGGTGTTGACCGACTGGCCGCCGGGACCCGTGGAGCGGTAGACGTCGATCTTGAGGTCGGCGGGGTCGAGCGTGATCTCCACCTCGGCCGCCTCCGGCAGCACGGTCACGGTGGCCGCGCTCGTGTGGATGCGGCCCTGCGACTCGGTCACGGGCACCCGCTGGACCCGGTGGGGACCGCCCTCGTGCTTGTAGCCCCTCCAGACGCCGTCACCCTTCACCAGGAAGCTGATCTCGTTGAGGCCCCCCCGTTCGGAGTGGTCGACGCCCAGCACCTCGAGGCGCCACCCGCGGCGCTCGGCGTAGCGGCCGTACATCTCGAAGAGGTCCTTGGCGAAGAGATTGGCCTCCTCACCGCCCTCGGCACCGCGGATCTCCACGATGACGTTCTTGTCGTCGTTGGGGTCACGCGGCAGGAGGAGCACCTTGAGGTCGTCCTCGAGCCGGGCCGCGCCGGCCTCGCTCTCGGCGATCTGTTCGCGGATGAACTCGCGGTCGTCGCCGCCGGCCTCCGCCAGCATCTCGCGGGCCGCCTGGAGGTCGTCGAGGGTTGCCCGGTAGGCGCGGTAGGCGGCCACCACCGGCTCGAGCTCCTTGATCCGCCGGGACAGCTCCACGAACGCCCGCTGGTCGGCAAGCACCTCGGGCGCGGCGACCTGGCTCAGCAGCCCCTCGTACTCGGTCTCCAGTGAAGCCAGCCGCTCCAGCACGTCGCGGCCCTGTCAGCCTCGAGCCTCAGCGAGTCCGGGTGGCCTTGCCCCGCTGCGCGTACCGGCGCTGGAAGCGCTCCACCCGACCCCCGGTGTCGACCAGCTTCTGCTTGCCGGTGAAGAACGGGTGGCACTCGTTGCAGAGCTCGACGCGCAGGTCGGCCCTGGTGGACCGGGTCGTGAACTCGCTGCCGCACGAGCAGTGGACGGTGGTGCTCACGTAGTTGGGGTGGATGCCGGCCTTCATGGCTCGCTCCTCGTGGGTCGCACGGCTCAGACAGCCGGGGCGGGTGCCTTGGCGATCTCGGCCAGGAACTCGTCGTTGCTCTTGGTGGTCTTGATCTTGTCCATCAACAGCTCGAGGCCGGCTCCGCCCTCCAGGCCGTTGAGCACCCGGCGCAGCTTCCACACCTGCTGGAGCTGGCCCCGCTCGAAGAGCAGCTCCTCGTGGCGGGTGGAGCTGGCGTTGACCTCGATGGCCGGGTAGATGCGCCGCTCGGCCAGGCGGCGGTCGAGGCGCAGCTCCATGTTGCCGGTGCCCTTGAACTCCTCGAAGATGACCTCGTCCATCTTGGAGCCGGTCTCGATGAGCGCCGTGGCCAGGATCGTGAGCGAGCCGCCCTCCTCGAGGTTGCGGGCCGCACCGAAGAACTTCTTGGGCGGGTAGAGCGCTCCGGTGTCGATGCCGCCGGACATGATCCGCCCGGTGGCCGGGGCGGCCAGGTTGTACGCCCGGGCCAGGCGGGTGATGCCGTCGAGCACGATCACCACGTCGCGGCCCTGCTCGACCAGGCGCTTGGCCCGCTCGATGGCCAACTCGACGACCTGGGTGTGCTCGTCGGACGGGCGGTCGAAGGTGGAGGCGATCACCTCGCCCTTCACCGACCGCCGCATGTCGGTGACCTCCTCGGGTCGCTCGTCGACCAGCAGCACCATCAGGTGCACGTCGGGGTTGTTGGCCTCGATCGAGTGGGCGATCTGCTTGAGCACCGTCGTCTTGCCGGCCTTCGGGGGCGACACGATCAGCCCGCGCTGGCCCTTGCCGATGGGCGAGATGAGGTCGACGATGCGGGCGACCATGTTGGCGGAGTCGCCCGGGACCTCGAGGCGCAGCTTCTCGTCGGGGAACAGCGGCGTGAGGTCCTCGAAGCGGACCCGGCTGCGGGCCTCGTCGACCGTCATGCCGTTGACGCTGTCGATCCGGAGCAGGGCGGGGTACTTCTCGGTGGTCGAGGCCGGGCGGCTGGTGCCCTTGAGGGCATCGCCCTTGCGCAGGCCGAACTTGCGAACCTGGCTGAGCGACACGTAGACGTCCCGGGCGCCGGCGAGGTAGCCGTTCGTCCGCAGGAACCCGTAGCCCTCGTCGCGCAGGTCGAGGAGGCCGTCGACGGGGACGGGATCCCCGGAGAAGGGCACGTCGGCCCGGTCCGGCTGGGGCTCGCGCTCGCCGCCCTGGCCACGGTCACGGCCGCGGCGCCGGCGCCCCCGGCGATTTCCCGGCTCGGCCTGACTGCTGTCGCCCGACCCCCGGGGCTGCTGGTGGCGCTCCCGCTGCCGGGTGTCGTTCCGACCGGCCCCGCCTTCGGCGGTGCCCTTGGTGCCGGGCTCGACCGGGTCGGCCGTCCCCTCCGAGATCTCCGCCGCCCCGCTTCCGGCCTCGGCGGCCGCGCCCACGGCCGACGACGAGCCGTTGACCTCCGAGGAGGACGCCGCAGCCGTGGTGCCGTTGACCGGGTCACCCGTGGACGTGGAGACGTCGACGGAGCCGGCGGTGGCCGCCGCCCGTCCGTTGGACCGGCGCGTGGTCTCGTCCGCACCCTGCTGGCCACTGCCGCGCTCGGTGCCGCCCTCCACGCCCGCTTCACGCAGGATGTGGTCGATCAGGGTGGCCTTGGACGCCCGGGCCGACGTCTTCACGCCCATGGCCCCGGCGATGGCCGCCAGCTCGTCACGGTCCTTGCGCTCCAGGACCGAGCGCTCGAGGGCAGGGGGTGTCGTGCTCACCGCCGCGCTGCCATGAATCGGGCGGACGTGGCGTAGGAGCTCGCTCGGCGGGAGCTCATCGGGTCGGACCTCATCGGTCTGGCACCTCGCATGCTGGGAAACGGAAATGACTGCTCCGACCGGTCGATTGGACCCTGTGCTCCCCTTCGACAACGCCAGCGTCAGGAAGAACGCGGTATCCGTCAGGCAGGAACCCCGGGGAAGGGGGGAACGAGCCGAACTAGGACCTCCGGGTCGGAATCCCTTCCGGGACGTCCGGAGCAGACGGGCCGGTTGAAGGGGCCTTCATCCTACCCAGCATCGAGGTGAAACGGCAACATCATCTGACGCCGGACACGAGTCGTGCCATCAGCTCGTGGCCCGGCACCGGAGGCGAACCGGCGACGGCCCGCTCCGTGTAGACCCCGCCCGGGCCGGCCTCGGCCGAGTCCACCAGCAGGTAGGGGACCGGGTCGGCGGTATGCGTCCGCAGCGCGAGGGGCGTCGCATGGTCGGGGAGCAGGAGCAGCCGCCACGGCCCCAGCTGGTCGAGACCCTCCACCAGCGGGGCGAGGATGCGCCGGTCCCAGTCCTCCAGGGCCGTGACCTTGGCGCCCACGTCGCCGGCGTGCCCGGCCTCGTCGCTCGCCTCCACGTGGATGACGAAGAGGTCGGCGCCGTCGGCCAGGGTGGCCAGGGCGGCGTCGCGCTTGCCCTCGTAGTTCGTGTCGTACCAGCCCGTGGCACCCTCGACCGCCACGCGCCGGATGCCCGTGAGGGCCCCCAGGCCCCGCACCAGGTCGACGGCGCTGACCAGGGCGGCGTCGAGTCCGTAGGTGTCCCGGAAGGAGGGCAGCCCGGGCGCGGAGCCCTGGCCCCAGAACCACACCTGGTTGGCCGCCAGCCCGCTGGCGCCGACGACGGCCCGCGAGGCCTCCATGAGGGCGGTCAGCTGCGGGGCCGCGGGCCCGGTCGGCCACAACGCGGGACGGCCGGTGAGGTCGTGGGGCGGCGTGCACTCGGCGTCGGCCCACGACGCAGGGGCCAGGAGGAGGTGGCGGTACTGGACACCGGCGTGGAAGTGCAGGTCGTCGCCGCCGGCCCGGGCGGGCCCCCCCAGCGCGGCATCGAGCGCGGCCAGAACCTCGGCGGCCGCCTCGGTGGAGGGGTGGCCGCCGGCGAAGTCGACCATCGTGCCGTCGGCGCCCAGGGTGACCAGGTTGGTCCGGAACGCGACCTGCCCCGGCGCCAGTGTCAGGCCCATGGCCGCAGCCTCGATGGGCGCCCGGCCGGTGTGGTAGCGGGCCGGGTCGTAGCCGAGGATCGACATGTTGCCGACGTCGCTGCCCGGCGGGAGCCCGTCGGGGATGGTGGCGGCCCGGCCCACCTCGCCCCGGCGGGCGAGGGCGGCGAAGGTGGGCAGGTCGGCGGCCTCGAGCGGCGTCCGTCCGTCCAGCTCGGCCAGGGGCTCGTCGGCCGCCCCGTCGGGAACGCACACCACGTACTTCACGGGCGGAAATCTAGAGTCCCCCGCCGTGCCTCCCCGCCGGCGTCTCGCGCTGCTCGGCCTGCTCGGCCTCGTCGCGTTCGCTGGCGTTGTCGGGGCAGCGAACGATCGCCGGTCGCGCGACACAAAGGGGACCGAGAGCGTGCTTCCGACCGTCCCGCCGGGTGTAGGTGGGGCCACGTCGCTCCCATCGGGCAACGGGCTGCGGCTGAGCCCGGTTGCTCGGCTGCACCAGCCCGTGGCCCTGGCCGTTCGCACGGACGACCCCTGGCTGTACCTCGCCGAGAAGAGCGGCCGCGTCCGGGCGCTCCTCCCGGGCCAGAGCGGCGGCCAGCCCACGGCCGAACCCCGCCTGGTGCTCGACCTCGCCGGCGAGGTCACCACCGGCTCGGAGCAGGGGCTCCTGGGGCTGGCGTTCTCACCCGAGGGACGGCTGCTCTACGTCAACTACACCGACCGCGAGGGCACGACCCGGGTCGTCGAGTACGCCATGGCCGACGGCCGGGCGGTGGCGGCATCGAGGCGTGAGCTGCTCGTCGTCCAACAGCCCTTCGCCAACCACAACGGGGGCAACCTCGTCGTCGGGCCCGACGCCATGCTCTGGATCGGCCTGGGTGACGGCGGCAGCGGCAACGACCCCGGGAACCGGGCCCAGAGCCTCGACACGCTGCTGGGCAAGATGCTGCGGATCGACCCGCGGCCATCGGGCGGACGTCCCTACGGTGTTCCTCCGGGCAACCCCTTCGAGGGCCGCCCCGGCGCCCGGCCCGAGATCTGGTCCTACGGGCTGCGCAACCCGTGGCGATACAGCTTCGATCGTGCCACCGGCGATCTCTGGATCGGCGACGTGGGCCAGAACGCCGTCGAGGAGATCGACCTCGAACCGGCGGGCAGCCTCCCCGGGCGCAACCATGGCTGGCCGCGCTTCGAGGGCGAACGCCTGGTGAGCGACCGGGCGGCAGTGGCTGCCGTCCCACCGGTGTTCCAGTACGGCCACGCCGGCGGCAACTGCTCTGTGACGGCCGGGTACGTGTACCGAGGACGCCGCCTCCCCGCACTGATCGGTACCTACCTCTACAGCGACTTCTGCGGCGGCGGCATCCGGGCGCTGCGGAAGCTTGCCGACGGCCGGGTGGACGATCGCGGCCTGCTGGTCGCAGGCGTCGGGGCCGTGACGTCCTTCGGTGAGGACGCCGACGGCGAGGTCTACGTCCTCAGCCTCGAAGGACCCGTGTACCGCATCGACCCGGCGTAAGGGGGTCCACGGCCGACGGCTTCGCTGCTGGCCGACGACGGCTCGGCCGAGCGAAAGGAGCGCAGCGACCGAGCGAAGGCCGAATCAGAGGCCCATGGCCTCCCGGACGGCGGAGAGGTCGGCGTCGACGGGGGCGGGGACGGAGATCTCGGCGATGGCGCGGTCGGGGTCCTTCAGTCCGTGGCCGGTGAGCGTGCAGACGACGGTGGCGCCCGGCCGCACGACGCCCACCTTGAGCAGGCCGGCGACGGTGGCCGCCGACGCCGGCTCGCAGAAGACGGCCTCGTGGGCGGCCAAGAAGCGGTAGGCGTCGAGGATCTCGGCGTCGGTGACGGCCAGCACGGCACCGCCGGACTCCTCGGTGGCCGTCAGCGCTCCTTGCCAGGAGGCGGGGTTGCCGATGCGGATGGCGGTGGCCACGGTGTCGGGACGCTCGACACGGTGGCCGAGCACGATGGGTGCGGACCCGGCGGCCTGGAAGCCGAACATGGCCGGACGGGTCCGGCTGCGGCCGGCCTCGGCGTACTCCTTGTAGCCCTGCCAGTAGGCCGAGATGTTGCCGGCATTGCCCACGGGGATGCAGTGCATGTCGGGCGGGTCGCCGAGCACGTCGACGATCTCGAAGGCGGCCGTCTTCTGGCCCTCGATGCGGTAGCGGTTGACCGAGTTGACGATCGTGACCGGCTCGGTCTCGGCCAAGCCCTTCACCAGCTCGAAGGCCTCGTCGAAGTTGGCCCGCACCTGTAGCACCTTGGCTCCGTGGACCAGCGCCTGCGCCAGCTTGCCCAGCGCGATGTGGCCGTCGGGGATCAGCACCACGCACGTCAGCCCGGCGCGCGTCGAGTAGGCCGCCGCCGATGCCGACGTGTTCCCCGTCGAGGCGCAGACCACCGCCTTGGCCCCCTCCTCCGCCGCCTTGGTGATGGCCAGGGTCATGCCGCGGTCCTTGAACGAGCCGGTGGGGTTGGCCCCCTCGATCTTGAGGAACACCCTCGCCCCGACCCGCTCGCTCAGGTGGACAGCGGGCACGAGCGGCGTCGAGCCCTCGAGCAGGGTGACGACGGGCGTGGCGTCGGTGACGGGCAGGTGGGGCCGGTACTCCTCGATGACGCCGCGCCAGCCGCTGACCTTCAGGGCCGTGCCCATCAGGTGCGCTCGGGACCGATCACCCGCAGGAACGTCCCCACGCGGTCGACCACGTCGAGCTGGCGCAGGTCGTCGAGGGTCGCCTGCACGTCGCGCTCGCGCGCCATGTGGGTGACGAGCACCAGGCGGGCCTCGTCGCCCATGCCCAACTGCTCCATCTGACGGATGGACACGCGGTGGCGGGCCGTGGCGGCGGCGACCTTCTCGAGCACACCGGGGCGGTCGAGGACGTCGACGGTGAGGTAGTACTGCGACTCAAGCTCGTCGATGGGTCGTATCCGGGCCGGGACCAGGCCGGCGAGCCCCCAGGAGCTGCCCTGGCGCAGGTTGGTGGCGGCGTCGATGACGTCGCCGAGCACCGCCGACGCAGTGGGCCGCCCGCCGGCGCCCCGCCCGTAGAACATGAGCTCCCCCGCCGCCGCACCCTCGACGAAGACGGCGTTGAAGGCCTCCCGCACCGCAGCCAGGGGGTGGTCGTGGGGGACCATCGCCGGGTGGACCCGCACGGCGATCTCGTCGCCCACCGCCTCGGCCACGGCGAGGAGCTTGACGGTGTAGCCGAGGCGCTCGGCCATGGCGATGTCGTCGACGCTCAGCCCGGTGATGCCTTCGCGGTGGACGTCGTCGGCCCGGACGTCCACGCCGAAGGCCACGCTGGCGATGATCGCCGCCTTGGCCGCGGCGTCGAAGCCCTCGACATCGGCCGTGGGGTCGCGCTCGGCGTACCCGAGTGACTGGGCCTCGGCCAGCGCCTCCTCGAACGACTGCCCGCTCTCGCTCATCCGGGTGAGGATGAAGTTGGTCGTACCGTTCACGATGCCGACGATCCGCTCGAGGCGGTCGCCGGCCAGCGACTCCCGCAGGGGCCGCACGAGCGGGATGGCACCGGCGACGGCCGCCTCGAAGAGGAGGTCGACGCCGGCCTTGGCTGCGGCGTCGAGCAGCTCGGGGCTGCGCGCCGCCAGGAGCTCCTTGTTGCCGGTGACGACGGGCTTGCCGGCACCGAGCGCGGCCAGCACCAGCCGCCCTGCCGGCTCGAGCCCCCCCATCACCTCCACGACCACGTCGACAGCCGCGTCCTCGACGACCCGGTCGAGGTCGGCCGTGAGCACGCCGTCGGCGAGGGTGACGGGCCGGGGCTTGGTCACATCGGCCACGCCGACGCGGGCCACCTCCAGGTGCAGCCCGGTGCGGGCGGTGATGGCGGTGCGCTGCTCGTCGAGCAGCGCGACGAGGGCCGAGCCGACGTTGCCGCAGCCGAGCAGGCCCAGGCGGACGGTGGTGTTGCCCTCGGGAGGACGGCGGGGAGTCGCCGGAGCCGCGCCCATGGCGGTCACCGTAGCGACTCGTCGAGGCGGATCAGGTCCGATTCGGTCTCGCGGCGGACGACCACGCGGGCCTCCGCGTTGCGCACGAACACCACCGCCGGCCGGGGCACCTTGTTGTAGTTCGAGGCCATGCTGTGGCCGTAGGCCCCCGTGACAGGCGTGCAGAGCACGTCGCCCACGGCCAGGTCGGCGGGGACGTCGGCGTCGCGCACCACCACGTCACCCGACTCGCAGTGCTTTCCCACCACGCTGACCCGCCAGGGCCGCGGTGCGTCGGTAGCTCGCGGCAGGAAGGTCTCGTAGCCACTGCCGTAGAGCACGGGCCGCGGGTTGTCGCTCATCCCGCCGTCGACCGACACGTAGGTGCGGACGCCGGGGACGTCCTTCACCGTGCCCACGCGGTAGAGCGTGAGGCCGGCGGTGGCGGCGATGGCCCGGCCCGGCTCGGCCGTGACCCGGGCGTCGATGCCGGCCGACCGGCACGCGCCACGCACGGCGCGGGCCCAGTCCGTGATGGTCGGGGCCTGCTCACCGGCGACATAGGCCACACCGAGGCCGCCGCCGACGCACAGCTCCTCGACGTCCAGCGGCGCCACGAAGCCGGCCATCACCTCCACCGCCCGTTCGAACGAGTCGAGGGCGAAGATCTGGCTGCCGATGTGGAGGTGGACACCGATCAGCCGCATCCCCTCGGTGGCCCGCACCCGAGCGACGGCCCGGCCGGCGTCGCCGCTCTCGAGGCCGAAGCCGAACTTCGAGTCGACCTGACCCGTGCGCACGAACTCGTGGGTGTGGGCCTCGATGCCCGGTGTCACCCGCACCAGGACCCGCAGGGGCAGGGGCGGTCGGCCGAAGCCCTCGGCCAGCAGGGCGTCCAGTCGGTCGAGCTCGTCGAAGGAGTCGACCACGACCTTGGCGCCCAGCTCGATGGCCCGGGCCAGCTCGGCGTCGGACTTGTTGTTGCCGTGAAGGACGAGCCGGGCGGCCGCCACGCCGGCGGCCAGCGCCACGTGCAGCTCCCCGCCGGTGGCCACGTCGAGGCACATGCCCTCCTCGGCGGCGAGCTGGGCCATGGCCAGGCAGCCGAAGGCCTTGGAGCCGTAGGCCACGCCGTCGCCGAAGGCCGCGACCGCCTCCCGGCATCGTCGCCGGAGGTGGAGCTCGTCGTAGACGAACAGCGGTGTGCCGAGCCGGTCCGCCAGGTCGACCAGGTCGACGCCGCCGACCGAGAGCCTTCCGGCGGCGTCGATCTCGGCCGTCTCGGGCAGCAGCGCCCCGGGGACCGGCCCGGCGGCCACTACATGGCCTCCGGCGCTCGGGCGCCGAGCAGGTCCAGGCCGATGGCGAGCCCGATGCGGCACGCCTCCACCAGCCACAGACGGGCCTGCACCACCGCCGGGTCGACGTCGGAGCGCAGCACCGGGCAGTCGTGGTAGAAGCCGTGGAAGCGCCCGGCCAGCTCGCGGACCCAGGTGGTCACGCGGTGTGGCGCCCTCGCCGTGCACGCATCGGCCACCACGTCGGGGAGGTCGGCCAGCGTCCGGAGCAGGTCGAGCTCGCGCCCGTGGGCCAGGCGGGACACGTCCACGTCGGCGAACGGGTGGCGGGCCACGCCGCGCTCGGCGGCCATGCGGCCCATCGACGCGATCCGGGCATGGGCGTACTGCACGTAGTGGACCGGGTTCTCCATCGACGCCGCCACCACCGCGTCGAGGTCGAAGGTCTGGCGCGTGTCGATCGACTGCAGCAGGAACGTGAGGCGCGCCACGTCAGGGCCGACCTCGTCGAGGACGTCGGCCAGCTCCACGAAGTCGCCGCTGCGCTTGCCCATGCGGACCACCTCACCGCCGCGGGTCACCGAGACGAGCTGGCCGAGCACTATCTCGAGGTCGGCGGCCTCGTGCCCGAGGGCGACCATGCCGGCCTTCAGCCGGCCGGCGTGGCCGTGGTGGTCGGCACCGAGCACGTCGACGAGGTGCGCGAAGCCGCGGGCGAACTTGTCGCGGTGGTAGGCAAGGTCGGACAGGAAGTAGGTCGGCTCTCCCCCGGTGCGCACGAGCACCTCGTCCTTGGCTTGGCCGGCCTCGGTCAGCCTCAGCCACGTCGCGCCGTCGGCCTCGTAGACGAGGCCACGGGACCTCAGGTCCTCGAGGGTGGCGTCCAGCGCTCCGGAGGAGACCATCGAGCGCTCGCTGAACCAGGTGTCGAAGCGGACCCCGAGGCGCTCGAGGGTCCCCGACAGGTCCTGCAGCACCCGCTCGAGCCCCCATTGCTCCGGGTCGGCACCAGGGGGCATCTCGTCCGCCCACTCGGCGACGTAGGCCCCCTTGTACCCATCGTCGGGCACGGGCGTGCCGTCGCGATGGGCGGCCAGGGACGCGCCGAAGAGCGCCGCCTGGGTGCCGCGGTCATTGATGTAGTACTCCCGGTGCGACCGGTAGCCGCAGCGGTCGAGCAGCCGGCACAACGAGTCCCCGTAGGCGGCCCAGCGCCCGGAACCCACGTGCAGGGGCCCGGTCGGGTTGGCGCTGACGAACTCGACGTTGACTCGCTGGCCCCGACCCAGGTCGGGCCGCGCGTAGCCGTCGCCCTCGGCGAGCACGACGCGCAGCACGTCGTGCAGCCAGCTGTCGTGGAGGCGGAAGTTGACGAAGCCCGGCCCGGCCACCTCGACACCGGCCACATGCGGCGGGAGGTCGGCACCCAGGTGGGCGGCGATGGCCCCGGCCAGGTCCCTCGGGCGCTGGCCGGCCGTGGCTGCCGCGGCCAGCGCCACGTTCGAAGACCAGTCGCCGTGCTCGGCGCGCGCCGGTCGTTGCACCCGCACCTCGGCGGGCGCGTCGACGTCCAGCGCCTCGAGCGTGGCGCGCAGGGCGTCGGCGAGGACGGTCCGGATCACATCGGAAAGTCGGGTCGGTGCTGCTACGGGTGGGTCTCGGAGGTTCGGTCGCCGGCGATGGCGCCCCCGGCGGCCGAGCGCCGCTCGACCACGGCGTTGAGGCGGTCGATGAGGGCGATGGGGTCGAACGGCTTGGTGATGTAGTCGTCGGCGCCCATGTCGAGCCCGGCCTGGACGTCGGACTTCTGGGCGTTCGCCGACAGCAGGATCACGGGCAGGCCTTCGGTGGCGGGATCGGCCTTCAGCTCGCTCAGCACGCCCAAGCCGTCGCGCCGGGGCATGCGGATGTCGGCCACGACCACGTCGGGGTTGTCGTTCTGGGCCCGGCTGAGCCCCTCCTCGCCGTCGGTGGCGGTGATCACCTCGAAGCCCTCCATCTCGAAGTTCACCCGCAGCAGCTCGAGGATGGCGGGCTCGTCCTCGATGACCAGCACCGTCACCTTCCCCGCGCTCGGCTCCGGCTCCCCGGCCGCGCCGCCATCGGAGCTGCCTCGAGCCTTCTTCGCCACCGTTGCATCCTACGGCCCCCGGCCTCCGACCAGGCCGGAGATACGATCGCTCGCGGCCCTCGTAGCTCAGGGGATAGAGCACCGCCCTCCGGAGGCGGGTGCGCAGGTTCGAATCCTGCCGAGGGCGCCGAACAGAAGGGAAACAGTCGTCCGGCGCGTCGGCCCGGTCTGGGCCGGTCCGCGGTGGCGCCCTGGGCCGCCTGTGGGGCCGGTTCGGGTGCCGTTGACGGCCCGGGCGGCCGTCGGGGCCGTTCTGGCCCGGATACGGCCGCGATCGCCCGGACGGCCGGCAACCGTGTCGTCGGCCACCACCGCCCGGAGCTCGGCCACGCCCGTCGCGCCGTCGTGGACGACCCGCGGCCGCAGGGCATCGAACACCGCTCGCAGCCGGGCCTCGGGGGGCACCGAGCACACCCTTCGCCTTCTGGGGCGCCCGCGGAGATGGGGGCTGTGACCGCTACGGCGCGGTTCAGGCGGCTCCCTCGAACACGCTCACTGCGCGAGCGCGCACGTACACCTCCAGCGAAGCGAGGACGAGGTCGTGTCCTGCGGGGACGTAGAGGTGCGTGCGGTCCAGATGCGTCAGCATCCAGAGCTTGACCGACGACTCGTCGATCGCATCGATCCCGAGCCATGGCCACATGATCCGGTATCGAACGAGGCTCTTCGCCAGGGTCGATGGCGCTGCGGAGCCGTAGTGCTGGTAGCTGAAGCGGGCTCCGCTCGCCGGCCCTACCCGTCCGACCTTCAGGACGGCACCGCCGCCCGCAGGTGTCGCTCGTCCGTACTCCTCGCCGAGAGCGAAGACATATACGGCACCGAACCCGGCTGGTAGCGGCGGGTGACGATGAGGAGCTCGCAGGATCTTGGTGCGGATCTCGCACGGCCATCGCTCCACGCCGGCGGCGTTCGCCGCCGCTGCGAAGTCTTCGAGAAGTGTGTCGGGGTCTGTGAGCACGAGAACAGTCCAGCAGGGCACCGCGAGATCGGCTACTGAGATCACCGTGTCACGCCCGACGAGACGCGGGGGCTCATTGACTGGGAGGGGTCGGCGGGACGATCGGCGAAACTCGTCGGGTAACCTCCGACGATGCCCTTGTGGGTCTATGAGAACTGGGTCCACAAGTACGCGCCGGTCCACGGCGGGGAATGTTCGCACTGCAACGACGGCCAGGGCAGCCATGACGCGCCAGACAGCCACGTAGGCCGGTGGTTAGGGCCATTCGATCGCTACGACTCGGCCGTCGGAGCCGCTGCCGCAGACGGACTCACCGCCTCAAGCTGCGGGTACTGCGCTCCGGGTTGAGCTAAAGCGGCGAGCGAAACAGCCCTGGCGTCGGCCAGGGCTGGGCGCAGGCGAGCCGGGCCAGGATCGTCAAGTCCACGTGCAGCGCCACGCGCTCGATACGGCGTACCCGAAGGGGCAGCAGTGCCCCCGGTGCTGCAACACGCCGAGCTCACGCTCCACCGCCGAACGACTCCGGTAGAGAGCCTTCCAGCGGTCCGTCTCGCGGGGCATGAGCGTGTGCAGGCGGTCAGCCTTGACCCAAGCCGAAGCCGGGGCGCACTCGCCCGAGGGGCAGCGGTACTTGGCCAGGGGCAGCCGGCATCCGGGCTCGAGTCCGTCCGAACGACGGAGACGTCGTTGCTGTAGCATACGTGCTACAGTTGTCGCATGGGCGAAGTTGCTTCTCGGGAGCTACGGAACTCCACGCGATCGTTGCTTGACCGCGCCGAGGCCGGTGAGCGCGTGACGATCACCGTCGACGGTCGCCCGGTCGCGGTCCTCTCTCCGGTTGGGCGCCGTCCTCGGTGGCTGGCGAAGAACGAGCTCCTGCAGATGGTGCTCGCGAACCAAGCGGACGCTGGCTTGACCGCCGACTTGCAGGCGTTGGCCGGCGACACCACCGACGAACTGCCTCTTCCGTGAACCAAGGCTTGGCCGACACCTCGGTCTTCATCGCTCGGGAGAGCGGCCGATCCCTCGACACCGATGCGCTGCCGGAGGAGCTCGCCGTCTCGATCGTCACGATCGGCGAGCTACGCGCTGGAGTCCTGGTCGCAGACACCGTCGAGGCGCGCGATCGTCGACTGCGGACCCTGACGGCCGCACTGGTACTGGATCCGATCCCCGTCGACGACGCGGTCGCGGCTGAGTGGGCGAAGCTACGGGTGCTGTTGCGGGACACCCAGCAGCGCATGCCCGTGAACGACTCCTGGATCGCCGCGACCGCCATGGCGTATGGCATCCCCGTCGTCACCCAAGACGACGACTTCCCCGTCGTTGAAGGCTTGATCGTCACGCCCGTTTGACAGCGACCCGAATCG
>Ga0187892_10001700_pt1 | contig 48521 bp, 43 predicted proteins | sample MA1701073metaG_FD_139345 | JGI IMG/M metagenome (GOLD analysis project Ga0187892, IMG submission 139345) | Bio-ooze microbial communities from a basaltic lava cave in the Kipuka Kanohina Cave System on the Island of Hawaii, USA - MA170107-3 metaG ...
CCGGCTCGCGGGCAGCCGCGTCCGCTGGGATGCGCCGATCGCCACCTCCGCCGTGACGGGGGAGGGGGTAGAGGAGCTCCGGGCCGCTCTGCGCGCAGCGGCCCGGGATCTGGCGACGCGTCCAGAGGCCGACCTGTTTCGGCTGCCGATTGACCGCGTGTTCGCGGTCGCCGGCGCGGGGACCGTGATCACCGGAACTACGTGGAGTGGATCGGTCGCCGTCGGCGAATCGGTGCACCTGTGGCCGCTCGATCGGGCGGCTCGGGTTCGCTCGATCGAAGTTCATGGCCAGCCGGCGCCTCGGGCGGTGCCGGGCAGACGCACCGCCCTCGCGCTCGTGGGCATCGATCGCTCGGAGTTGCGGCGCGGCGACGTGGCGGTGACGGGTGAAGGGTGGCGCGCCACGCGCGTCCTCGATGCCGCGGTCGAGGTCCTGCCCGGGGCGCCGCGCCCAATCGTCTCCCGCACCCGGGTGCGGGTCCATCTGGGGACGGCCGAAGTGCTGGCGCGCGCGACGCAGACCCGAGCGGTGCCGCCCGGAGACACAGGGCGCATACGCCTGGCGCTGGAATCGCCCCTCGTGGCGCGCGGCGGCGATCGATTCGTGCTGCGCAGCTTTTCCCCAGTGACGACGATTGGCGGGGGAGTGGTGCTGGACCCGTTTCCGCCGCGGCGACCGGGATTGACCGCTCGACGCCTGGATCTCGCACAGTCGGCCGAGGAGCGGGTCGTGGCCTGGCTCGGGGAATCAGGGCTGGCCGGCCTCCCCCTGGAGGTGCTCCCGGTCCGTCTCGGCAGCCTTCCCAGCGACGGTGTGAGCCGGATCATGGCGTCGCTCGGAAAGGGTGTTCTAAGTTCAAGTGGGTGGTTGGTTTCCCGTGTTGCAACTGCAGTAGAAGGTGAGCGGCTTGCGGACCTGGTGAAGGCCTATCATGAGGCCCATCCCCTGGATCCGGGCATGTCATTGCAGGCGTTACGGGCCGCTTCCGGGGACACGGGCACCAGACCGCCGGACGCGATCCTCGACATCGTGATCGACTGGACGGTGCGCAAGCAGCTCTTGGAAGTCGCGGGCGGTGTAGTACGGCGGCCAGGCTGGGTGGGGGCGTCAGACGAGGGTGCCAGCGAAGCAAAGACGGCGCTGGCGCGTCGTCTGACCGAAGCCGGCTGGCAGGTTCCGACGATCGCCGAGCTGGAGCGGGAATTCGCGACGCTTCCGGTACGAGCATTGCTGGCACATCTGATGCGGGAAGGCGGGGTGGAGCAGGTCGACCTGGAGCGGTACGCCGTGCCCGGGGCGTTGCGCGAGTTCCGGACCGCGCTCGAGGCGACGCTCCGCGAGCTTGGGTCGGCGACTCCCGCCGTGTTGCGGGGACGGTTCGGCCTGACGCGCAAGTATTTGATTCCGCTGCTGGAGTGGGCGGACCGGCGCGGCATAACGGTGCGAAAAGGGGACACCCGCGTTTTGACTCGCTTGACAGGCCGGAACCGGGGGACCTAGGTTCTGGTAGTTGTAATGGTGGCTGAAAGTCCCTGCAACGTAAGGAGAAGGGTCACAAGAACTTTTACGTTTGGACGAAGGAGCGGTGATGAGGCAGGCCTGGGCGGTCTTGGGGCTCGGGCTGTTGGCGGTTGGAGTGGAGACGAGAGCCGTCTGGGGTCAGCAAGGCACTCCTCCCGCCACGGTGCAGTTGAAGCAGAATTTCCCGAACCCCTTCAACCCGGCGACCACGATCCCGTTTTCGCTCGGGGCGGATCTGTTTTCCGGTGGTCACCGGCCGACAGTGTCGTTGAAGGTCTATAACGTGTTGGCGCAGCTCGTGGCCGTTCCCATTCTGCAGGGGACCGGCGAGCCGCTCAACAACGTGCAGCTGTCGTGTAGCTCGACGGTCAGCTGCGATTTCAGCGCATACTGGGACGGCAACGTGAACAGCACCGGGCGCCAAGCGGCGTCCGGTATTTATATCTATCAGCTGGTAGTCGACGGGCGGCGGTTTACGAAGAAGATGATCATCATGAAGTAATAGGAAAAAGACGTGACGTACGGACACAGGCGTAGGGAGGCATCGTACTCCCTGCGCCTTTTCCATATGCCTGCTTTCCAAACGCCTCTGCCCATACGTCTTTCTCGCAACGGCTTTTGACATCCTCTCTGCCACTTCGGCATCTTACGACGGGCACGCGGGTTGCCAAAGGGCGGAAACGGCCATGATCAGACCAGAACGACTCACTATCAAAGCTGCCGAGGCCCTGCAGCAGGCCGGGGCGCAGGCCCGGACGCGCGGCAATCCGGTCGTGAACGACGCCCACCTGTTCTCCGCGTTGCTGGAGCAGGACGAGGGGATTGTCGTGCCGTTGCTTCAAAAGGCCGGTCTCAACGTTACCCAGCTCAAGTCGGAGACTGAGCGAGAAATCGAGCGGTTCCCGAAACAATCGGGCGCGGTGGAACCCGCGTTGTCCCGCGAATTGTCGCGCGTCCTGGATCGCGCCGACGCTCTGGCCAAGGATCTGGACGACGCCTACGTATCGACGGAGCACATGCTGTTGGCGCTCGCGGAAGAGAAGGGCACGACCGCGCGTCAACTCCTGTCGGCTGCCGGCGTGGATCAGAACGACCTGACGGGCGCCCTCGAAGCCGTGCGCGGCGCCCATCGCGTCACCGACCAGGAGCCCGAGCAGCAATACCAGGCGCTCGAGCGGTTCACGCGCGACCTCACCGACGTCGCCCGCAAGGGGAAGCTCGACCCGGTGATCGGCCGGGACGAGGAGATCCGCCGCGTGATGCAGGTGCTCTCCCGCCGCACCAAGAACAACCCGGTGCTGATCGGCGAGCCGGGCGTCGGCAAGACGGCGATCGTGGAAGGGCTGGCGCAGCGCATCGTGAACGGGGACGTCCCCGAATCGCTGCGCAACAAGCATCTCGTGTCGCTCGACCTCGGCGCCCTGATCGCGGGGACCAAGTACCGCGGCGAGTTCGAGGAACGGTTGAAGTCCGTGATCAAGGAAATCACGACCGCCGAAGGCCGCTTCATCGTCTTCATCGATGAGCTGCACACCCTGGTCGGCGCGGGGAGCGCCGAAGGCGCCGTCGACGCGTCGAATCTCCTCAAACCGGCCCTGGCCCGCGGCGACCTGCACGTGGTCGGCGCTACGACGCTCGACGAATACCGCAAGCACATCGAAAAGGACGCCGCTCTGGAGCGTCGTTTCCAGCCGGTGTTGGTGGGCGAGCCGTCGGTCGAGGACACGATCGCGATTCTGCGCGGCCTGAAGGAGAAGTACGAGGTCCATCACGGCGTGCGCATCACGGACAACGCGCTGGTCGCCGCGGCGACCCTCTCGCACCGCTACATCGGGGATCGATTCCTGCCGGACAAGGCCATCGACCTGGTCGATGAAGCGGCGAGTCGGCTGCGGATCGAGATCGACTCCTTGCCGCAGGAGATCGACGAGGTGGAGCGCAAGATCGTCCAGCTCGAGATCGAGTTGGCGGCATTGGCCAAGGAGCGGGACAAGGTCTCGAAGGAGCGGCGCGCCCGCGTCGAGGCGGAGCTGGCCGAGCTGCGCGAGCGCACCACCGCGATGAAGGCGCAATGGCGGGCGGAGAAGGAGTCCATCACCACCCTGCAAGGCAAGAAGGCGGAGCTGGAGCAGCTGCGGCTGGAAGCCGATCAGGCGACGCGCCGCGGGGATCTCCAGAAGGCGGCCGAGATCGGCTACGGCCGCATTCCGGCGCTCGAGAAGGAGATCGCCACGACCGAGAAGCGCCTCGGCGAGATCCAGCAGCAGGCGCAATACCTGAAGGAGGAGGTCGACGCCGAGGACATCGCCGAAATCGTGGCCAAGTGGACCGGGATCCCCGTTGCCAAGATGCTCGAGTCGGAGCGCGAGCGACTCACCAAGCTCGAAGCGGAGCTCGAACGCCGCGTCGTGGGTCAGCACGAGGCCGTCGGCGCGGTGGCCAATGCGGTGCGCCGGGCCCGCGCCGGGCTCCAGGATCCCAACCGGCCCACCGGCTCCTTCATCTTCCTGGGCCCCACGGGCGTCGGCAAGACCGAGACCGCGCGCGCCCTGGCCGAATTCCTGTTCGATGACGAGAAGGCGCTGGTGCGGCTCGACATGTCGGAATACATGGAAAAGCACGCCGTGTCGCGCATGATCGGCGCGCCGCCCGGGTATGTCGGCTACGAGGAAGGGGGACAGCTCAGTGAAGCGGTTCGCCGCCGGCCCTATGCGGTCGTGCTGTTCGACGAGATCGAAAAGGCACATCCCGACGTGTTCAATGTGCTGCTCCAGATTCTGGACGACGGCCGGCTCACCGATTCCCAGGGGCGCACCGTCGATTTCCGGAACACGGTGCTGATCATGACGTCGAACATCGGTTCCACCTACATCCTGGAGCACGGCACCACGAATTGGGAGCAGGTGGAGACCAAAGTTCTGGATCTGTTGCGCCAGGCCTTCAAGCCGGAGTTTCTGAACCGGGTGGATGACGTCATCATCTTCCGGCCGCTCGGGCAGGAGGAGATCGGCAAGATCGTGGAGCTGCAAATCGCGCGTGTGGCGCAGCTCGCCGCCGATCGCAAGCTCGTGCTCGAGGTGATGCCGGCCGCGAAGGCGCTCATCGCCACCGAAGGCTACGATCCCGTCTACGGGGCTCGGCCGCTCAAGCGGGCCATTCAGCGGCTGCTCCAGAACCCGCTGGCGATGGCGGTGCTCGAAGGGGAGTACGCCGAGGGCGACACGATCCGCATCGATCGGTCGAAGGAGGGGACGAGCCTCACATTCGAACGGGTCCCCGGTGTCGGGACGCCAGGGGCGCGGGAGCCGGTGCGTGCCTGAACCCGGCGGGCGCCCTCTGCCGCCGGCGGATATCGCCGGCATCGCGGCAGCGCTGGAGCAGGCGCATCGCGCGGCGGAGGTCGGGGAAGTCCCCGTCGGAGCGGTCGTGGTCCGGGACGGCGCCGTCGTGGCCGAGGCGCACAACGAGACGGAGGTGCGCAACGATCCCACCGCGCACGCCGAGCTGCTCGCCGTGCAGCGGGCGCTGGCTGTACTCGAGACCGATCGGCTGACCGACTGCACGTTGTACGTGACCCTGGAGCCGTGCGCGCAGTGCGCGGGTGCCCTGGTGCTGGCCAAGCTCGGGCGCCTCGTATTCGGCGCCTACGATGAGAAGGCCGGCATGTGCGGCAGTGTGGGTGACGTGGTGCGCCACCCGAGGCTGAACCACTCGGTTCAGGTCTCGGGAGGCGTGGATCCGGATGGATGCGGGGAGCTGCTGCGGGCGTTCTTCGAGGAACGCCGTTAGTCGGGTTTCCGCGCGCGCTCTTCCAGGCGGCGGATCAGCTTGTCGATTTCGATCTTGGCCCGGTTGAGGGCCGGCAACAGTCTGGCTTGCACTTCCTTTTCCATCTCTTTGCCTTCCTTCTTCCAGACCGCCCCGACGTCCGCGGCGATGTCCTTCATCACGTCACGAAACCGGTCGGCGAGATCGCGCCAGGTCGGGATTTCCTCGACCTCGGTGGGTGTCGTCGCGGCCGGCGTCTTGGTTGCGTTCTCCATGTCAGACCTCCTCAGGCGGTGCGTCGCTCGATCTGCTTGATCAGCCCTTCGAGTTTGCTCCGGGCCCGTTTGAGGGATGGCAGCACCTTCTTTTCCACCCCGCGCTCCACCTTGCGGCTGCCATATTTCCAGCTCCTGCCGACTTCCTTCTTCACGTCCCGCATGACTGTCTTGAAATGGTTCTTGACCCTCGCCCAGTCAGGTGGCGGAGCGGCCTGCGGGCCACGGCTGCGTTTCCGGGTTTGCGAACGACGGGCCATGTCACCCTCTCCCTGGATGGTGGGACGGCTGCGACATCACGCACTGGTACGCCGAAACCCGGTGAAAGGGTTCACCGCGATCCCAGTGCTGGTGGCGAAACGCTGGGCGGATACTTATTTATCGCGCGGGACAGGTGGCCGAGCGGCTGAAGGCACACGCCTGGAGAGCGTGTAAACGGGTAACCGTTTCGTGGGTTCGAATCCCACCCTGTCCGCCTAGGAACTGGACGCCGAGCCGCGGAGCCGCCAAGCCGGCGGGGCATCAGGAGATTCATCCTCGGCGGCTCAACGGCTCGGCGGCTGTGCGCGCAGCGGTCTGGACAGGTGCGTGAGCGGTTGAAACGGCCGGTCTCGAAAGTCTCCGCACCGTGTCACGTAGGTAGCACCCGCTAGCACTCCCAACGCTTTGCGCTCCGGGCGGTGACGCTCGCTGACACTACCCGACCCTCCCTGTTGACCCGCCGGCTGTCCCGCAGAACACGGGACGCGCGCGGGCTCTCCGACACTGTCGGCCCGCGGCCGGGACCGACTCGGCGCAACAACTCGACGGGACGACGCAGCTCGAGGGCTCTCGTGGGGTCGCGCCCTGGGAAAGCGACCGGCAGGAGCAGCACGGACAACCTGCCCCCCAAAACTGGGGAGACTGTGGACGCGAGCTGTTCGCCGGGGTTCGCCCGGCGCGGGGCTACGGAGTGCCCCGAAAGCGAACCGACCCGCGGGCCAAGAGCGTGACGGGCTCTCAGGCGGGTCGGTTCAGAAAAACTCCGGCCACTCGGGCCGGGCGTTTGGACAGGACGCGCAACCATGATACACCGGGTGCCACGCACGGCGCAACGAGCGACAGGGACCCTCCCCAGAGGGGCACGCCAGGCGCACTCCGTGGGGATTGATCCCCACCGCGGCGGGGCACGGTCGAGGCACATAGGGCTGGGGGCCGGTTGTACCGCAATACTTTGCTAGCCAGCACGAGACTGGCGAAGTAGCCCCGCTCTTCAGAACGGATAGCAGAATCGCTCTGGGTTACGACAAATAGTGTTTTCCATGATCTCGAGGACATCGGGCAGTCTGCGGTATCGATTGTCCAGATCGGCGAAAACACGATCGTCGGATGTTTCGTTCTCAATGGCTTCCCGTAGCAAGACGGCGTGGTCCTGTGCACCAAACCACAGTAGACCCTTGAGAGCGCGCTTGGCCGAAGGCTCGTCTGAGTGCGACACAAATGATCGCAAACCATTGTTTATAGCCTCAGACACGTAGTAAGCAATGTTTGCCGGTCCATAGCTTCCCGTTTCTGCCAATGCGGTCCTTTGATGCATATACGCGCCGATAAAACAACGGCTCCGCATGGGAGCCGTTGAATTCAAATCCCGCCGTCCCGACTTACAGAAGTAGATGGTGAATAACATCTTCGGAAGCGAGACAGTCACGTTCGACTTTCTCGCTTTCGTCGCTTGTGGTGCCAGCGGTGTGACACCTTCACAGATTGAGGAGGTGACACGATGACGTTGCCCTGCCCGCATTGCGGCGTGGATGTGCAGATTGAGATGACGGAACTCGGACGCACCGAGGAAATCGGGCCCGCGGGATCGGCAGTGCTTCAAGCCACCCATCGGATCGTCGCGGGCGCCACGCATGCATCTCCGGTGTGCGCGTCGTTCGATTTCGCTGCCTGGTTTCGGATGAGCCTGGCGGCGATGCCCAAGTCCTCCACTTGGAGCTGACGCGGCGCGTAGATTAGGGAATGAATACTTCACCAGCACGGCGCGGCTCAAGCGCGGTTCGTTAAGCAGCGCCAGATCGAGATCACGAAAATGCCCAGACGGAGCCCCTCGAAACGCGGAACTCGTGGCCGACAGATCGAATCAGTCCTTACTCACTGCCGAATCGATGCCAACGCGGTTCACGCCTACTACGACGATTCTCAGGGCTTCGTCGTTTACGCAGAGGGCGGGACGAAAAAAAAGGTACACTACGCATTTCCAAACCTCGGGGAGGCTTACAAAGCCGCGGCGCGGGGCTTTTCGCTTCGTCCCTACAAGTGCTTCGACTAACGCATCGGCTGCTTCGACTACCGCATCGGCGCTGCCCTACCAAACCCTTGGAGCGGCCGCCACCGCCCGCAGACTAGGGCATGGACTTGTCTTCAGCGTCGGGTTTCTGGTTACGGTTGTGAACGCCGCCAACTGTGACGCGGCACGAAGATGATGCGCCCTTGCGGTTCAACGCTCATCAGGGGGGGTCATCGGGTCGCTGCGGAGTTTCGCAGCAACATGGTCCTGATTGAGCGCGGCGATAATCTCGGCAATGGGATGGTGCTCGAACACGTCTTGGGAAATCCACAGGGTTGGCGAGGGCGCTCCCTGCTCGGCCTGAAAGCGATAGACGCTCGGCGTGCCCTCCTCCTGCAGCCTCGTTTTCGCAGGTTTGAATGCCTCATTCATCCACGCTCGGATGCCGTCGAGCGACTGCTGCGACACCGTCATTGCTCTCTCTTCACCGCGGCCTACGGTCTTCAGCCGCCCCACGGGTTACCGCTCGGGCCACCCCTCAGCCTCAAACGCTTGGGTAATGTAGTCACTTTCCCTGACGTCTCGCCTTGTGTGCAGCCAAAGGCGCCCCCGCGAACCCCTTCCGCACGCCACGGCGCGAGCATTTGAGCCCGCGGTATTTGTAGACCAGCGTATCGGCCCGCATTGGGGTTTCACCACGTTGGCTGTGCCAACGAGCATCGCAAATGGTTGCGGCGTCACGCGGTGCGGCTCGGGGCGCACTTCTGAGGTGCCCCAGACTTAAGATCTGGAGGGGGAGAAACCTCTGCGCCGGTTCGAATCCTGCCCCGGGCTCCGCGTGCATGGCGGCAGCCAGGGACCGTGCGGTGATCGTCGAAGCATTCCCGGTCTGAGGAGGGCCTCATGGGTGATGCGCTGCTGGCCATTCTCGCTGCCGTCGGACTCTACCTCTTCTCCGGCCTGCGGGTGCTGCGCGAGTACGAGCGGGCGGTCTACTTCTTCCTCGGTCGCTCGTGGGGTTCCAAGGGGCCGGGGCTGATCTATCTGCCGTCGCTGTTCGCGCAGATGCAGAAGGTCAGCCTGCGCGTGATGGCGGTTGACATCCCGCCGCAGGACGTGATCACCCGGGACAACATTTCGATCAAGGTGAACGCCGTCCTCTACATGCGGGTGCAGGATCCGGTGAAGGCGGTGCTCGGCGTGGAGAACTACCTCTACGCCACGAGTCAGCTCGCCCAGACCACGCTGCGCTCGATGCTGGGTGAGACGGAGCTCGACGAGCTGCTTGCCAACCGCGAGAAGATCAACTCGATCCTGAGACAGATCATCGATCAACGTACCGCGGACTGGGGGATCGAGGTCTCGGCGGTCGAGGTGAAGGACGTGGACCTGCCTCCCGAGATGAAGCGCGCCATGGCTCGCCAGGCGGAAGCCGAGCGCGAGCGGCGCGCCAAGATCATCAACGCCGAAGGTGAGTTCCAGGCGTCGGAGAAGCTGGCGCTGGCGGCTGCCGTGATCGGCCGCGAGCCGGCCGCGATCCAACTGCGCTACCTCCAGACTGTGACCGAGATCGCCTCCGAGAAAAACTCGACCACGATCTTCCCGATTCCGATCGACCTCTTCAAGGGCTTGCTCCACGCCGTCAGCCGGCGCGGCGACAGCACCGTGCCCGCCCTGCCGGCGCGAGGTTCGGGCAAGGCGCTGCCCCCGGTGACCGACAAGGACAAGGCGCCGGCGTAGACAGGCGGGCGAGCCGATCAGTCGGGAAGGTCTGGGTCAGCATCGGACTGGTAATCGGTGCCGTGGTCGGTGTAGGGTTAAAGAGTTGTGGTCGACGTCGGCTTTGGTGCCGTGATCGGCTTGGCCCTCAGTTATTTGTTGCGATTGAGACAGGATCGGTAGGTGTGCGTGGGCGCCATTCAAGTAGCGGAGAAGGATCTCTCCCAGTTCGAAATGGTGGTTGCCATCGCGTGCGCAATGAAGTCCGATAAGAAGCTTGGGCATCAGCGTCCAGCGAAAATCGACCGCGCTTCGCAAACACTGCCGTCGTGCTTCACCGCAGACGACGGCTCGCTGGTTATCTCGTTTGATCGTGGCTGGTATCCCTTCCTCTGCAACACCGGAGGCTTCAACAGGGGCCCGCAGCGCTGGTATATCCCGAAGCTCAGTCGGCTCATCGCACAGGTTGCACGTGCCCTGCAAATGCCGATGCAAACGGCAATCAGCTACGTGCCGGGTGGACGAATCTTCTTGGACGCTGCAGGGGTCCGACGCAAGCCCGAGGGCCATGCCGAGATCCCGGTACTGGGGTGGAGCTTGCCTCGTGAGAGCCCCCTCCTGCCGCCACGCTAGCCGTCTCGCTCTCGACAAGACCCCGGCGTGTGTCTAACGAAACGCGCACAAGCTGCGACCTGCGGGGCCGCACGATAGGGCGTTTTTACGACCCCAGTGGGCCAGAACGCAGGTGAGCTTGCCGTGAAGCAGTAGGTCAGTGGGTGCCAGTCGCGTCCGAGTCGTGTCCCTCGAGCTCGTTCAACGCACCAGCGACGTCGCGCGCCCGTCCTTCCAGCGGCGAATCGTACACGGAGACTAAAGGCTCGCGGCGTGCGACTCGGTAGCGGTCCGGCTCCATCGCGTTCCCGCTTGGCCAGACCTTCCACTCGCCCTCTCCCGCCTGGTAGACGACCGCGATACTCTCCGCAGCTCGTTCGGCGTCCAGGTGTGTCCATCTCCGCGACTTGAGTGCCTCGACCAGATTGCGACGAAGGTCTGGGTCCACAGGGCTACCTAGGAGAGGGATGACACCGTCCACATCAGCACGTGCGGCGCGTACCCGCGAAAGAGCCGGGTCGCGGTCGCGGCCTGCTTGGTCACGACTATAACCGCCTCGTCCGCTTCCCTCATTCCGACGAGGGCGAGTCGTACCTGGCCGTCCGCCTGCACCTCGAAAGTGAAGGTGTGTAACGAACGGTTCGGATACGGTTTCGCCCACGCGGGCGGCTTGGCGCCCGAGAACGCGATGACGTCCAGGGGCTGCGCGAGTGTGACGTCAGAGAGGGGAACCTGCCGCTCAGACCAGGTGCTCGTGCCCGAGCGCGGGTCCTTGGTGTGCCGGTGGCCGCTCTTCGGGGAGGTCGTGTGCCTGCCCACAGCGCCGGAGGCCACGATCACCACGTCGGCGGTACTGCATACCGACGCGATCTGGTACGGCGTTCCGTGCCAGACTCCCACCACGTCAATGTCTTTCGGCATCCTAGGAACGTAGCACCAAACCGGGCCACAAGTGCCTCGGCGGGCTGCCCTTCGGCTCGAGCTCCCCTCCTGCGGCGAGACTTCGAATCGCTCCGTGGTGCCAACGAGGCCGTTGCTGGCTGGTGCTGGCCGCCACAGATGGAAACTTTTCCTTAAGCATCGCGAAGAAATCTCGGTTCTCAGCCGGCAAGTTCTCCATGAACAACTGGATCAGTTCCTCGAGTTCACTCGCCATCTCCAAGCAGAGCCAGCGCCATTCTGGATCGTCGTTCTGCGCATAGCCGATCGAGAACATGGACACCGGACCGACGAAACTCTTAGGGCCCCAGGACTTGTACTCGTGGATCACAAAGAGAAACGAGTCCATCGTAATCATGCGATGGACTCGCCGGGGGATCAGACGACTCCCGTCCTCTCACCGATTAGGGCTCAATGGCAGGGTTCGCTGTTACGACACCGATGCTTAGGACCTCGCGTGATTGCTACTCGGTGTTGGAACTCGGTCCCCTAACGAGCCGCATGGGGTTGAGGGGTCGCGGGTTCGTGTTTGTGGCCGGCGCTCGCCGTGCTCGCCTTACCCGTCAAATCCCGCCGTCCCGCGGTGTGAGTTACGACGGTGAATGCTCGCGCGCGCGCGAAGGTGTCACGAATCCTTCAGTGTGTGCCCCCTACCAAGGAAGCGGGCAAGGGCACGGGTCTCGGTCTCGCCACCGTCTACGGAGTCGTCAAACAGAGCGGCGGCTTCAGCGGCACGTTCGTAGTCCCGTCGCGCATATGCCTGGACCGGGTCATCAGCGGCGCTGGGTAGGGCGCGGTGCGGGCGACGGCGAGGAGGTTGACCTTCAGGTCCGCGCTCCCGTTCCCCACGCGGCCGCGCGCGACACGATGTGCGGCCGCTCCCCCAACACCACGTGCACACGATGCGTCGCTCCATCGTCCACCAGAGGTATGGCCGCGGGATCGACCGCGTCACCATCCAGCTCCGCCGCCGCAATCCCGCGGCAGCGATGATCCGGGTTCGTGACGGAGATCTCGTAGGTGGCGCTGCCATGGCGCCATGTGATGGAGTACTCGGGCCACGCCGCGGGGATGCACGGATCGAGTGTGAAGCTCGCGCCGTGACGCGTGAGCCCGAGGATGCTCTCCAGACCGGCGCGGTACAACCACCCCGATGAGCCCGTGTACCACGTCCAGCCGCCGCGCCCCGCGTGCGCAGGGTGCGCGTAGACATCTCCTGCCGTGACGTAGGGTTCTGCCTTGTAGCGCTCGACGTCCGCGGCCGTCCGCGTATGGTTGATCGGATTCACCAGGTGAAACAGCTCCACCGCCTCGTCGCCATTCCCGAGCCGGGCGACCGCCATCACCGTCCACACCGCGGCGTGAGTGTACTGGCCTCCGTTCTCCCGCACTCCGGGCGGATAGCCCTTGATGTACCCCGGGTCCTGCGCCGACTGATCGAAGGGCGCAGTGAGCAACAGCACGATCCGGGCTCCACGCCGCACCAGCTCGGTGCGCACGGCATCCATTGCCTGCTCGGCGCGCCTCCCGGGCGCGGCCCCGGACAGCACAGCCCAGGATTGGGAGATCGAATCGATCTTGCATTCGTCGTTTTGTGCCGAGCCCAGCGGCGACCCGTCGTCGTAGTAGCCGCGACGGAACCACTCCCCGTCCCACGAGCGCTCGAGCATCTGCTTCAGCCGATCGGCTTCGCCGGCGTACCGCGCCGCGCGCCCGGGATCCCGCTGCTCGCACAGCGGGAGGAATTGGCGCAGCACCGTGTGCAGAAACCACCCGAGCCAGACGCTCTCGCCGCGGCCCTGAACCCCGACGCGATTCATGCCGTCGTTCCAGTCTCCGCTACCGATCAGTGGGAGGCCGTGCGCGCCGGCGGTGAGTCCTTTGTCGATGGCGCGCACGCAATGGTCGAACAACGACGCCCGCGTGTCGGACACTCGCGGCAGTCCGTAGGCCTCGATCTCACCGGGGCCTAAGACCGGCGCCTCGAGGAAGGGAATGGGCTCGTCGAGCACGCCGTGATCTCCCGTCGTCTCGACATAATGCGCGACGACGTACGGCAGCCACAGCAGATCGTCCGAGCAGCGACTGCGCAGGCCGCGACCCGACGGCTCGTGCCACCAGTGCTGCACGTCTCCCTCGAGGAATTGCCGGCCGGCGGCCTTGAGGATGTGCGCCCGCACCAGGTCGGGCCGTGCCAGGATCAACGCCATGACGTCCTGCAGCTGATCGCGGAAGCCGAAGGCGCCGCTCGGCTGATAGAAGCCGGTGCGGGCCCAAAGCCGGCAGCTCACGTCCTGATACAGCAGCCACCGGTTCATGATCAGATCGAACGAGTCGTCCGGCGTGTGCACCTGAACGGTTTCGAGCGTCTCGGCCCAGAATCGCCGCGCCGCCTGGAGCGCGCGGTCGGCGGCGGTGACACTCGCGTGCCGGCGAACCAGCTCGCGGGCGTGGGCGCGGTCTCGACCCTGTCCCAGGAGGAAGACGACGCGGCGGCTCTCCCCCGGGTCCAATGAGACGTGGACCTGCAGCGCGGCGCACGGATCGAGTCCCGCGCCGAACTGATCTGACAGCGCGGGCTGCCGCAAGGCGGTCGGCCGCGTCAGCGAGCCGTTTCGCCCCAGGAAAGATAGGCGATCTCCCGTCGCGGAGCTCGGTACTTCGCTCGCACCGGTGAAGGCGATCCGGCCCGCGAACTCCTGGTTGTAGGGATTGGCGGCCAGGACCGCGGTTGTCTCCTGGTCGCGCTCCGTCACCACGTGCAGCTGCTCCCCCGTCTGCGGCGGCCCGAGGCGCCACTCGTTGTACGCAAAGATGCTGAGGCGCCGCCGCCGGTCGGTCCGGTTGGTGAGGGTCAGCAGCGAGAACTTCACGGGTTCCTGCGCGTCTACGAAGACGGTGAGATCCTGGTGAATGCCGTGGGAGGCGTGTGTGAAACGGGAGACGCCGGCGGCGTGGCGGATCACGAACCGGCCGCTCAGCGGTGTCCGTCGCATCGGCCCCGGCGTGGGCGACCAGGCGTCACCTGAGTCTTCGTCTCTCAAGAAAAGCGCCTCGGTCGTGGGATCGCTCACGGGATCGTTGGCGAATGGCGTGAGGCGATTCTCGCGGCTGTTCTCCGCCCAGGTGTGGGCCGAGCCCGCCGCCGAGACCACGGTCCCGAAACCGGGGTTGGCCATGACATTCACCCAGGGCTGGGGCGTTTCCTGGTCTCCGTCGAGCACGATGACGTACTCGCGCCCCTCGTCGGCGAAGCCGCCGACTCCATTGGCGAAAGTGAGTGCGGGTACTTGGATCTCGGCCATTTCGGATTCTGGCGCGGGGCGCAGCCGTGCCGGCGGCAGCTCCCGGCGCCACTGCGGCTCAGGATAGGGCAGCTCGAGCTGACTGGCCAGGTCGCCCCTCGTTCCACTCAGAATCACGCGGGCCACGCCGGCGAAGAGACTCTTCTCGGCGTCGCTCATGCGGTCGCCGCGCAGCAGATACACGCCGCCCGGCCGGTGCTTCCACGCTCCCCAGGGTCCGCTGTCGAGCAGGGCGGTGAGCTGTACGTGGAAGTCGTCGACGTAGCTCATTGGAAACTCGTTCATGATCACGAGATCCACGCTCAGGCCCTTGAGTCGCCAGTACTCCTGCGCCTGGAGTACCTGTTGCACGAGCGGGGCATCGTCGCCCGAAGCGACGCGCACCAACAGCACGGGGAGATCGCCGGATATTGCGTGAGCCCACAATCCCGGTTGACCCAGGAGACTGCGCCCTAGTTCTTCCGGCCCGGCGCGGAGCGAGGCGTCGGCGTACAACACCCTCGAGGCGAGGCGCTCGAACAGCTGGGCGTCTTCGCTCGAAATGCCGAGGTGTCGCAGCGTACTCTGCGCGTGGGTGAAGGCCAGCGTAAAGGTGCGCGCGGCGGCGCTGGGATCGTGGTACTTGTGGGCGATGGCCAGCGCGCGCTCGCGACTCGTCGCCATCCCCGTTGCGAAGGAGAGGCGGACGAACCCGCCGGGCGCCAGGCGAATGCGTTGCCGCAGGCTCACGATCGGATCGAGGACGGCTCCCGTCGTACCCGAGAGGGCGCGCCCGTCCAGCGCCGCCGGGTCTTCGGGACTCCGGCCCCGGCCAAGGAACCGTCCCCGGTCCGTTTCCCATTCCACCGGCCCCTGCATGCGCCCTTCCACGCTCAGCACGTGCACGGCCCACACGCCGGCATCGTCTCGCCCGCGGGGCCGCCGCGCGCAGACGAGGGCCGCGCTCTCGGGCAGGTACTCCGTTTCGATGAAAAGCTTGCTGAACGCCGGGTGAACCAGGTCGGCGGCGGCAGAGGCGAGGACGACCTCGGCGTAGCTCGTGACTTCGAGCTCGCGCGGCCGGTCGCTCCGGTTGGTCACGGTCAGGCGCCGCACCTCGACGTCGTCTTCAGTCGAGACCGCAATGTCGAGCTGCGTCGCGATGTCCTCCTGCGTGCGGCGGAACACGGCGCGCTCGGCGTGGAAGGTGACCAGATATTCTTCCGGCTCCCGGTCGGTGGGATGATAGGCAGCGGACCAGACCGATCCGCTGCGCACGTCGCGCAGGTAGAGGAACTGGCTGCCCGGATCGCGCGTCGCGTCTTCACGGTAGCGGGTGACGACCTTGTCGCGGGAGAAGCTCGCCCCGCCCCCGGCGTTGGTGACGACGGCAGTGTAGACGCCGTTCGAGAGAAACTGCGCGTGCGGGTAGCGCGTGTGGGGCGAGCGGAAACGGCGCACCGCCACTGCGGCGGCCGGAGCCGCCACCCGCGTTTCCTCTGCCGGTCGCGGTTGTGTGATCGGTGCGTGGCGCGGCACGCGCTCCTGCAGCAGCAGCGTGATGGCTTGCACCCGCGGATCGGCGTGGAGGCGCTGGACCATCGGGGAGTCGAGCAGCGCGTTGGCCAACGCCACCAGACTCATCCCCTGGTGATGCGCCATGAACGCCCGGACCACGGTCCCGCTCGAGCCGTGTGGTCGCGGCTCGCTCACGCTCTCCGCGTCATCCGTCTTGCGATGCGTGTAGTCGATCGCCTCGTAGAACCCGTACGGTCCGGACAGCCCTTCGCGGGCCAGACGCCGGAAGTTGTGCGCGGCCCGCTCGGGGTCCACCATCGCCGCGAGGGCGGTCGCGTACGGGGCCACGACCAGCTCGTCCCCGAGGCCGCGTTTCAGTCCCAGGCCGGGGACACCGAACGCCTTGTACTGATAGGTCCCCTGGTGGTCGACGACGTTCAAGCCCGACTCCGAGATTCCCCAGGGCACGCCCTGTTGCTTCCCGTACTCGATGTGGCGACGCACCGCCCGCCGGCAGGACTGGTCGAGCAGGGTCCCCGGGTAGCTCTTCATCACGAGGAGCGGCATCAAGTACTCGAAGAGACTGGCGCTCCAAGAGAGCAGGGTGGACGCGCCGTCCACGCTCGTGAGCAAGCGCCCGAGGTGGAACCAGTGGCTGTCGGGGACGTCGCCTTTGGCGATGGCGACGAAGCTGGCCAGCCGCGCCTCGGACGCGAGCAGGTCGTAGAAATACGGATCGAGCCGCCCCGTCCCCTCGGCGTCGGCGAGGCGATACCCGATCACGAAAATCTGGCGCTGCCAGTCGTAGAGGAAATCGAAGCGCATGTCGTCCACGAACGTCAGGACCCGCTGCGCCAGCGCCTGGAGGCGGGTGCCGAGCCCGGCCGGATCCTCGACCGGCGTGGCCACTGCGGCGGCCAACGCCCGCGACCAGTAGATCGCCTCGGACTGGTCGGGGGAGGTGGTAGCCTCGGTCTCGAACTGCGCGATCGCCCGAAGGAGCGTCGGGCCAAGCGCCGCGGCGCGCATCAGATGCTGCGCCGCATCGTCGGGATGCTCCACCGCGGCGAGGATGTGCGACACCGCAGCGCATAGACTCGCCACACCAGTGCGGGGTGCGTTCGGTGTGTCCGGCAGATGCTTCAAGCACTGCAGCGCGAGCTCCGCCGTATCGGCGAGGCTGCTCGAGATCGTGGTCGCTGCTTGCGTCTCCCCGGCCAGCCGTCGCAGGCCTTCCGCCACGGCCAGGAGCGCCCCTGCCAGGTTTCCGCTGTCCACGGTCGAGACGTAACGTGGTGCGAGCGGCGCCAGCGTCCTCGTGTCGTACCAGTTCAGCAGGTGACCTTCGAAGCGCTCCAGCCCTTCCATTGTGGAGAGCGTCGCTTCGACGCGCTGCACGAGCTCCGTCGTACGGATGAACCCGAAGTCGTGGGCCGCCAGTGTCGACAGGAGACCCATTCCGATGTTCGTCGGGGACGTGCGGTGGGCGACCGTCAGGGCCGGAGTCTCCTGAACGTTGTCCGGCGGCAGGCCATGGTCCTCGGGCGTGACGAACGTCTCGAAGTAGCGCCACGTCTTTCGCGCGATGAGGCGGAGGAGGAGGACGTCCTCGGTGCTCAGATCATGGCGTTCGGGCGGCACCGGCCGGCTGAGCCAGTACGCCACCAACGGCGCGCCGACCCACAGAGCGAGCAACGGCCCCGCCACCTCGAGGCTGCCGGGTCGGATCGCGACGATGACGCCGAGCAGGATCAGGGCGGTGAGCGGGCTGGCGGCCATCTCCGCCAGGAACAAGAGTGCGCCGGCCCTCGGGCTGAGCCCCGCGGCCCGTGCGGCGGCGGCCGCCGCCGTCTCCCACTCGAGCAGACGGCGCTGCGTGATCACGAGGCGCACCAGCGTGAGGGCGATGGCGTGGGCCATCTCGTAGGCGTGGTAGGCAAGAAAGGTGATCTGCAACAGCGTCTGGGCGGCGGCCGTCTCCAGGTCTTCGCCGAGGATTCGGAGGAACACGCCCAGCGGTTGCTGCGGGGCGGGGCCAGAGGAGAAGCGGATGGCCAGCGGGTAGAGCGGGAACGCGATCGCCGCGAGCACCCCGAGGGTCCACACCAGGGGGTTCCCCGGCAGTCCCAGCCACGCCACGGCCAGGAAAGCGACGGTGGCCGGGGCGACGAGCGTGCGTCGCAGATTGTCGAGGATCTTCCAGCGCGCGATGACCGGAAGGCGATTGCGCTCGAGGCCCCGCCGCGTCGGCACGAAGGGAAACAGCCAGAAGAGAATCTGCCAGTCGCCGCGCGCCCAGCGGTGCTGGCGCCGGGCATGCGCGAGCACGCTCGCGGGGTAATCATCGACGATTTCGACGTCGGTCACGAGCGCCGCTCGCGCGTGGAGTCCCTCGAAGAGATCGTGCGACAAGAGGGCGTTCTCGGGGATCCGGCCGTCGAGAGCCGCCATGAAGGCATCGACGTCGTAGAGGCCTTTTCCGGTGAACGTCCCTTCGTTGAACAGGTCCTGGTACGTGTCCGAGACGGCCGTCGTGTAGGGATCGACGCCCGTGTGCCCCGCGTAGACCCGTGCGAACAGGGAGCCCGCGGCACTCGCCATCGTCACGCTGACGCGCGGCTGCAGGATGCCGTACCCTTGAGTGACCCGCCGGGAACGGGGATCGAAGACGGGACGATTCAGCGGATGGGCGATGATGCCGATGAGTTTGCGGGCCGCGTGCAGCGGCAGCCGGGTGTCCGAGTCCAGGGTGATGCAGTAGCGGACGCTCGCGAGCACATCCGAGTCGCCCACGTGGGCGTGGTAGCTCGTGTCGGTGGCGCCGCGGAGCAGGCGGTTGAACTCCTCGAGCTTGCCGCGCTTGCGCTCCCACCCGATCCACGAGCCCTCACCGGCATTCCACTGGCGCGTGCGATGGAACAGATGGAACCGGTTACTCCGACCGTGTCCGTGGCGGGCGTTGAGATCTTCCACGCCCGCCCGCGCGGCATCGAGGATCTCCTGGTCGTTCGGCAGCTCGGCCGTAGGGGCGTCCGCGAAATCGCCGAGGATCGCGAAGTGAATGCGGGGATCGACGTTGCCGAGGGCCAGAACCTCCACGTGCTCCAGCAGCTCGGACACTCCGGCGACGCTCGTCAGGAGTGTCGGGACGACGACCATGGTGCGCGCGTCTTCGGGGACGCCGGTCTGGAAGTCGAGGCGGGGGAGCCGTCGTGGCGTCACGAGACGCGCCGCCACCCGTTGGACCAGCGCGATGGCGAGCTCGCTCGCGGGCAAGAGCAGCAGCGCCGCGGTCCCGATCTGCGCCCAGAGGTTGCCACCCTGTGTCCGGATGTATGCGACGGCCAGCGCCAGAACGGTGCCGGTGACGAGACCGATCGACCCCAGGTAGAAGGTGGTGGCGTGCGCGAAGAGGAAGCGCCGGGCGCGCTCGGCGAGCCGCGGGCGGTACTCCACGTCGGTCTCGAGATCGGGCCGGCCATTCCCGATCAGGTGATAGCCCACGTGAGCGGTGGACGCGTGCGCCGAGGGCTGCTCCGCCGCCTGGCGGGCGCTCTCCACGCTGCGCAGGGCTACACGGAGCTGGGCCTCCCCGGTGGGCTCGGCCAGCTCTTCTACCGCCTGCCGGTACCGGTCGCGGCTCTGGAAATCCATCTTGCCGTACACACCGGCCGGGTCACGCTGCAGCACCTGCTCGATCAGGCTGACATTTTCGAAATACTGAGTCCAGTCGAGGGTGGCGCACAGCCGGAGGCTCGTGATGGCGTTCGCGATGGAGACCTGGCCTGCCGCCTGGGCCTGATACTCGGTACGGATCGCATCCTCGGCGCTCATGCCTTGCACTGCGAGACGTTGTTCCACCGCAGCGCGCACCGGCGACACGAGAGGACCGTACTCGCGCATCCGCTGCAGCAAACGGACGACGTAGGGCGTCTCCAGGAGATCGGGGAGAGCAGCGAGGGGGGCTGCTTCTTCGGCGCCGCCGATCTGGGCAAGGTAGGCGTCGGCGTCGAGCCGACCGTCGCGGGCGCAGAGGGTTTCGTCCGCCAGCCGCCGCAGACTTTCGATGAGCGCGAGCTTCAGCATGCTGGGCCACGCCCACAGCTCGCCGATGGTGAGCGGGGCCACCGTTTGGTAGGCCGTGGCGAAGCGCACGAGCTGGCGTCGTTCCAGCCGACCATCGGTGTGGCGGATCAGCTCGAGGGCCATGGCATAGACCCGCGCGATGCCGGCCATTTCCCGGGAGGCGAGCTTAGGGATCTGCAAGTAGTACTGCCGCGGCAGATCGTGCCGCGTATCGCGGATCTCGCCCTCGATGAGGTGGAAGTTGTCGAGCAGCCATTCCGCCGCCGGCGGAATGAACGCGCCGCGGTGCACCTCGTCGGAGAAGACTCGATACGCCTCGCGCAGGACGCGGGCGTTGTCTTCCAGCCGCGAGAAGAACGGGCGGGCGTTGCGACGCGGGTTACGGGCGAGAGTGAAGCTGGCGGCGAGGGCCTTGGCGCGCTCCTCCAGCCGCTCGATGCTCAAGAGCTCTGCGCGAAGCGGCGGTTCGGCTTCTCGGGGCCGGCGGCCCCGGAAGAGGCCGAGCAGTCGGAACTTCATCGTATGGCGTTGTGCTTCTGCGATAGCCCGGTGCTCCGGTTTGGTGTCGCATCGAAGCATAACCGGTTCAATGGGGATGCCGCTTGGGTTCCCGGCGTTCGACCGGCCGGCCGGTGATGGCCATTACTTGCCGCCTCGCGCACCAGAGGTTCCCTTGGGAGACCCCGGACGAGGGAGGTGCGCATGGAATGGCGGATCGTGGGTCTCAATTTTCTCTATGCGCCCTGGGTGTGGCGCTGATGTATGTCGCCTACCGCAGCTTCGACCTGGTCACGCCCGGGGTGCTTCGCCGCGCTCGACAAGCTGCTCGGTGCCGACGTCCCCAACGAGGTGTACGGGCGCTTGTGGATGGTCATGGCGTTCGTGTTCACGACGTGGTTTTTCACGGGCGGGGTGCCCGAGGATCTGGCGGGGCTGGAGCAGCGTCGCGACGTACCGGCGGTGCTGCGGATTTTCTCGCAATACGTGCTGGTGCCGATCGTCGTGGTCCATCTGGTGATCCTCACGCTGTATCTCGGCAAGATCGTGATCGAGCGGGAGTGGCCGAGTGGCTGGATCGGCTATCTCGTCTCGAGCGTCGCGTCGGTCGGGATTCTCGCCTGGCTGCTCGTGCGGCCGCTGGAAGGAAGTGCCCATCGTTGGGTACGGACCTATACCCGCGGGTTCTACGTGGCACTCTTGCCGGCCATCGTCATGTTGTGGCTGGCGAACGGAAAGCGCGTCGCGCAACACGGGGTCACCGAGCGTCGCTACTTCATGATCGTGCTGTCGCTCTGTGGGCCGGGATCGCGATCTACTACACCTTCGGCCGGTCGCGCAACATCAATGTCATCCCGGCCACGCTCTGCCTGCTCGGATTGGTGACGTTCATGGGCCCGTGGGGGGCGTACAACTGAATGTCGCCTAATTCTCCGACTCAGCCGGGCGAACAGTGCCATAAATGTTTTCGATTGGCAGACCAGGGGAGACCCTCGCACTCCCGGATCAGGTTTCCCAGATCGTCAGGCGGGTGTCATTGCGTCGGCGAGTTAGGCTCGTATCATCACGTGTCGCACGCGCGAGAGTGACACGACTTCCCGGTCGGTGTGTGTGCCCTGCCTTTCCACCTGGTCCCCGTCTTCTGAATGAAGGGGGTAAGTGCGCGTCTCGCGCGCGTAGTGCTCCGTCGGTCTCTCGGGCGTCGATCCGATACTCCGGTGTGTCGTCGGGGCGGATCGCGCGAGCCCGACCGTAATCCGGCGACGCGCTAACGTGCTATCCAGCCAGTTCGGCATCCGCCGCCCGCCGCGCGACACGGTGCCAACGCGGCGAGTTAGCACATTGCCGCTCGGTCGTGCGCTCTGGTCGTCGGTGGGGCGCGTTTCGCGCGCGCGAGACGTTACGCGGTGCGTGCGAACCTAGGGACCCGATTAACACACTACCTCCGAGATCGAGGGGGCCGGCCGACTGTGGGATGGTGATCTGATACTCCAATAGCGGTCTACCTTCCATCCCTCGCCCTCGAAAAGCGCGAACCCGAGCCGTTCGCGGTGGTCGTGGGAGAGATCGTCCGAGCGCGGCCGTAATCGCTAACGCGCTAACCTGCCAGCTCACCTCACCCGCCACGCGCACGCAGCGACGCGAGTTGACCAGTTGGCACGTTGCCGAGTCTCCCGGTACAGATGTTTCGCGCGCGTGAGCAGGTTACACGTCGCCGGTGTCCAGCACGGGCCATGCGTGAGAGATCACCGCACACCTTCGCCGAAAGGGCGAGTCATCCACCGAGCTCTAGCATGGCACCAAACCAAGCCGCCCGCGTCGATGGGAGACCGTTCACGAAGGCGCGTGCGTAGCCGAAGATGGCGTCGGCTAGCTCATCCACCGGCCATTCCCATTGCTTAGTCGTCTCTTCCCGTGCCCACTTCACGCGGTCCGCGCTGAGGTGAGCGAGTCTGCGGTGTAACCGGTCTGTCAGATCGGGTGTGAAGACTGCTGGCTGTGCGGGACGGTGAGTTGCGGCCCATTCCGTAATCGGGTCGAAGTAGTGGCACGCATATCGATTCTTCGGATACCTTTGGTCCGGCTGATCTCTGCTGAAGAACTCGTACAGGCATCTCACGTGGATTAAGAACGCCTCTAGACTAAACGGTTCCGCGAACGCCACTCGGTGCAGCTGCCGAGCCGCTAGCATTGCCCTCAGTTCGTAGACCACGTGGGGTGCAAGTTCTTCGAGCTCTATGGGGCCAGCCATTCGCCTTCCTGTTAACGGCGCTGAGAAGATAACGGCATGGGGGCGCGATCCCATGACCGCACCCCGGCACCTCTCAGTTGAGGTCCCACGGCTTCTGCTTACCAAGATAGAAGGTAGTCCGCGGCTCGTGGCCCGGCGTGGAGCTACGTTTCTAGGATGCCGAGAGACATTGATGTGGTGGGAGTCTGGCACGGAGCGCCGTACCAGATCGCGTCGGTGAGCAGCGCCGGCAACGTGGTAATCGTGGCCCGCGGCCCTCCGGGCAGGCACACGACGGACCCGAAGGGCGGCCACCAGTACACCAAGGACCCGAGCTCAGGCACGAGCACATGGTATGAGCGGGAGGTTCCCGTCTCTGACGTCACACTTGCGCAGCCCCTGGACGTCATCGCGTTCTCGGGCGCCAAGCCGCCCGCGTGGGCGAAACCGTATCCGAACCGTTCGTTGCATGACACCTTCGCCTTCGAGGTACTGGCGGACGGCCACGTACGACTCGCCCTCGTCGGAATGAGGGAAGGGGATGAGGCGGTCATCGTCCTGACCAAACAGGCCGCGACCGCGACCCAGCTCTTTCGCGGGTACGCGCCGCACGTGCTCATGTGGGCGGTGTCATCCAACGCCGCTGCGAATAGGCTGGAAATGAAACTACGGGCCGGTCGGACCTGACGGATCGAACGCCTGCAGGCTGAGCGACAGGCGCGTTGTAATCACGCGGCGGGCCTCGCTCGGCGCGTGGCTACCCGCGATCTCCTTTGGAAGACTGCCCCCAAGCCCGCACCATCAAGGCCCGGTCGAGCAGCAACCGCACGACTGGGGCTTTCCGCAGCCGCTTTGCGATGCCCTGCGACCGCAGCGCCGCTACGACCAGATCAGCCCCAAATTCCTGCAGCGCACCGTGCAGTACGACCAATTCCTTGCGGGAAGCGGGCGACGGCGCGTCGCGCTTGGCGAACACGTCGATGGGCTCGTGTTCGAGCTCAGGGACGCGGAAGCCGGCAGGGAGATACTCCGAGGCGTCGTCCTTCGACCAGTGCTCGGAGGGATAGGCGGCGCCGGGGAATTCCTTGTCCAGCCACGCGAGGATGGGCTGATAGGCCTCGTCCATACGTTCCAGAATAGCCCATACACCGCGTGGTCGCGAGCGGTGGCGGGTCACTGCTCATTATGCCGCGCCACCCCGGTCGCGCTGGAACGCGCCTTACAGGCCCATCGCTAGGCCGCTACTATCGGGTCATGATCCGAGAGGAAGTTAGCCCTAGGAGCCCGCCGGTTAGGTGATTAAGAGACCGACCGTCCTGATTCTCGGTGCCGGGGCAAGCGCACCGTTCGGGTTCCCCCCAGGTCGGCAACTGTCGCATGATATCTGCCGGGGTCTTTCCAGGGAGGCCACTCACTTCTTCGCCCTACTGCGGGAGTGTGGGTTCGATGCCAACATGATCGCCGCATTCCGTGACGCTTTAGAGCTTTCAGGACGTCCTTCCGTAGACGTCTTCCTGGAGCACCGGCCCGAATTTCTGGAGTTGGGTAAGACCGCAATCGCGGCTTCTCTGATCGCGTATGAGATCGAGGACAAACTGCTTGAGATGAAGGGAAACTGGTACGGCTACCTCTTCCGACGTCTCGGCCCCTCACTCCTCGGAGACGTGGCCCAGAGCCGCCTCTCTGTGATCACGTTCAACTACGACCGCTCCCTTGACCACTTTCTTTTCCTCGCGCTGCAGAATGCGTTCAACTTGAAACCACATGAGGCCGTTCGTTTCCTGAAGAAGATCCCCATTGTCCACGTCTACGGAACGCTGGGCGAGCTCCCGCATGCTGGTAGGGGAGGGACCCGTCCTTACCGCCGTTCCGACCCTGCGCGGACCGTCACCGATGCTCTCGCCGCCAAGGACTCCATCAAAATTGTGCCCGAAGGCGTGGAGGGTGATGTGGACTTCGGGCGGGCTCTGCAGATTCTTGGCGAGGCTGAGGTCGTGTGCTTCTTGGGGTTCGGGTATCTGCGGGACAACGTCGAGCGGTTGGGGCTTGAGAGACGCAGAGCTGGTGCGCGGCTGTGGGGATCGGCCTACGGGGTCGGAGAAGGCGCGAGAGAGCCGATCATAACGTTATTTAGCGGTGATCCCAACAAGCGACCGATCAGACTCGGCGCTGCAAACCAAGATGCACTTGAGTTCCTCACGCGGCATCCCATCCTGGTTAGCCGCTCCGGATGAGACTCCCGACACTCAAGACGTATCAGCAGGTCGATCCCGAGACGCTCTACCGGGTGGTCAACGAACCCTGCCGAGTTGCGGGTGGTAGTGCAGGTTCGATGATCGCGCGGTGAGGGTTGCTTCTCTCGCAGGATCGCGATCGCGGGGTATGGTAGCGGCAGTGGGCGCCCGTAGCTCAGTTGGACAGCGCATCGGCCTTCTAAGCGAACCCGGCCAGCGTCGGCTGGCAACGCCCTCGTTGTCACGCTGGTTGACACAGCCGTCCCCCTTGGATGGATCCCTAGATTTAGTGAGGGTGGTCAGCGCAGGGTGTCGCTGGCCGCCCCTACAGCCACATTCCACGAGGAAATGCTTTTGAGTGATCCGCCCGGGTAAGCGGTTGGCTCTGGGCAAGCCAGAGAGAGAGTTTGAGTTCGACAGGCTGTTGGGGCTACTTGAAGGTCACTTCGTCGATGCTTCCCTCGCCGGGAACATGTTTGTCTGAAGCACAGGCCTCACAGCCTCCTCGGCCGACCAGCGTTGTGGCCGTGGCCGAAGGATGGCTCCTTGACCGCTCGTCGCTGTGCCAGCGCGCGGCAACTCGCGCACACCTGTCATTGACCTATTCTATCACGTTGATCCTAGCACTCAGATCCTTCGACTCCCCCCTCGCGAAAATCGGCGGGGCGGGTGGAGGGCCGAGAGGGGCGTTCCACGCGCGCGAGAGCGTTCCATCGCGGTGTCTGATAGGGTGGCAACGACCGAATCGGGTTGTCCGCCCGGCAGCCCCGGTCCTGGGCGCGCGCGGGACACGGAGCCAGGAGGACCAACGTGACGGCCAACGGGAGGAGAACCCGACGAATTACGCCTTCGTGCCGGAGAGCGCGCGGAACGCCAGGCGCTCCTTGTCGGGGGCCACATCGACCTCGATCTCGTCTCCGCGCGCGAACTCGCCGACCAGGATCTTCTCCGAGAGGGGATCCTCGACGTACTTCTGCACGGCGCGCTTCAGGGGGCGGGCCCCGTAGTGCTCGTCGTAGCCGTGATCCACCAGGAAATCGTTGGCCGCCGGCGTGAACCGGAGCGTCAGCTCCTCGTCGCCGAGCCGGTTCTGCACCTCGCGCAGGATGATCGTTACGATTTGCGCGATGTGGGCGCGCGTCAGCGGGTGGAACACGATCACGTCGTCGAGCCGGTTGAGGAACTCGGGGTTGAAGACCTTGGCGATCTCTTCCTTGACCTTTTCCGCCATGCGCTCGAAGTCGCCGCGCGAATCGCCCTGGGCGAACCCGAGCGTGCGCCCCTTCAGCAGGTCGCGGGCGCCGACGTTCGAGGTCATGATCACCACGGTGTTCTTGAAGTCGATTATCCGGCCGTAGTTGTCGGTCAGGTGCCCCTCATCCAGCACCTGCAGCAGGATGTTGAAGACGTCGGGGTGCGCCTTCTCGATCTCGTCCAGGAGCACGACCGAATACGGTTTGCGCCGCACCGCCTTAGTGAGCGCGCCGGAGTCTTCGTACCCCACGTAGCCCGGCGGGGCTCCGATCAGCCGGCTGACCGAGAACTTCTCCATGTACTCCGACATGTCCACCCGGATGAGGGCGGTCGCGTCGGCGAAGAGGAAGCGCGCCAGCGCGCGGGCCAGCTCGGTCTTCCCGACGCCGGTCGGCCCGCTGAAGACAAACGACCCGATCGGCCGCTTGGGGTCCTTGAGCCCCGCGCGGCTGCGCCGGATGGCGCGCGCGATGACCGTGATCGCCTCGTCTTGGCCCACGACGCTCTGGTGCAGCTCCTCTTCCATGCGGAGCAGCCGGGCGGTTTCGGCTTCCTGGAGCCGCGTCACCGGAATGCCGGTCCACCGGGACACGATGAACGCGACCTGCTCCTCCCCGATGGTGGGGCGCTTCGTCTGGCGCTCGCGCTCCCACTCGTCCTGCTTGCGGCGGATCTCGCTTTGCAGCTCGCGCTCCGAGTCACGCAGCGCCGCCGCGCGCTCGAAGTGCTGGTCGCGCACCGCGTTCTCCTTGTCGTGGCTGATCTGCTCCAGCTTGCCCTTCAGCTCGGAGACCTCGGGGGGCGGCACCTGCGTGGCGAGCCGTGCGCGGGCGCCCGCCTCGTCGATCACGTCGATCGCCTTGTCGGGCAGGAAGCGGTCGGTGATGTAGCGCTCGGACAACTTCGCCGCGGCGTCCAGGGTATCGTCGGGAATCACCACGCGGTGATGGTCCTCGTAGCGTTTCCGCAACCCCTTGAGGATCTCGATCGTCTCACCGACGGTCGGCGGATCGACGATGACCGTCTGGAAACGGCGCTCCAACGCACCGTCCTTCTCGATGTACTTGCGGTACTCGTTGAGCGTCGAGGCGCCGACGCACTGCAGCTCGCCGCGCGCCAGGGCCGGCTTCAGCATGTTGGACGCGTCGACCGCGCCTTCGGCGGCGCCCGCGCCCACCAGCGTGTGCAGTTCGTCGATGAAGAGGATGATGTTGCGGTTCTGAGCGATCTCGTTGATGACCGCCTTGAGCCGCTCCTCGAACTGGCCGCGATACTTCGTCCCCGCGATCACCGCCGCCATGTCGAGCGACAGGACACGGTGATCCTTCAGGGTGTCGGGGCATTGCCCGTTGGCGATCAACTGGGCCAGCCCTTCCACGATCGCCGTCTTGCCGACGCCCGGCTCGCCGATCAGCACCGGGTTGTTCTTCTTGCGACGCGACAGGATCTCCATCACCCGCTCGATCTCCTCCTGACGACCGATCGTGGGGTCGAGCGCCCCGTCGCCGGCAAGCTGGGTGAGGTCGCGGCAGAAGTGGTCCAGCGCGGGCGTCTTGGACTTCTTCTCGCTCTTCGGGCTGGGCGCCGGTGGGCCGGCGGTACCGCTCGGGGCGGCGGCGGGCATTTCGCTGCCCAACAGCCGGAGCGCCTCCGCCCGCGCCTGCTCCAGGTTCACGCCCGCGTCGGTCAGCACTTGGGTCCCGATGCCCTTCTCCTCGCGCAGCAGGCCGAGCAACAGATGCTCGGTGCCGACGTAGGAGTGGTTCAGCTCGCGCGCCTCGCTCATCGCCAGCTCGAGCACCTTCTTTGCGCGCGACGTATAGGGGGGATTGGGAACCGCCGCCGCGGCCGCCTTTCCCTTCTTGACCGTCCCTTCGATTTTCTGCTGGATCTCTTCCAGGTCCACCTGGAGGTTGGTCAGGATCGCGGCGGCCACGCCCTCCCCCTCGCGGATCAGGCCGAGCAGGATATGCTCGGTGCCGACGTACTCGGTGTGCAGCCGGGCGGCTTCCTCCCGCGCTATCTGCAGAACTTTCCGGACGCGATCCGTGAAGTTGTAGCCGTTCATCGCCGTTCCTGCCTCAGGTGGTCTCGGCGCCCAGCAGCCGCCGCACCTACGATGCCCGCGTGGCGCGCTCTTCGGAGTCGCTGAGCGGCCGTCCCTCCATCGCCGCCAGATGCGCGGGTTGCGTGTGGATGAGAAGCTTGGTGAGGGTATATACACTTAGCCCGGTGATCAGAGTCAACCCGACACGAGCGCACCCCACTCAACAAGTTCATCGTCTCTTCGAACGATAGCGAGCGCGCTAACGCAACAAGCTCGTACGCCCGCCACACCTTGTCCTCCACCGTCCCCGCCGCCGTCTTGAGGAGCACGTCGCGTGCCTGCTCCTCGTATCGATCACCTGCCGCACGATCCGGTCCAGGTGATTTGTGAGTCACTATCCTCAGTTCACCTTGGTTGACGGTCGAAACGGACGGTGGGGTAATCGATGCCCATAACGCACCAGGGGGGATCCCTTTGACGCGTCAAGTGCCTCGCGGGTTAAGCGATAGAGTGATGCTTCGCTTCTCCCGCCCTAGTGTGCGGTGATCTCTCACGCATGGCGCGCTTCAAGAGGTCAGCGACACGGTCCAAGGAAAGGGCATGAAGCTCCTTGTCGCTCGGCAGCTGCCTCCCTTCTAGGGGCAGGAAGTACTTGTCGCCCTTGTCCGAAAGAAACCAGAGATTACCCATGTGTGATGGTACGTCATCCTCGCCTGTGGCGCGGGCGCCGCCCTTAACGGTGCTTAACTCCCGGGGAGAACTCACCTCATACTGCGCGTTCGGGGTGGTGTCAACTCTGGTGCTAGCCAGGCCGATTCGGGCTGCCGCGTCGTCACTTCGCCACCGCTTTCAACGCCGCGCGGCAGAGCGCTTCACCGCGTGATCCCCCCACCGCCTTCACGGACCGACCGTCCCCATGATCGAGAATCACCTCGGCCGGAGTCGTTGGCTCCTTGACGGTCCCCGTCACCCTGCGTCTCCACCCGCGGTGTTGCAGCTCGTACTCCACGTTCAGAGAGGCGCCCATGCTCGCTCCATAAGAGGCCACCCGTACCCAGCCTTTCCCTTGCCCCCGCGGCCGGGAGAACGCGTCCCTCTCACCCGTTGTCATGTCGATCCGCTCCTCGACCTCGTAGCCGAGCACGTGCCTGGCGACGGCCAGGTCGAGCTCGCGACCGGTGAGGTTGTCGATCTCCATGGCTATGGACAACCAGCGGCGTCGGGGCCGTGCCGCTCGATCTCGTTCAACGCGTCCGACACGTCACGCGCCCGTCCTTCCACCGGCGAGTCATAGATAGAGACGGCGTTCACGCGGCGAGCGACTCGATAGAGATCCGGCCCCTTCGCGTCGACGCTCGGCCAGACCTTCCACTCACCGTCCCCTTCTCGGGGGAGGCCTGCAACAAACTCCGCCGCTCGTTCCGCGGCGTGGTATGACCAACCCCGCGCCTTGAGCGCCTCGATCAGGCTGCGGCGAAGGACATGGTCCACAAACACCACCCTGTGAGAACTGAGCCAATGATCCGCCTAAAGTTGCCGTGGTGCCAACGGGGCTGTTGCTGACCCGCCATGCTAGCCGTGTCTCTCGAGCTCGTTCAACGCGTCGGCAAGTGACTGAACCTCAACATCGTCTTGGGAGGAATAGACCCCTCCCGACCACTCGCCGCGGCAGAGGTCGTAGGTCGCCTGGGAGCTCTCAGCGACGGCGACCCGCTGCGGGTGCCACGTGGCGCCAGCTGGACCGCCGGCGTCGTAGCGATTGTAGATCTCGGCGGCGATCAAATCGGATTTCGTTGGCCGGAACGGCTCGGCGCTTCCGATCGAAGTTTCAAGAGCGGCCAGGGTAAATGGCGGCATTACCGGTACTGGAGCCAGGAGCCGATGCCCATCCCGACCAGCGCTCCGACCCCGACCCCGAGCGCGACTTGCCCCAGCACATGACCGATGACGGCACCGATCACCATGCCCATCCCGACCGTCGCGCCAATTCTGACGGTGCGTTGTGTGGTCATCCCATGGCTCCTCGGCCGCCCAACGGACGGCGCGTCCAGTGTGGGTTGAAGAGGCCCTCAGCGCCTGTCTATTTCTTGAACCGTGCCGCCTCCTCCGAGCCGTCGGTAACGTCGACAGCGCTGTAGGAGTGCGCCGTCGACCGGGTCGTCGTACAGCAGGCAGAGCACCTTGGCCATTGGCGTCACTCCTCGCAAATACTTGAAGAGGGTCATCGGGGATAGAGCGGGATTCTCAGATGAGTCGTGACCTGCTTTCAGATTCCCGACCCAAGGCAGGGGCCCGCAAGTCATAGAGCGCCATAACCGCTCTCCGGCGACGTCCAGGCAGGCTGCGACTGACGGAAGAGCTCCAGGAGCTGCCGCTCAGTGAGCTCGGCGAGGGCCGCATCGGTACTCTGGGATCCGCGAGATGAATAACGCGTGAAGCGACGCTTGCGCTCGGGGCCAGTCCCTAGCTCGAACACCAACCCAAATTCGTCCTTCCCGTAGACGGTCACGCGGCCTGCGGTATAGACCTTCCAGATGTTGCTGTCTACCACGATGGTGCGTCGTGACATCAGGCCGAGCGCTTTCGGGGGCACAGGTCTTAGGTCACTTCAACTTGATACGGGCGGGAGCATGCCAGGCTCGGGGTACGCATCGGTCTCAGGGTACTTTGCTCCTATGCCTGCACCAGACCCGGGTGACGTTCACTGGATACCGTAGGACTGGTAGTAGGCTTGTGGATTGGGCATTGAAAGAATCAGCGCACCTATGGGAATCCACCACGACCGTTGCCACGCTCAGCGCGTCGGCGATCTCGTGGAGGATCCGCACCGCTTCGGGCACGGGAAGCTTCCCCTCCCGCGTGAGCCGATGGCGCAACGACTCGCCCGACACGAACGGCATGACGTAGTAGAGGAGGTCGTCCTTGGCGCCTGCGGCGAGGACGGGGAGGATGTTGGTATGCTGGAGATGCGCGGCGAGCTCGATCTCCTGCTTGAAGCGCGCCTGGCTGACTTCGCTCGCGAGCTCTGGCGGCAGGACCTTGATGACGACCTGGCGGTGTAGCGAGGCTTCGGTGGCGAGAAACACGCGGCTCATGCCGCCGCCGCCTAGCTCCCGGTCGATGGCGTAGGCGTCACCAAGCGCGGCCTGAAGGCGGGGACGGAGGTCGACCATCAGGCCGCCAATCTACACCGAGGTGAGCAGTCTCGTCGCCCCCCCGAACCGCCCCCGATTGAGTAGCCGAGCCGCCGACTGGTCGGGAACCACCATGCGACCATCCTTCCCCATCGTCATATATTGGAATTTTCAATCGATATATAGGAATTTCAATCGCCCTCCAAGGCGCGAGCCGAACGAGTGGGGCGAGGCGACGGCCCCCAAACACGGCTGCCGCACCGGGCGGGAGGGCTGCGGCCCTGGGCTGTGCGGGCGGCGGCAGTGGCGTCTCGCGACGGCCGGGTGGGGCGTGGATTGGGGCGGCATCCTGACGACCCCCCCGGGACTCATGTGCTTTCGCGTCCCGCCACGAGTTGCGGCGATTGGGGATTGCTTGTTGCCACGAGAAAGCGAGTTCCACACCTTATTCGACTTACTGAGGCCGAGCGAACCCTCACGGAGGAGCCGCCCAATGCGCTCAACTCGCAGTGTTCTTCCCTTGGTCGTCGCACTCGCCGCGTGCCAGTCACCGGCGCCGCCCGCGCCAACATTCACCCCAGCCGACGAGGCGGCGGTTCGCAAGAATCTCGACGATTATACACCGCTCACCATGGCGAAAAACTGGGACGGCATCGTCGCGCTGTACACGAGTGACGCCGTCCGTTTTGCCCCGAATGAGCCAGCAGTTCCGTACGCCGCTATGAAAGCGTGGCTCGAGAAGTATCCGCCGATCTCCGCTTTCGAAGCGCCGACCGACCACCTGGACGGCAGCGGCGATCTCGCGGTTGCTACCGGCCATTACGCGCTGACGGCGAACGTGCCTGGCCAAACGACGCCGATGACCGACAAGGGCAAGTCGTTCGTGATCCTGAAGAAGCAGGCCGACGGATCGTGGAAACGCACGGTGGACGGCTGGAACTCAGACTACCCGCCGCCGAAGTAGTAAGCTGTCCCTTGATGCCAAAGACGGAGGCCCACGACCGAAAGAACCTAGTTCAGCCGCTTTTTCGAGAGGAAGTAGGAGAGGGGACGTTTGTATAGACGGGCGAACTCCTCGACTTCTACCAGGTCCAGTCGGCGTTCGCCCGTCTCGCACTTCGACACGAACGACTGCGGCCTCCCGAGCGCTGCGGCGACCTGGGCCTGCGTCAACCCGGCGGCCAGGCGGGCTTTCTGGAGGCGGCCGAGAAACTCCTTGTAGCGAGCGCTGTGGACTGAACGCACCGCGGCCGACCCATGGCAGGTGTACCGCGACAGGTTGCATCCCATCTTGGGTTATCCCAAATTCGGATACTCGCCTGAGTTGGGGAACGGTACCATGGGCAGATATCTGGTATTGGCGATTGCACTCGCAAACGTTGCATGTGGGATTGCCTATGTCCGTGGCAACCCTGGGGCCGGCGTGGATGCCAGCTTCACGAAGCAGTGGGGTTGCGACTTTCGCTCTGTGAAGGCCGATGCGGACAGCATCAGACGAACAATTACAGGCACAGGCCGTGGGTATGGCGCCGGCCGCGTGCCGCAAATCGGATGGACCGCGTGCCAGACCCTTGCGGCAGTGGGGAGACCGGACGAAGTGAGGAGCTACCAGACTACAGATATGGTCGGTTCGTCTTGGTCGTACGTATGGCCGTGTCCGGTTTGCGCGACACGCTCAGTGTACTTGAGACGAGGGGAAGGCGCGTGGGTTGTTCAGCGTGTCGCGTGGTCACTCTTCCAGCGGCGACGGGTCTTTCGAACGTCGCATGGGCACTGATGTGGAGGTGTGACGGGGTCCCCTCGTAGTTCCTGGATAATCCAGCACCAGGGCTACGCCGCGCGGCGCCGTCAGCAAGGACGTCCGCACTTTAGAGATTGGGATGACGCTTCGGGGGGATAGAGGCAGCTCCAAGGTGTGACTCGTCCCCCGGTGAGGGGCACCGTGAACGCTGGCGGACTCACCATCTCGACGCAGACGAAGATTCCCACCTCCCCCCACTGGTACACGCCGGAATCCCTCGAGCGACTCGCCGCCTACGTCTCGAACGGCCACGAGACGCGTACGGTGCGCGACTTCATCTCGGAATTCCGCGGCCTGAAGGGAACGGCAAAGCAGCAGGCGATCTTGGCGAAGGCGAAGATCGCGCGAGTGACGCTCGCCGATCTCTGCGAGAACCACCGCCTCGACCGGCCCACCATCAGCGCGTTGCTCCGCGCGATGCAGCAGGCTTCCACCCCCGTCCCGCCCCGGCGGCTCGGCCTCATCGGCAAAGAGCACCTGGCCGCCCGCTTCACGGTCGCTAAGATGGACCCCAAGACGTTCCGCTATCAGAAAGCGCTCGACATCCTCAACGGGTTGCCACGGGTCCTCGAGGTGGCGTTCGCCTATTGCCCCGAGCTCGATCGCGATGACCAGGGTGCGCGGCGTCGGCTCGTGACTGCAGTGAACTGGTCGCCGGGCATCCGCAATCCGTTCCGGCAACTCGGCGAGGCCGGGGAAAGTCTGGACACGGTGCTCGCAGTGGCCCGGGTGGATCGGTCCGATCCCGTGATCCTCGTCGTGCATATCGCCTGCCCCCAGGTGCGCTACACCGACCGGGGGAAATCCAGCGTAGTGCTCGACTGATGCCGCGCCCGCCCCAGTCCGCGAGCGCGGCCCTCCTCAAGGGCCTGGCGTCGGTCACGAAGGAATGGACCAAGCAGAAGAAGCGTGAGGAGCGGCATGCCAACGCCCACATCTATCGCGCAAGCGCGTGGGACCGTGTCACGGTGCGCGATGCCGTGTGGAAACATCTCGAGGCGGCCTACCTCAAGGCGAGCGCCAACAACACGCTTCCGACGACGGCCCGGCAGATCTACTACGCGATCCGCGAGGTCGTGCGTCAGCACAACTCCGCCAGCAAGGAGCTGGCCTACGACTACTTCGCCCAAACCCTGCTCCCCGAGTACGTCGAGGAGCACGATGCGGAGTGGGACGTTGTGTACGATGACCGCGGCCATCTCCACGAGCCGCACGGCGATCGGGGGGCGCTCGGCCTCGGCACACTCAGCGTGCGCTCATACCTTAGCACGGCGACCGGCCCGACCCTGGACGAGAGCATCGGGCTGAAACCCGCCGCAGTCGAGCTACACGGACCCGAGTACCACTACGGGGCCATCCTGTTCGTCGAGAAAGAGGGATTCATGCCACTCTTTCAGCGGGTGCGGCTCGCCGAGCGGTATGACTTGGCCATCATGTCCACCAAGGGCATGTCGAACACGGCGAGCCGCCGGCTGGTCGATACGCTCTGTGCCGAACACGAGATCCCGCTGCTCGTCCTGCACGATTTCGATGTCAGCGGCTTCTCGATCGTCGGGACCCTTCGACGGGACACGCGGCGGTATGCCTTCGAGCACGCCATCGAGGTCGTCGATCTCGGTCTCCGGCTGGCGGACATCAAGGGCTTGGCCCGGGAACGATACGCCCCCCGAGGGCGCCCCTGGTCTCTCACGCACACGCTCGCCGAGAATGGCGCCTCGCCGCAGGAGATTGAAATCCTGCTCCGGGAACGGGTCGAGCTCAACGAACTCGCGAGCGATGTCCTGGTGGACTGGATCGAGAAGAAGCTCAAGGCGCATGGCGTGGAGAAGGTGGTCCCGGATAAGCACTGGTTGGGGCGTGTGTTTCGCCATGCAGTCGCCGTGAATCGGGTGAGCGAAGACATCGAGGACTTGATCGAGGCCGCCGACAAGAAGGTACGGGTACCGCGTGACCTGGCGGATCGGGTGGTGCGCCATCTCAAGAAACACCGCGCGCAGTCCTGGCCGGAGGCGGTCATTGCGATTGCCGGCAACGGGCGTCAGGCGGTGAGCCGCGGCGCTCGGGGCGAGGCCGACCCGTGACGCTCGCGGAGGTCCTGGGCCGGATCGCCGAAATGCGCGCGGACTACGCGCGCAAGGACGCGCACATGAAGGCGGTCGCCATTCTCGACGACGTGCTGGGCTTGCTCGAGCAGGTGGACGGAACGGAGTCCGCGACCGGCGGCGATCGCACCACGCACCAGGCTGCCGAGATGCTGGGGCTCTCCTACCGCACCGTCGAGCGGATGTGTCGGGCGGGCGCGTTCCCCGGGGCGTACAAGACGAGCCGGGCGAACGGCACGGGCGACTGGCGAATTCCCGCAGCCGGCGTGGACGAGTTCCGCCATTCCTCTGGGCGGGGCAGGGGGGCCTGCGCGATCTCGATGGAGTCCGTCACCTCCGACGGCCGACCTTCGGGACGAGTGCGAGCAGGTCGCCCGGGCGTTTGATGCCCAGGGCGGCCGCGAGCAGGGCGAGGTGCTCGAGCCGGACCGCTCCGGCGCCGGCTTCGAGGCGGGAGATCGTCGGCTGCGGGACGCCGGAGCGCCGGGCGAGCTCGGCTTGGCTGAGGCCGGCGCGCTCGCGGAGGGCACGGAGGCGGACGATGAGCGGTGTCACGGTATCCTAAAAGGCTATGCACCGATGGATAGCTGGTCAAGGAACCTTGTCGGGCTATTCAATAATGAATAGGTTGTCCGGTGACCCCAACGAGGAGGCACCGTGCCTGACTTGGAATCCTTGAAGGTGCAGTATCGGGACGAGCGCGGCCGACGTCGCAAGGTGCGCGTCTGGGCCGACGCGGGTCGCGGGTACCGCGGCGATTTCCGAGGCTTCGCCGACGTCGGCGGCGGCCGTGCGGCGCTCGCGCCACCCGGCGAGCACTGGGCGACGGGCGACCCCGTCCTCGCCGAGGAGCTCGCCAAGCGCCGGATCGCGGACCTGCTCGACCGCCGGCAGGCGCGACGCGAGGGGCGGCCGCTCGAGGACCCGCGGCTCGCCGACTTCATGGAGACGCACCTCGCGCGGAAGGCGAAGCGCCCGCGAATCGCTGCCTCCACCGTCGCGCGCGACCGCTTGGCGCTCAGGAACCTCCTGACGTTCTCCGGCCGAGGTCCGCCTGTCCGCGATCGACGACCGGCATCTGCGCGCCTTCATCCGGGGGCGGCGGGCGGACGGCCGGGGTGAAGTCGTGCGCCTGCTCGGGGCGGCCCAGGCGTTGGACGCCGAACTCTCCGCCCGCTATTACCCGTCGCTCTATCCGATCCTCGCCACGTTCCTGCTGACGGGGGGAAGGAAACAGGAAGTGCTCGGCCTGGAGCGGAGCGACGTGGATGTCACAGGCGGATGGGTCCATATCCGTGACAACCCCTGGCGGGGCCTCGACCGCGGTCTCAAGTCCAAGCATTCCCGTCGGAGGGTGCCGCTCTGGCCACAACTCCAGGAGATTCTCGAGACGCATCTCGCCACGCTGCGGCCGGGGGCGCTGCTGTTCCCCAGCCATCGCCAGCGGAGCGAGCGACCGTTTACAGAGATCGACCGCGCGCTGTCCGCCGCGGTCGCGAAGGCGGAGATCGACAAGCCCGTCACGCTGCACACGCTCCGGCACACCTACACGGCGCACCGGCTCTGCACCGTCGAGGGCGGCGCGCCGGTGTCCGTCTGGGATGTGGCGTGCGAGCTCGGTCACCGAGACACCGCGATGGTCGAGCGCACCTACGGGCACGTTTTGCGCGATCGGGACCGGCGCGGGACGCGCGAGGCCGAGGTGCGCTACGAGACGGCGAAGGTGCTGCCGCTCGCGGCGCGGAACGCCTAGATTCGTGGTGGCCTTGACCCGGGATTCGATTCGGGTTCGGGCCGGTTTTGTCCCGCCGATTGTCCCGTTGGGACGCCGGCGGATCGGCAGGTCGGCAGGGAAGGACCGCGCAACGCGCGGAGGCAGTAGCGGTTGTTACATCCTGGACAGGTGCGTGAGCGGTTGAAACGGCCGGTCTCGAAAACCGGTGTGCCCGTAAGGGTACCGTGGGTTCGAATCCCACCCTGTCCGTCTACCTACTCGACGCCAAGACGCCGAGCCGCGTAGACGCGGAGGTCAGATCGGAGACACCTGCCGGGCAACTTCTCCAAGCAGCCCGACGGCCTTCTCGAGTTGCTCGTCGCTCAGGTAAGGTGCAGGACCCAGCCGCAGCCGGTCGCCGCGATAATCCGTCCACACTCCGCGCTCACGCAGCGCCCGCGACACCTCGCCGGCGCGAGGCGCGCGCAACGCCAGAAAGCCGCCCATCGCGTCGAGCGACACCGACCGCCGGTCTCGATCGATCACCTTGCGATCCAGATCGAGCGCGTCGAAGCGATCCATGATCAGGGCGATCTGATGCTGACTGACCGTGCGCAGCAGCTCCGGGGTCAGGCTCTGCTGCTCGTGAAAATCAAAGACGGCGGCCGCTCGATAGTGACTGGTGGGATCGTAGGTCGCTCCCGCAAAGCGCGCGGCCCCATTGCCATACTCCGTGCGACCAGCCGTGTGCCTCTCCGCCAGGAGCGCGAATTCGCTGAACCACCCGGTGACCACCGGCCGGAGCGCGCAGTCCTTGGGAATGCGTAAGAAGCAATTGCCTTCACCCAGCTGGCAGTACTTGTAGCCGCCCCCCACGACGTAGGCGCCCTCGAGACCCTGCAGCGAGAAGGGGACGACGTTGAGCGCGTGATAGACATCCACCAATAGCTCCGCGCCGAAGCGACGGCAAGCTGCGAACGTCTCCGGCAGATTCGGAACGATGTGCGCGTTCTCGTACAGCACCGCCGACACCAGGACCGCGGCCGTGCGATCGGTAACCATCTTCGCGAGCCGCTCGGCGACTTGCGCGGCGGGCCGGGACGGCACCTGCATGACCTCGATGCCCGCCTCCGCCAACCGATCGAGCTGCCGGCGAATGGTGTGAAACTCGCCATCGGTCGTGACCAGGCGCGGGCGCCGATCGAGCGGCAGCGCCGACAGAAACCGCACGACCAGCTCGTGGGTATTGGCGCCCAGCGCGATGTCGGCGTCGCGTTCACCCAGGAGCCGGGCAAAGCCACGTCGCACCCGCTCTGCCTGCGCGAAGGCCCGGTCCCACTTGTCGTCCACCAGCTCCGCGGCGTCCAGCCACGCCCGGCGCTGCGCCTCGAGCCCGACCTCGGGCCACGCCTGGTGCGAGTGGCCGGTGAGCAGCAGCCGCTCCGCCACACGAAACTGTCGGTAGTGCGGCGCGAGGGCGTTGGGGGTGCGATAGAGGTCTTCGGGCTTCAAAGCTCGGTCCGGATCGCCCATAAATCCGGAAACACCGGCCGGTTGATCGTCGTCATCAGGTACTCCGCGCCGGAGGAGCCGCCGGTGCCGCGCCGCGTGCCGATGGTGCGCTGCACCATTTTCACGTGGCGATAACGCCATTCCATGAAGCCTTCATCGAGATCGATGAGCCGCTCGCACACGGAGGTGACGACCGGGTTGGTCCGATACGCGTCGATCAGCACGCGTTGCAGCTCGGCGTTTGCCTCGGGCGGGCGGGTGACATCGCGGTTCAAGGCTGCGGCCGGGACGCGGAAGTCGTTGCGCGCCAGGTACTGCAGAAACGCGTCCCAGAGTGTGGGCGCCTGGAAGCGGATCTCGATCCGGCGGCGATGCTCGCTGCCCTTGGGATAGCGCTCGATGGCCGCCCGGCTCTTCGCGCCGAGCGCGCATTCGAGCTCCCGAAATTGAAACGATTGGAACCCGCTGCCGGCTTCGAGCCGATCGCGAAAGGCGAGGAAGCCCAACGGCGTCATGGTTTCGAGGATGTCGATCTGCGCGACCAACACCTTCAGGATCGTGAGGAAGCGCTTCAGCGTATGCAGCGAGCGCGGGGTGTCGTTCTCCCGCAGCAGCCGCATCAGCGCATCGAGCTCGTGGAGCAGGTCCTTGAACCACAGCTCGTAGACCTGATGAATAATGATGAACAGGGTTTCGTCGTGCTCCAGCTCGCCGTCGCGCGGCTGCTGCAGGGCGAGCAGCTCGTCGAGGCGCAGGTAGCTCGCATACGTCACCGGTGCCGAAGAGGGGAGAGGTGGGGAGGGCATCGTCCGTCCTAGATGAAACGCGGTTTGTAGGCGTCGAGCGTGTCGTACTGATCGGGCCAGTGCACCGGCCACCCGAGCTCATGCGCGGCATGCCGGGTCCAATACGGATCCCACAGGTGGGCCCGGGCCAGCACGCACAGATCAGCCCGGCCCGCGGCCAGAATCGTATTCACGTCGGTATAGCTCGAGATGTTGCCGACCGTCATCACCGGCATCTTCGCCTCGTGTCGAATCCGGTCGGCGAACGGGGTCTGAAAGAGCCGGCCATACACCGGGCGCTGGTCGGCGACGGTCTGTCCCGCGGACACGTCCATGATGTCGCAGCCGTGCTCTTTGAAGAGTCGGGCGACCGCCACGGCATCGGTCGATTCCATCCCGCCCGGCGCCCAGTCGACGGCTGAGATGCGGACCGAGATCGGCTTCGCTTCGGGCCAGGCGGCGCGCACGGCGTCGAAGACCTCCAGGGGAAAACGCATCCGGTTGGGGAGGCTGCCGCCGTAGGCATCGCCGCGCCGATTGGTGAGGGGGGAAATGAAGCCGGCCAGGAGGTACCCGTGCGCGAAATGCAGCTCGAGCATGTCGAACCCGGCGGCCTCGGCCATGGCCGTCGCCCGGGCGAACTGGTCGCGCACCGCGTCCATGTCGGATCGGGTCATTTCCCGCGGCACCTGGCTGTGCGGGTAGTAGGGAATCGGCGACGCGGACACAATCGGCCAGTTGCCGTCCGGCAGCGGCTCATTATCCCCTTCCCACAGCACCTGCGTCGACGCCTTGCGCCCCGCGTGGCCGAGCTGCAGGCCGATCTTGGCCCGGCTGTGCTGATGCACGAAGTCCACGATGCGCTTCCATGCCGCGACGTGCTCGGGCTTGTACATGCCGGTACAGCCCGGTGAAATGCGCGCCTCGCGCGAGACATCGGTCATCTCGGTAAAGACCAGACCCGCGCCGCCGATGGCGCGCGTGCCGATGTGCACCAGATGCCAGTCGTTGGGCGTCCCGTCCTCCGCCGAGTACTGGCACATCGGCGAGACGACGGAGCGATTCTCGAGCAGCAGCGCGCGCAGCCGATAAGGGGTAAACAGGGGTGGGGGACATGGATCGAGGGAGACGGGCACTCCGGATTGGGCCGCCGCCTGCCCGGCGAACCAGCGGTCTACGTTGGATACAAACCGGGGATCGCGCACCTGCAGGTTCAGATGCGTAATCCGCAGCGAGCGCGTCAGGAGATTGAACCCGAACTGCACCGGCTCGAGCTGCATGTAGCGCTCGGTGTTTTCGAAGTACTCGAGGCTCACCTGCGCGGCGCGCTGCAGGCTCTCCACGAGCGGCCGGCGCTCCGCTTCGTAGGCGGCCAGGGCAGTCGGGCGGTCGGGGTGCGTGCGAAGCGCCCGGACCAGAACGATCGCGTCTTCCATCGCCAGCTTCGTGCCCGAGCCGACCGAGAAATGCGCGGTATGGGCGGAATCGCCCAGCAGCACGACGTTGTCGTGGTGCCAACGCTCGTTCCTCACCGTCCCAAACCGGCGCCAGATCGAGCGATTCTGCTGGAGCTTGTGGCCGTTCAGCTCCGCGGCGAACAGGTCTTCACAAAAGGCGATCGTCTCGTGCTCGCCGGCGCGATCGAGACAGGCGGCGCGCCACGTCTCCTCGCGCGCTTCGACGATGAAGGTGGAGTGGTCTCGCTCGTACTGGTACGCGTGCACGCGCCACAAGCCATGGCGGTCCGCCTTGAAATAGAAAGTAAAGGCCGGGAACGGTCGCGTGGTGCCGAGCCAGACGAACCGGTTCGGCCGCCAGTCGACGCGGGGGCGGAACGCGTCGGCGAAGCGGTCGCGCACGATGCTGTTGGCGCCGTCGGCGGCGAGCACGAGGTCCGCGTCGAGATAGGGCGTCGGATCGCTCACCTCGGTGCCGATGGCGATGCGGACACCGAGGTCGGCGGCCCGCGCGGCCAGGATCTCGAGCATGGCTCGCCGCGACAGCCCGGAAAACCCGTGGCCGGTCGAGTGGATGACCGTGCCGTTGTAATGGATGTCGATGTCGTCCCAACGCGCCGAGGCCCGGGCCATGGCGTCGAACGTCTCCGGATCGGCCTGCTGCAGGTTTTCCTGGGTCGCCTCCGATAACACCACGCCGAACCCGAACGTGTCGTCGAGCCGATTGCGCTCGAGGACCAGCACGTCGTGGGCGGGATCGGCCTGCTTCATGAGGATTGCGAAGTACAGCCCGGCCGGTCCGCCTCCGATGGAGACGATTCTCACGGCCCTCCCCCGGGCCCGGCCGCGTCCTTGAGCAGCTGACCGGCGATGACCAGGTGTTGGATTTCCGTCGTGCCTTCGTAGATGCGCAGCGCGCGAATCGAGCGATACAGCCGGTCCACCGGATGATCGGCCAGGACTCCGCGCCCGCCCAGGATCTGCACCGCGTCGTCCACGATGCGCTGGGCCGCCTCGGTCGCGAACGCCTTCGCCATGGCGGCTTCGAGGGTCACGCGATCCGCTCCCTGGTCTTTTTCCCACACGGCACGGTACACGAGCAGTCGCGCCGCGGCGAGATCGGTGGCCATCCGCGCCAGCTTGTCCTGAATCAGCTGGTATTCCGCGAGCGGTTTGCCGAACTGGCGGCGGCTGGTCGCGTGCCGCAGCGCTTCCTGGAGCGCCCGCTGGGCCATCCCGCACGCGGCGGCGCCGACCGTGGGCCGCAGCCGGTCGAGCGTCGCCATGCCGAGCTTGAACCCTTCGCCCTCGGCCCCCAGGCGGTGGTCGAGGGGAACGCGGCACGACTCGAACGCGATCTCTCCCAACGGGTGTGGCGCCGCGAGCACGAGCGGCCGCACGAACCGCAAGCCGGGGGCGTCCGCCGGCACCACGAAGCAGGACAGTCCCTTGCTGCCCGCCGCCCGGTCGGTCGAGGCGAAGACGGTATAGAAGTCCGCCAGGCCGCCGTTCGAGATGAAGGTCTTGGCCCCGTCCAACACGTAGTGGGAGCCGTCGCGACGCGCGGTGGTGGCGATGGCGGCCACGTCGGACCCGGCGTCGGGCTCGGTCATCGCGAAGCTGGCCATCGCCGCGCCGGAGAGCGCCACGCCCACCCAGCGCCGGCGCAGCGCGTCGGACCCGCCGAGCAGAATCGGGACGAGTCCCAGTCCCTGGAGGGCGAACACCGCGTCGGCCAGCGGCGAGGCCGCGCCGAGCGCCTCGCGCACCAGCGCGCAGGAACGCCACTGCTGTTCGGCGATGGGGGCGTACCAGCCGGCCCGCCCGAGGGTGTCCAGGATCGCGCGCGCCTGCGCGCGAGCGGCGGCGTCGTCGGCCGGGGCCGGCAGCGGCACCAGCTCGCGGGCGGCGAACTCGCCGATCCGTTCGGCGAGGGCGAGGTGATGCGGCTCCAGGAACGCGCGAATCGTTCGGAGCTGGGCGCCATGGCTCACGTGAAGCGTGGCTCGCGTTTCGCGATGAACGCCTCGTAGGACTCGCGGAAGTTCGGCTGCCGCATCAGCTCCGCCTGGACCTGGGCCTCGAGCTCGAGGGCGGCGTGCAGGTCCATGGCGGCTTCGCGATTGAGGGCATCCTTGGTCACGGCGAGCGCGGCCGAGGGCCCGCGCGCGAGCTGTTCCGCCAGCGCGCGCGCCTCTGCCAGCACCTGATCCTGCGCCACGACGCGGTGATACAGACCGATCGCCGCGGCACGCCGCGCGTCGCAGAAGTCCCCAGTCATCAGGAGCTCGGTCGCATGGCTCAATCCCACGAGTCGAGGCAAGAGCCACGCCGCTCCCATGTCGGCGCCGGACAGCCCGACCCGGGTGAAGAGAAACGCGATCTTGGCCGATTCCGCCGCGACGCGGAAATCACAGGCCGCGGCGATCACCGCACCGGCGCCCGCCACGGTGCCGTTCAGCGCCGCGATCACCGGGCGTCGGCACTGGCGAATCGACAGAATGAGGTCGCAGGTCAAGCGGGTGAACGCCAGCAGGCCATTCGCGTCGCGCTCGAACAGGCGACCGATGATGTCCTCGACATCCCCGCCGGAGCAGAAGGCCCGCCCGGCGCCGGTGATGATCACCGCCCGAACCTGGTCGGCGGTATCGAGCGCGCGGAACGTGTCGCGCAGCTCCTCATAGACCTGGAACGTCAGGGCATTGAGTCGCTCGGGACGGTTGAGGGTGAGGGTCGCCACCCCGGTCGCGGCGTCGTGCGCGTACAGGAACGACTGCGGGGCGATCGTCATAGCACGGCGGTCGCCTCGATCTCGACCAGCGCCTGCGGATCAACCAGAGCCTGCACCTCCACGAGCGTCATCGCGGGATAATGGCGACCCATGTGTCGCCGGTGCACCTCCCCGAGCGCCTTGAGCTGGGCGAGATAGGCGGAGCGGTCCGTCACGTAGACCGTCATCCGGCCGATGTGCTCGGGACCACCGCCCGCGGCTCGCACGACGGCCACGACGCGATCCAGGGCGGCGTCCCATTGGGCCACGAACCCCGCAGCCTGCGGAGCCGTTTGCCCGGCGACGAACAGCACCCGCCCGCCGGCAGGTCCTCTCATCCCGTGATTCCAGCCGCTGGGCGGGCCCAGCGATTCCGGATTGACGATGTCGAAGCTCATGCGCGCACCGCGGCGGCGTCGAGCACGATGGTTTGCCCGGTGAGGGCGCCGGCCGTGTCGTCGCACAGGGCGACGATCGTCGCCGCGACTTCCTCGGCGGTCACCAGGCGCTGCTGACCCGAGTGCGCCAGGATCGCCTGCAGTGCTTCCTCCCGGGACTTGCGCGTCCGCTGCGCGAGGGACGCCAGCGTGGTGTCGGTCAGCGGGGTATCGACGTATCCCGGGCACACGGCGTTCACCGTCACGCCGGTACCGGCGGTTTCGGCCGCCAGCGCCCTCGTGAAGCCCACCACCGCATGTTTGGCGGCACAGTAGGCGGAGATGTACTTGGCCCCCTCCAACCCGGCGACGGAAGCGACGTTGACGACCCGGCCCCACCCCCGGTCCAGCATTCCCGGGAGCATCGCCTGGGTGCAGAGAAACGTCCCGGTCGCGTTGACGGCGAGCAGGCGCTGCCATTCATCGAGGGTGGTGCGATGCAGCGGGGCGGAGGACGCCGTCCCGGCGTTGTTCACGAGCATGTCGACCGTCCCGAGCCGTTCCATGGCGGTGCGCGCGAGGGCGGCGACGCTCGCGGGGTCGGTGACGTCGCAGCGCGTGGCCCAGGCATCGTGACCGGCCTGCCGCAGCTCGGTCGCGATGGACTCGACCGCATCCTCATGACGCGCGGCGACCAGGACGCGGGCGCCTGCGGCGGCCAGGGCCCGCGCGGTCGCGGCTCCAATGCCGCGACCGCCACCCGTAACGACGGCGCCCCCATCCCCCCCCCCCCCCCCCCCCGCGCGGCCCAGCGTCATCCCACGCTCCGCGCCAATTCGAGCATCACCGCTTCCTCCAGAATGGTGCCCAGCAGGGCGATCGTGCTCCGGCCTTCATCGGTGGTCGCCTCGCCCGGTGAGCCAAAATAGGCCCGCGGGCCGCCCGCCTCCACAAAGCTCTTTTGCCCGGCGGCGATGGCGGCCGACAGCGAACGCGCATTGGGGGGGAGCGTCACCCGCAGCGTCTCATGCACCCATTCGGGTCGCAGCGCCATGATGATCGAGGTCTCGTAGCGTCCGGCGTGGCAGGCACCGCTCCGGAACTCGGCCGTCAGCCGCGGAGCCCAGGGGCGTTGGGTGACGTCCGGGTAGGCGACGCGCACGCGCCCGGCCTGTCTGATCTCGGTGACGGCGGCCTGGATGGCGGCCAGATGCGCGGGATCGAGATGGGCGTTGGCGATCGCCAGGAGATCGAAGTCGTGCCGCGCCAGGCTGTCGGCGATGCTCACGAGTTGGGTCGTCAGCGCGGCCGCCTCCAGGCTCAGTGTGCCCGGAAAATCGGCGGCGAACGGCGCGGGGGCGTAGGCCAGGGTCGGAAGCAGCAGGGCGTCCATGCCGCGCGTGGAGAGCTTCTCAGCGCCGGCGCGGGCCATCGCTTCGGCGATCAGCACGTCGGTCGCGAGCGGCAGGTGCGGGCCGTGGGCCTCGAGCGCGCCGATGGGCAGAATCGCCGCGGCGCGCTCGCGGTCAGTCGCGCCGACCTCCTGCCAGGTCAGCTGGGCGAGCTCGCGAACCGGCATCGGACAGGTTGACCGGGAGCCACGGCGCAGCGCATCATCGGGGCATGTCTTTCCAGCCACCCGAGCGATTCAACATGGCGGACTACTTCCTCGACGCACGGGTGCGCGAAGGGCGGGGACAGGCTCCGGCGCTCGTCACGGATCAGGGTGCACTCACCTACGCGGAGGTTCAGGCGCGGGCGAACCGGTTGGGCCGGCTGCTGCTGGAAACCGGCGTCCAACCCGAGCAGCGCGTGCTGCTGGCGCTGCCTGACGGCCCGGAGTTCGTCGCCGCGCTCTTCGGCACCCTCAAGATTGGGGCGGTGGTGGTAATGGTCAACCCGCAGCTCGCCCAGGATGCGATCGCATACTTCTACGGGTATACGCGCGCGCGCGTCGTTCTCACGACCCGCGATGCGGCGGGACCCTTCCAGGCCGCAGCGGCCGGCGCACCGCTCCTGAAAGACGTCCTGGTCGTCGATGAGCCGGCGATTGCCGACCGGCTCACCCGCGGGCCGCACGCCCTCGAGCGCTTCCCGAGTCACCGTGACGACGCGGCGATCTGGCTGTTCTCGGGCGGGACGACGGGCCAACCCAAGGCGGTCGTGCAGACGCACACCTCCTACGCCAACACGACGGAATGCTACGCCAAGGGCGTGCTGGGGTACCGCGCGAACGACGTGACGCTCTCGGTCCCGAAGCTGTTCTTCGGCTACGCCACCGGGGCGAACCTCCTGTTCCCGTTTTCGGTGGGTGCGGCGAGCGTGCTGTTTCCCGAGCGGTGCACGGCCGAGGTGCTGTTCGACAAGATCGCGCGGTACCGGCCGACGATTCTGGTGAATGTTCCCACCATGGTCAATCAGATGGTATCGCATGCCGACGCGGCCAAGCAGGATCTCAGCTCGCTGCGTTTCGCGACCTCCGCCGGTGAGGCGCTGCCGGTCGAGCTGTACGACCGGTGGAAACGCACCTTCGGCGTGGAGCTGCTCGATGGCCTGGGAACGGCGGAGATGTGGCACATTTTCATCACCAATCGAATCGGCGCGGTGAAACCCGGGACGTTGGGGCAGGTGGTCGGCGGCTTCGAGGTGCGGGTGTGCGACGAGGCGGGCCACGAGCTGCCGGCGGGCGACGTGGGCATGCTCTGGGTGCGGGGCAATTCGCGGGCGATCGCCTACTGGCAGCAAATGGACAAGACGCAGGCCGCGTTTCGGGGCGAGTGGTACGTCTCGGGCGACCTGATCGCGCGCGACGGGGACGGCTACATCACCTACCACGGTCGCGCGGACGATATGCTGAAGGTGTCGGGCAAATGGCTCAGCCCGCAGGAGGTCGAAGGCTGCCTGCTGCGGCATCCCGCCGTCCGCGAAGCGGCCGTGGTGGGGATTACGGGCGCGGGCGGACTCACCAAGCCCCACGCCTTCGTGGTGACGAAGGATCCTGCTGCGGACGGCCTTGCAGAAGAGCTGCGCAGCTTCGTCGCCGCGCAGCTGGAGGGGTACAAGGTGCCGCGGGCGATCGTATTCCTGGACACGCTGCCGCGCACGCATCTGGGCAAGGTCGATCGCGGCAAGCTGCGCAGGGGAGGGGGATGACCGACGCCGGGGCGCCGCGGGTCCTGGTCGCGGCCGAGATCCAGGACCTGCTCGAGCCCGGTGATACCGCCGGGCTCGACGTCACCTGGCTCGTAGCCGACGACCCGACACCGGCGGGGGAGTGGGTCGCGCTCGTCCCGCTCTTGTCGCGCTGGGTGGGCGGCACGGAGCTGAAGCGTCTGCCCAAGCTGCGCATCGTGGCCAATGTGGCCGTCGGGTTCAACAACATCGACGTCGTCGCGGCCGAGATGCGCCGCGTGGTCGTGACGAACACGCCCGACGTGTTGACCGATGCAACGGCGGACCTCACCTGGGTCCTGATTCTCGCGTGCGCCCGCCGCCTGCTGGCGGGCGTGGAGCTGGTGAAGAGCGGGCAGTGGACCGGCTGGCATCCTACCCAGCTGCTCGGCATGGAACTGAACGGCAAGACGTTGGGACTGCTGGGGGCGGGCCGCATCGGCCAGGCGGTGGCGCGGCGCGGCCGCGGCTTCGGGATGCGCATCCTGTACGCGGCGCGCACGGCGAAACCCGAGTTCGAAACGGCCACGGGTGCGCGGCGCGTGGAGCTGGGGCCTCTGTTTCGGGACAGCGATGTCCTCTCCCTGCATGTGCCGGCGGTCCCCGAGCTCAAGGGCGTCATCAACGCCGAGAACCTGGGTCGCATGAAGCCCGGCGCGATCCTCGTCAACACGTCGCGCGGCGACCTGGTGCGCGAGGAGGCGCTCGCCATCGCGCTCGAGGACGGACGCCTCGGCGCCGCCGGCCTCGACGTGTATGCCGAGGAGCCGCAGATCCACTCGCGCCTGCTCGCCGCGCCCCGCACCGTGCTGTTGCCGCATATCGGCAGCGCCACGCGCGAAACGCGGCGCGCCATGGCTCGGCTCGCCGTCGCCAACGTGCAGGCGGTGCTCGCGGGCGGCGCGCCGTTGACCCCGGTGTTCGGCTAGTTACCTTCCAGTCCCGGACATGCCCCGGGCCCCGACCAACAACTCGACCCTTCTCGACGCCCGTGCGCTCGCGCGGGCGCTTCAGCGTATGGCCCTGGAAATCATCGAGTTGGCCCACGGCACCGAGCGGCTGGTGCTGGTGGGCATCCAGCGTCGCGGCGTCGAGCTGGCGGCCCGCATCGCGGCCATCATCGAGCAGAAGGAAGCGGTCACCATTCCGCGCGGGGCGATCGATATCACCCTGTATCGCGACGATCTGGAGCTCGTGGGACCGAAGCCCGTGATCGGCCAGACGCATCTCCCGGGCGATCTGACCGGGAAGCACGTCGTCATCGTCGACGACGTGCTGTACACGGGTCGCACCGTACGAGCCGCGCTGGACGAGCTTGTGGACTTCGGCCGGCCGCGGCGCATCTCGTTGGCGGTGCTGGTGGATCGCGGCGGCCGGGAGCTCCCGATTCAGGCCGACGTCGCGGGCGAGACGGTGACGGTCCGCCCGGGAGGACGGGTGGAC